>JAEIGA010003688.1_pt1 | contig 23865 bp, 31 predicted proteins | sample 9270691 | NCBI WGS metagenome assembly JAEIGA01 (sample SAMN17057246, study PRJNA624740) | gut metagenome | biome: biome; isolation source: fecal sample | host: Bos grunniens | place: China: Xizang | collected 2019 | reverse complement strand
TACTTTGGTTCTTGCAAACCGTATGCCCGCTTTTTAATTACAATACAAAAATCAGAAACATCGTTCTGTGTTGCAGAATCTGCAGTACCTTGGTCAATAGAGTCTATTCCAGCAACATATAAATTCTTATATGGATCGACTCCGTCCAGTTTTGGTTCTTCATAAACAAGAATTTTACCATTAGGAGATTCACAAGCCTTAACCTTATCACAATCACTAGAATTAGGTTTTCTATCCCACAATAATGCAATTCGCTTTGGTTTAATACCCATTTTATGAATTCTGATTTGTGTGATTCTATCAGATAAAGCAATAGAATCAAATATATTTTCACCTTGTCTGAGCAAGGCTTCAGCAGGAGTAAAACAGAACTCTGCACAATACTCTAATAAAGCTTGTCCAGACTTCTTTTTACGCTGTTCTTCATACCAAGCGCGTGCTTTAGCACGATCTGTTACACCTCTGTGATCTGTAAAATCAGATCCAAGCATAAATGAATACGCAGGGATGAAAAAACCTGTGTATTGAATTTTGCCATCAGCGGTGTAGTTGTTTTTATATGGAAGAATTCCATGTGCTTCAGGATCACTAAACAGCTCGGCAAGTCCTGCTAGACCAGCCCCTTGGTCACCACCAGTTCCGAAAGCAATTTTAATTCCTCGTCGCACACCACCAATCTCAACTAACGCTGTTCCCTGAGTTCATGATGTGCGCATAGTAGGATTAGATCCGCAATTGTGCACTATTGTAAAGTCTTTTAGGAAAAACAAGTTGTCGGTTTTTTTGCCAGTATACTCCAGAGTAATGCCTACATATTCTCCAATCCCAGCTTGTTCAACATCAAGTTTGGTAATGGTGGATTCGGATATGCGCTTCAATAAAACCTGCTTTCTCTTGATAAGTGTTGGGATTCTATCAATATCTCCTTTAATCGTCACTGTGTATTCTGTCTGAGAATTGACAAAATGCCCATTAAAGTATCCTCTGCCTCTCGTTCTTTCAGAAAGTTTACACCTGAATCCACATGACCGAGCAAGCATTGCTATTTCCTCAATGAGACTTTTTCTTGACATTTCTATTTCAAAACTCATCCCCCCAACTACATTTTTACTTTTTACATATCCGTCTGTATCGATAATACCTGCAAGCACTTTTAAACGATACTCTAAAGATGATTCAAATATTTCTTTCGGGATGTGTTTATTTTTGACAAGGTTGTATTTTTTATATTGAGTAATGGTGGGATTCTTTCCTTTTGTGAATCCAGATTTATAGTAAATTGTAGTCTTGTCATCCAAATTTTCCTTATAAGTACAGGTCTCCCCTCCAGAAATAGTTTCAAAATACTTGCACACATAATCAACAATTTCTTTGTCAGAATATTCGTTGATTATTACTCGGTTCGGATAATTAGAATAGCCATCACCTAATCACACGCCAAAGTAATAAGGATCTAGTTCACAGTTCTTATGTCCCGGAACACCTTTTGTACATTCTCCGTATATAGTTTTCTTTTGTGTTTTGTTAAGATCTAAATACTGTATTGGGGTCATTAATACATTTTTTCTTCCTTTATATTTGTCAACCACACATAATTGATGCTTGGAATTAACTTTATATGATATTCCTTTATTCTGTGTGATATTATACATCATGTCTGTGCCTCGGGACACATTTATGACTTTTTTAGGAAATCCGTCAACACCGAGTACAGTATCTCCAAGAACCACATCTCCTATTTTTTTAATAGAATAATCAGACATTATAATTTCTGTTTCTGGATCAAAACACTCCTCGTATAATAAACGATCATTTCTAGATCCACGAAGCTTTCTTGGATTATCTGCTACAATTCCTTCAATCTCACTAAAACGACCAGACTCATTACCCTCTTTATCCACCTTGGTCGCTCTTTTATGCTTCAAATTATCAATCTTTTGACGCACGCGCTTCATGCCTCCCGCAGTGTTGTTGTTTAATCAGTTCAACTGATACCAACATTTATCTAGCACATCATCTAAATAATTTTCTGCTGCCGCAGTGTACAGCGTTCTAAATTTTCTCGTTGTAATAAAAGGTCTTACCCCCAAGCAAGCACCTATCTCCGAAAATCCTACTGCTCTGGCTTTCAGCGCACATACATCCTTTTTAAGATATTCGCAAATCTCTATATAATGGAAATACTTGTACTGCTCAACAGTAAAGAATGGAAAAGATTCTTCAGATCCAGCACCAGCCTTCTTCTTATCATCTACAATACCCATTCTGTAAAAATTCAAAAAGAAATAATGGTCACCAGTCACTCTGTACTTACCAACTGTGTAACCTTCTACACAACGTTTAATTTGCTCATGCCAAAAGTCTACAAACGGTTTAGATCCTTTTGGGTAAGCAGTATATTGTCCTGTTCGTTCATAAATTTGCCCTGCTTCACGAAAAGGGGCTGGATCAAAATCCAACCCCTCTGTTTCAGATATGGGTCTATAGCCAGTCAATTCATAAGATAATTCTGGATCAAAATATTTGATCTCGTCTTCTAGAATGACATCCCATAATTCATATGGTCTTTTCTTGTGTCAATCTTCAAGCGGCTCATAGGTAGGAGATTCTTCATTGTCTTCCTCTTCAGTATTTTCAAACAATGATTTTCTCAATTGTTCTTCATTCTTATCTGAAAAAGTAGGGGTTCTCTCAACTCGTTTAGGAACGAATGTATTTTTCTTAGCCATATCTAAATAGTTTTTATCTAGTCATCAAGACCAATCTCAGCATCACCTCTAAATTTGGTTGCAGCTGCCATCTGATCCTTTTTGTAGTTAATCTCTAACTCTTTGAGATAGTCATTCATTTTGCCAATCTGACTAATTCCTTCTAGAACTTTTTTGGGGTCATTGATGTATTTACCATTGCCATCTACATCAGTAAAATCAATGCCATCAAAGAATACTCTCATTTTTTCTAAAGTTCTAAATGCGGTTTTAATCAAACCTAGAATGCGTGAAGAGTCTTTAATCTCTGAATATTTTCTACATGCTGCTCTGAAATCCGGATCATTTCATTCTTCTTCAGTAAGACCGCTATCTTGAAGTGAAGCTTCATGTCGATCTTGTTCTATATATTCAAGATACGGCGATTTAAAATCAAGCATTAAGAAAATGTATTTAAACTCTTTTCAAGCTCTTAAGCGCTGTTCGCCCTTCGGGTCTTCTTTACACTTATTACGATTTTTATCATATAATGCGGCAAACTCCCTGACTAATAATATTTCATGAACATTAAAAGATAATGTTCCTGTTGAATTATCATATAGGAAAATGTTTGTCATTATTTTTTATTGTATTCCTCAGAATATTGTATGTACGACGGTTTATATCCTATTGCGTCAGAAATGGCTCTAAACACAGGATACTTTCTATATCATTGTACTTGTCAATCTTGATTAGAATGTACTTCTGGCTTATATGGATTTTTTATAACTACCACGGTACTATCTACTCCATTTTCATATCAAGTATCTCTATTCGAGAAATTTTTTCCACTATAAACTTTATCACGAGCTTCACCGCTTGTAATTTTTACAGGTCTGGTCACTAAAACTCCTGTACCTCCGTCTACAGTTTTTGCAGGGTGATGAACTGCCATACCATTTCTAATTTCATCCAATTCTTTAGTCGACGGTGAATATGCGACAACATGTTCTTCTAGAATTGGTCCATAATATTCTTGATCAGGAACCTCTCTCCAAAATTCTTTATAGCCAGTTTGATCTGGATCTGGAGTTGATTCCCAAACACCATTTCTCTTTCTATACAGGTGTCCATCATACCAAACTTCGTCATAGTTATATCTTGGAACATTTCCTTTTACAGGAGTAGTTCCTCCTGGTTGTAATCTGCTAATAGTGTAATTCATTTTACCTCCATTTCGCATAACTTGTCCAACTTCAGCTTGAAACTGCTTGACTAATGGAGCAAGTTGCTTTTGTCCTTCTGGAGTCTGTAACGCCTGTGCCACTTGAGCAGCTAACTGCTCTACCGGAATACTTGCTAACTGTTGATCCTTAGACTGCATTCATTTAGCAAATGCTAACAATGTTTTTTCTTTCATTATTTATTAAGTTTTTCAAGATCTTTTGAAGAAAACACTTCCTCACAAAGATCTCCTTGTTTGTTAAATCATCGACACTTAATACCTTTGAATTGATTTATTGATTCCCCATCCTGACGATAAGTGCGTGTGACTTTATCTACTACTCACATAACAGGAACATTGTCAAGTTTCTTATGGCGAACTTTGACAATGTCTCCTGCGATAAAAAATGTCTTTTCAATATCTGTCATCATAATATTAATTATTTGCTACACGACAGATGATATTTTGTTCACTAATCGCCCAGTATTCATTACCTCCAAAAGGTACTGGAGCACAACCTACGTCTCTAAGATAAATATCCTCGCCAGGTTTTACATATTTACAATCAGGACCTACAGCTACAACTTTTGCACAGACGATTCCAAGTTCAGACATTTCTGTTTCACCAGAATCTTTACTCGTAAACATTTCATGAGCATCCATTCCGACATCCAATAAGAGACCTGCGGCAGAACGTCTATACTGACGATACGGATTTCTTTTGTACTTTTCAAAAATCACTGTGAATCCGCATGGTTCAAGATGTTTAGTTTCAGACGACTTCCATCCTTTATTTTCATCTATCTCATTTGCGGCCATCTTAAACTTAACTGCATCCATACTGTCAGCAATGTTTCTAATATCTTCGCCCATCATCTTCTGCTCAAGTTCTGCACCATATGCACCAATTCCGTTTGTACTAAAATTTGACATTTACATTAACATTTAAAAATTTATTACCATCTTTTATGTGTACACGTAGCATACTGTAATCGTGTTTTTGCATTAAGTCTGCAACCACATCCCTTTTTGTACCCCGATGCCGGAAATGTAATTATATCACCAGTATCATTCATGTACAATTTTGGGTTACATATAGGACCCATCATTGTTTCTTTATAAAGTGGACAGTTCTTGCAGATTTCCATTCTTTGTGTAAATAGGTCTATATTGTTATCTAATACTTCATTAACATGCCCTTTAATAATATCGCTTATTTGCCCCATTAGAATATTATAGGTTTGTCTCGATTAATAACATCTGCTTGTTGAATTTTGGATTGATAGTGTTTTATTACACGTTTAACATCCTCTTCTAAGTATTCGCAATCAATCAAAGTTTCTTTTCTTGTAGTCTTATCTATATGATTGAGAGCTAAACGTTTTAATACAAACTCAGGATGTTTTTGTTTAAGAAGATAAAAATAAAGACTTAACTGTAAAGAATAGTGTCAGAAATTTGAATCCATTACATTGTTTAAAGGATACTTCATCATTTGGTAAGACTTCGTCTTACGATCAAAGTAAGACTGTTTATCTATCGAGTCATTAGTTTTGCGATCATAGATGTAGATATTTACACCATCTTTAATTAGTAAATCCAATTGTCCGCAAATTCTAACTCCCCCACCAAAATCATGACTTATTAAAAACTCTGGATATACTGCTTTTGGAAGATCTAGTTGATAATATCCTTTTTCACATGCAAACTTTCCTCCGAGACCATACTTCTTAACATTTGGTTCTGGAACATAAAGTTCAGTTTCTTTTTCTAAGTGTATGGCTGTTCCAATCTCACAACTGGTGTTTCTCTTTGTATCGTAAGAATCAAGGATTTCTTGTTTCTTTTTAAAGAACATTTCGGAGTCTACTTTATATGTAGCTAAGAACTTATCATTTCAAATCTTCGTCTGCAACAAAATCGGCTTTAACGCAGATCAACTTGTTGGGTCAAAAACAGCTTCTGCCGCTTTATAACTAGATCAAAAATTTGAATCGAACGGTTGTTTGTATTCTCCAAGTAACTGTGTAACAGAAATGTACTTAGTTCCGTCTTTTAAATCAAAGTAAGTGTGAGTTGAATCATCAAACCCGACAGATTCATTAAATTTGTCTACATTATATCCAAACATGGATTTTAAGTTTCCGTTATCTAATTTAGGCATATTTCTTATATTTTAGTCATTCCTCTTTAGTCATAAATCTTCATTCAAATCCTTTTAAAGGTAAATGTTTTATACAACATGTTCGTACAACATTTCCAGAACTGTTGATTGCTTTTCCGGCATCAACTGCACTAGAGAATCCATTTAGTATAATACCGTCTTTTATTTGTCATACTGGTCTACCAGATGCACATTCAAGATTTCACAAATCATCCATCAAAACAGAATCTCCTTCGTAGCGAAAAATGTAGTCTTTCGCACGATATGCTTTCCTAGCACAGCAAGCATAAATATTTCTTAGAGTCACTTTAAATTCTACAGATGCGGTTTTACATGTATCACACATTTTTATAAAATTCCCATTTAAATCATACACGGAACATCTTGCGTCAGATTGTTTTTTGGCTAAAACAATATCGTTTTCAGTTACAACGTCTCCAAGATGTCTTCAAATATAACCTTTTGTACTAGGTATTTTTCTACAACAACATAAAGATATACGTCTACTATCACACAAATTCGCTTTAGCAGCTTCTGTCATAGAATGTCATGTCGTGACAAAATTTCCGTCTAGATCAAATTGATTTACACCAACGCTACTACGCAAACATCTATGGTCGTCTGCGTTTATAATCTGCTCGTATGACCAGATATATCCTCCACCATGTTTTGATTGTTTTCTCACACACGAAGAGATAAGTGCTTTGCTAATCCCAGTATGTCTAGAAGCATCTGCAATACCCTTTCATTTATGAAGTAAAATTCCTGAGTTATCAAATTGATATACAGGTTTTCTGTGGTTACGTTCGCAGTGAGAATATACTATTACTGGATCTGCAATATTTGTACAAATAAAATTTCCGCAGGTTTTGTAATAATCTATTCAATACTTCTCACGATCTAACAACAAGTTGTGATCTTCTACAATCTCCAAAATTTTTACAAAGAAAGGATCTTCTGGATATTTTTTATAAACTCTTTGTAAATATTCATTACAGTGCCTGCCAGAATTACAGCAGTTGTAATGATGTCTAGTTCTTTGACTTATGTCTAAGGATTGCCCTACATAACAATACGTCGAGTTATATATACAATATATACCAACAATATTATGTGGGATTAATTTACTATCCCCAAAACTAAAAATGGAATTCTTAACATCTAACATCTCAGGCATATTAACATCAACATTATTTTATTTTACAAATCTTCTGCCATTTTCTCAACTTCCTTCAATGTCCACTGCTTGTCGATTAATCTCTCGATCTTATTTGCAACCATTTGGAAATCAAGCATTTTCTCCATAGGACATTCAGGTTCCTCCGGGAAAGTTAAAATTACTGTACCAATACATTCGTTGTGTGCATTGTACAAACAAGTGGCAATGAGATATCTTGTTCCGTTAGATTCGATTATTCTAGCCAATCTTTGATCTACAGACTTAAGCTTGTCGGTACTACCCACAAAAGTAGAGTGCTTTGCAAGCCAATCAAATCCTGAATAAAGAGTTGTGGAAAAATTTCTGTATTGAAAGTTTAACCAGTCATCTTCAATGCTGGATTCTAAATATGTGATATCCATATAAAGAAATGCCAAATCACCTAATGAAGATGTGCCATTATGTCCTTCAGTAACAAAAATTCTGTGCCCTCCAAGTTTAGCTAACGCTTTTTTAAGATCATGTCGAATAATTTTACTTACTACACGACGATACTTGTTGCTCATATTATGTGTTCGTGTGTTTCACTTTTCAAAAATTTGAGGTAAATTGCACAATAATGCAATTATAGCTAAACCAACAAGTACAATCATCGCTATTTCTATTTCAAAAAAAGTAAATAGTAAGTATCCTATCCCTACAGCAACTATAGTAGCCAAACCAGCCTTAATCTTTCCATTAACAAAAAACTCATAAACCAATTTAAAAACATCTAAAATCATAAATATTCAAAATTAATTAAGGTTTTATTTGTACGGCACAAATATAATCATTATTTTTGTAACATCAAAATTAAAAAATAATAAATTTATGGAAAATACATTATTTGAAACATTTATAGAAATGTTTAAGAAAGGCGGAGGTATTCATATAAATCCTAAAAATAAAGGAAAGTTTACTGCTTCTGCAAAAAGAGCTGGAATGTCTGTGCAAGAATTTGCAAAACATGTCTTGGCAAATAAAGATAAATATTCTACTACACAAGTTAAGAGAGCTGCGTTCGCCAAAGGAATTGGTGGAAGCAGAAAAATAAATAAAAAATTGTGTGGAGGATTCATTAATTACACAAATCCTTTTTATGACTCAGACATGTAAACAATGTGGGAAGGAATTACCTTTAACTATTGAATTTTATTCCAGATATCCAAGTAGAAAAAACACTGTGGAACATGGCAAATTATGACATAGCGTATGTAAACAATGCGAGTATGAAAATAAAAGATCAGAACATTGAAAAAACGGCCTTTTAAAGTGTACTGTTTGTGGAGAATATTTTCCAGAAGAAATCTTTCATAAGATTGGCAGTAATGATTTGAAATATTGTTATCGTAATGGAAGAGATAATAGATGTCCAGCATGTAAAGCTAAACAAATTAGAACCAATCTTCTAAAATTATCTCCAGAAGCTAAATTATATAAAACTATAAAATTTAGATTTTTGGGGGCTAGAGATAGAGCGAAAGCAAAAGGTCTGAATTTTAATGTTTCTGAAGACTATATAAGAGAACTATGGAAAAAGCAAAAAGGATTGTGTGCAATCAGTCAAATTCCTATGACATATGATTTAGGAGAAGGGCGTGTTTTTACAAATTTGTCTATAGATAGAATAAATCCTAACGAAGGTTATATTGAGGGAAATCTGCAATTAGTATGTATGGCGATAAATCAAATGAAATCTGATATGTCTTTAGAGGAGTTATACATGTTTTCTGAAGCAATTATCAAAAATAAAAACAAATAATGGGAAAGGCAACAAAACATTTTAACACAGAGGAGCTTGTATCTAAACAAGTATTTGATGTCATAGGAGATGATGCAATCAAACTCTTCGATCCAAAAGCATTGGAAACACTAGAGATTATTAGAGAACTTGTAAATGTTCCTCTTACATGCAATAACTGAGCAAACGGAGGATCTAGAGATGATTGTGGATATAGAGACAAAAAGTGTACTATAGGTGCGTCCAAAAGTGCTCACAAAGAAGGAAAAGCATTTGATCTTATATCTACAAAAATAACAGCACAAAAAATGCGAGACATTATTATCAAAAATCAAGATAAACTTCCTTACAATATTAGAATTGAAGACAAGGTTTCTTGACTTCATTTTGATGTTCGAGATAAAGGAGTTAAAGTATATTTATTTAAAGCATAGTCAAGAATGTATGTAAATCCATATAAATTTAATAAAGGTGGGGAAGCAACAAATGTTCTGCCTCCACCACAAACACCCCATAATCCAGGAGAAATAAAAAGTGATGATGCTGGTTGATATGAAAGAAATGTTGTTCGTCCCACTGTGACATGACTAAATACTCGTCCTGGAGGACCATTTATCACAGTATTGAAAACAGCTGCAAGTTTTATTCCTGGAGTTGGAGAAGCATTAGATATAGCTGAAGGAAATCCTGAATGGGCTGTGGTTGGAGCTCTACCTATTATAGGAGATGCTGTTCAAGCAGCACGAAGAATTATAAAAGAAGCGACACCTCTAGCAAAATCAACAGTTAATGCTGTAAACCTAACTTCAAAACAAAAAGAGTTTTGATCTGGGGCAACAAAAGGCTATTTGCAATATAATAATCTGGGCGCCGATCCAAAAGTAGCAAAACTTGTTGTAAATAGTACTCCTGGCGCATATAAACCTACAAAATTTATACCGGATGTTGAACAAATAATCACATCAAAAAATATAAGAAACGATTTAAAACATTCTAACCATCCATACAGATATCAACAAGAAGGAAATAACTGGTATGTCTATATACAAGAAGGACATCATGCAGATCCTATATACGCAGGCGCAAGAATGTCTGCAGAAGGTGCACTGGCAGCTACCACAAAAAGTCTTGATGCAAATAGTGTTTATATACCTAGAGAGTTATTAACTCTATTTTCTCCAAATCAACAACAAAGTGCTTTCAAAGCCATGGCCAATCTAATGGCATTGAAATCTGTTTCTGGAGTAGATTCTGCTTTTGATGCAATAACTGATGCTGAAATCTACAAACTCGCAAGAGAGGGGTGAAATAGAGGAATTTGGAATTCTAGAAACGGGGAGTGAAACTTTGATGATTTTTGAAATAAAAATAAACATGCAATAACACAACTATTCAAGCGTGTTCCAGGAAAAACCCCATAAGCAAAAAGGAGACCCACAGGTCTCCTTTTATTATATATACGTGTTATTTATTAACATAATCTGTTCTCCGTATTTTTCAATCATTTTCAATATAGTCGCTTTGATACTCTTTTTCATCGTTATTCCGCTTTAAAAAATCTAACAATGTTAATTTTATATTTCTATTTTTTGTTTGTTCTAGTGTTTCCATATTAATAATGTCAAGGATATTTTGGGAGGTTTTCAGCCTCATTCATTCCAATGCTATTGAGATAATTCAATACAGCTTCTTCAGCGTCGCGTCTAGACTCTGGAAGATGCAAATACCGTCTAACACTATCAATTTTATTTAATCTACCAAAATCTCTTGCATGCTGATTTCTAAGCCTGTCCCATCTACGAACATTTCTTCTAACAGCTCTATTTGCTCTTCTATCTATTATATCCATAATTCTTTCAGCACGATCACCTGCTGCTATAGGCATTGTTAGATCGTCACGGAAATCGGTTTCTGGATCAATCTGTCCGCCAACTGCCATTTTTTCTATAGACGCATAGTAAGTTTTTGATTTTCTAGGATCTTCTATTTCGATGCGATCATATATATTTAACTCCTGAGGTAAATTTTCCTCAATTATTACTGGTTGTACGTTGTGTTGTTCCAGAAGATAGTTTCCATTAGGAGTTACTACTATTTCTGGAACAATTCCTCCATCTACTGGAATAAAATCTCTGATTCCAGCTCCTACTGTGCCAAGTGCACCAGTAATAATTGAATCTCGTATTTTTGGGAAATGGTCTCCGTAACCAGCAGCAACTTTTCTTACAATACTTCCAAATGTTGGTGCAACGGGTCCTAAAATAAGTTTATTCATAATATTATTTTTTAAAGTTTTTATATTCATCTTTATACGTTTCTGTTCAACGAATTGCATCTTGCAAATTATCAAACATTAAATAATCTTTATTTTGTATAGCTGAAACATAACCAGCCCAAGAAGCATACGGAGGTCTTGTAAAATCAACTAGTCTCCCGTTAATTTCTTGTACCTCTGGATATGCGATTGCTCTACCACTATTATCATGGTAATATTCGGCAGACATTTTGTGTGTTGCAACTTTAGGATAAAATCTATCATAAAATTGATTGACTCAATTTGGAGATAGATAATTTATTTTGCCTGAATGACTTCAATCAAGAATAGATTTACGATTAGGATCTTCTAGACGTTGGATGAAGTTTGGTTTTCTATTTCCCATTTCTATTAACTCCTCCTAATTCATCAGCCCAATTCTCTGGATAAACTTCATAATAACTAATTTCTCGTTTAAACTTTTTATAAAGTCCTGCCCAGATAAGGCTTGGTAAACCAACAACAATAAGATACAAAGGTCCTAAGTATAAGCTCTGCTTACTGTGACCATACTCATGTTTCTTTGTTCTATTGCGTCTATCTCTATAACTTTGTTCTGACATCAATATGTAGGTTCCCAGTGAGATAGCTCCTGGGAACTCACCTACATATATGTCAGATCCTTTGTAAGTTTCCTTATACTCAACATTGTAAATTTTAGTTAGGATAAGTCCTAAGAGATGTTGAGGAAACTCCCATATTCATCTAAGAATTTTGATCACGTTTTCCACTTTTTATTTCTTTCTTTCAAATACCAGTTATTGAATCTATCCCTAGTAAACTAGAACTACAGATAAATAACATCTCTACAATTTCTGGTGCCGGTATAGCACACACTGTACAATATATACATATACCAATACACACCATTCAACCCAGAAATCCGCAGATTCTTTTTGAAGATACTCCGGATCTGGATTGAAATATTTTGGATATAAATTCTTTAGTTGTCATTCCTATTAAAAATATTTGTAACGTTGTTCCAAATTCCTCAAGGAGATAGATTCTCGTCCCACTGTTTTGTAAATTGTCCTATACCGTAATCTACTGCGCCAACAGCCTTTCTCCACATCGGAAGATCTGAGCGCATAATTTTGTCATAGTCCTGTGGAGTTACGGTAAATATTCCAACTTTGTTGTTGTTAGATTTTATTCCTTGTATAAGATTATTAGACATGTTATCAAGGGATTGATCTATAACTTCTGTGGGTATATAATTTTCATGTCAAGATTTTTCCAAATAAGGACTGAATGCAATACTGTCAATTCCAATATATGGTGCATTTTTTCTACCCTTAATAATGTTGAACTCAGGCTTATCATGCAAATACATGGCGACGTTTGCCCATAACTCTCTTTTATCTGATTCAGACATATTTTTATACTCCTTATTTGTAAGTATTCTTCTTAAGTCTGGAACCGAATATTTTCCCTCAAATACCTCATCCCCATAGGGTGTAGCATAGTTAACTGTTATTGTACTATCTTCGGGAGTTCTAAAATGTTTATCTGTTGCTTCTTGTAGAGACTCTCCGAATAGTAATTCGATAACAGGTGATGTGTTGTGAAGAATTTGGTGTGCTGCAGACACTCCTGTAATAATGTTATATAGCGGTTTGGAAGAACGTGCTACATGTTTTCACACAGGTTCATTCATTCTAGACATTTTTTCTGCAGAATTTCTTAAAAATTCTTCTGCGGTTTTTTGAGATCGACTATGTTTTGTAAATCTTCTTTTTAACCATCTTTTCCATTTAGGATCATCCTTTGGATCAATTGGGGGAATAGACAGGTGATCTGTGCTCACAGGTTTTACACCTGTAGACAAATCAATCTCCTTTGCAAGATTGGGTTGTGTCGACTGATGTAATTTTCTACCTTCTAACACCAATTCGTCATGATTTGATTCCACTGGAGATACTTTACCTATCAGTTCTGTAGATATAGGGATAGACATAAGCAATGGGCGACTACGTGATAACGAAGGTGAAGATCTTCTCACAGGCTTAGCGACAGGAACACGTGCTACATTAGTTGTACCCGATGTATTGACTGTACGCGTATTCTGCGGACGCACATTTTCATATTTTGGAACTATCTCTTGAGTGGTCAATGTCTGCTTTCTATATAATTGTGCTGGAGTTAAAGGAGGTCCACTATACGGAATTACTTCTTCCGATGGTTTATTAGCTTTTCACTTGTCATATCTTTTTGCTATCTCTATGCTTCAAGCAGTAGCTGCACCTGCAACTAGAGCTCATCCGATAGCTTTTAACACGGCTGCGGAGACTGCAGCTGTAATTGCTATTAACATTGTCATACTATTTAGATAAAATTGTTTTTACTTTGTTTACAAAAGGTATCATGTTATTTCCATAATCTGGTGCTGTAGCATATCCTGCTTTTTGTACTCTGTGCGGAAAACCATCAATATTTACAGGATCGTATATATTGTACGCAGTTCATCTTCCTCTAGAAAACTTTCAAACATGGAAATCGATGGCATCTTCTAACGAATTTCATGTTCTGAAAACTGATTTAGTTTTATATTTTTTGTTAGAATCATACTCGTGTGTTGCACTAGTATACCCTTGTCCATCTATGGACTTTTCTCCGATAAAATTATAAGTAGGTGTATTTGTTTCTCATCCTATCGGCTTTTGTCCTCAGGCCGACTCTAAACACGCCTGTGCAATCAGTTGGGGTGCATAATTAAGATCTATTCCGTATTTATTTAATTTCTGAATATATATTGGAGCCAAGACTCTTACAAATTCGTCAGGATCATTGTATATAAATTTATCTTTTTTTCCATTCGATTTAAACTGTTTATAAACAGATGCTTCAACATTTGTTGGAGACTCATTACTTTGAATCAAATCTTTAATATAAAAAGGCATATTTTTAATTAGTTTATTAGTGGTTAACTTGCTTAAAGAGCTAGCAAGGTTGTTAAAATATATTATTCAATCTACGTTTAAGATATTTAGTCTTGATGTTTTTTCAGTCTGGTCCTCCTATAGCCATGTCTGTCACGTTAGGGTTATTTTTAAAATAAATGTCAAGCCAAGGTATTTGTTTAACATTTATTTGCGGATATTTGAGTAATAATTTTTCTAGTTCATTCATATGAATTTATAATTTTTGCGAAAGATACAAATAAATTTTGGAATTTACAAAACTAATTTGTATTTTTGTACAAACTTTAAAATTTATATTATATGTCAACAATTCAAGAAAATAACAATCAAATTTATCCTGGTGAAAAGTTGGATGGTGAAGATGTTGCTGTTGTTCCAGCAGATTATATTCCGGTTGCCGACTATAATCCTAAAGATGAACAAGGCAATCGTTTGAAAGGATACGGTCTTAGACGTCAAGCACGTATAGATGCTGACAAACTGCTAGATCAGGATATGACACCTGAAGAATTCGGTTATCTACCAGGTCGAAGTAGAAATAACGCTATATTCAATAGAATATATAACAGACGAAATAGAAAGGCAAAGTATAAAGTACGCAGAGATGTTCGCGAATCTATTGACAGCACTGATCAGATTGTCTCTAATGATGCTGCAGATACAAAACAGGTCAATGTGAATTCCAGAGACTTCTTTAAAAATCTTGAAGTATGGAGTACTGCTTTTGGAAGAGGGGATATTAGTTATGATCAGATTCCAGAATTATATCGACCTTACGTAGCCAAAACTAGAGAAGAACAACAATCACGTTGAAGAAGTCAACAGAAGGGACAAGAACAGTTTAATCAAATAATGAAAGAAAAAGGTTGGGACAAACTTGGAAAAGCTTGGGGCATAGGAATGTCTTCGTTACTTGGAGCAGGCGTACTTAGCGGAGCTATAGGATCTCTTGGAACAACTGGATTGATCAGCTTGCCTTCATGATCTTCAATTTCTCCTGTGATCACCCACGGTCTTACAGTTTTAGCAAATCCTTTAGCCGCTAAAACAACCGCAGGGGCTTTGATAGCAACTGGTTTAGACGCTGCTGGAACAGTCTATGGAATTCAGGCAAACTCTGATCTTATAAACAAATGGAGCAGTGGAAGGTTTAATTGGGCGGATATTCCAGAATTTGCGCTAAACCTGATTCCTGGATGAGGGGTCAGCAATGTTGCAAAATCTATAAAACTACCTTCTACAATCAAGAATCTTACCAAACCTTTTAGAAATTTTAACAGAGTCAAGAATATGGAAACTTGATATACAGGAGTGCCTCATAAACCAACAATAGAAAATCCAGCAGTATTTATGGACGATAATTTTTCAAATTACAATGGTGTAATATGAACAAGTGATTCGAAAGATTATGCAAAAATGTTTGCAGATGACCTGGGCAAGAATCCTGATAGAGGTACTGTATACAAAGTGTTAATTGAACCAAAGAAATTAAACATAGCTCACGCTCCAACTGCGCCAAATGGTACGACATATTTCTGGAAAAACTTGCCATTTAAATTTGAAAACGGAGGATTCAAACAAATCGACGGATCTGTCATCGGTGAGCCCACAACTATATTTTCAAATCCGAATATTTCTTTAAAATATAAAGATTCTTTTGGGCAAAGCAAAAATTCACTAGTTAAAGCACATGGACTCAGACTGTATGAAGGAATTCCTCTTGACAAGTTTACTTTACCTAATAATGCAAAAGCTACGGGAATTCCATTAGTAGATACAGATGATATAGTAAGAAACGTATCAAATGATGGAAGGTTTTCTGCGGTAAAAATAAATAATATATTTGATGGAGGATATCTATATAAGAATAAATTCGTTGATACTCCAGTAAACGAACTTATAATTCTTAATAATACTCCACATGATGTTCTTCGAGAAGACGAAAGCAAATGAAGACTATTGTTCAAAAACTTAGACGGTATCGGAGTAGGTGGAGAACGTAAAATTGATTATATAAATTTGTTATCACAAATGAAGAAATAAACGAAAATTGAAAATTGATAATGATCTTTGTGCGAATTTAAAACCAATATTAATATGGAAGAAAAAGATATTTATACAAACGAAGAGCCAGAAGCTGTTAAGGTTGACATACCCAATATTCCCGTAGCGTTATATTTAGGTAAAGACGCTGATGGAAATCTGTTAACCGGTAGAGCACTCCGATATAAGATGAAAGATGATGCTAACAAATTAATAGCACAGAATACAGATCCTATAAATGAAGGATTTAGGGAAAATCTATCAAGGAATAATAGAAAATTCAATAAGATTTATAATAGAGAGAAAAGGCGTGATCAATGGGTAAATCGTAAATATGATCCTAACAACAGAGTTTTTTATAGAAATTTAAACAATGTTGCAAAAGCATATACTAGAGGTGAAATACAGTATGATGATATACATGATGCATACAAGCCTTACCTAGCAGAAACTGTGGAGAAGCAACAAGAGCGCGCATTCAATCAATACCTCGGTCAGCAGTATTTTGACCAGATCATGAGACAAAAAGGTTGGGATAAGTTAGAAAAGGCTTATGGTATAGGAATGAGTTCTTTGATTGCTTTACCCGTACTGTCACAGGGTGCAACGTCTGCAATTCCTGGATGAACATCTTCTACACTTTCTACAGCACCGACATTCAATCCTGCTAATTTTGTGCCTTTTGGACAGCATGTAGGAATTTGAACACGTGTGCTAAAGCAGTTTCCAACTATAATTGGCGGAATGATTGGTAATGAGATTGTTCAAGGTGTTACTAGACGCAACGGGTATGATGGATTTGCAGATTGAGTTCATAGAGGAGTTCTTAAAAATGAAAATAAACCTGGATTTTGAGCAAGTACAGGCTATGAATTTTTGAATCCTGGAAATTATATTGGTGGATGAGCTGGGAATAAATGACTTAATGTAAACAATATCTTAAATCTTAATTCTAATTTTAAGAGTTTTGTAGATAGAGTAAAACGACCATATTATAATTACAAATATGGGGACGCTAATCGTGTAAAACTTATTAGAAATTTAGATATTGTTCCTGCAGTAAGTAAGGATGGTTTTGTTCAATTTACACCTGATGAAAATTTATTTGAGAATTTTACAACAGATATTACATTTAGAAGACATCCTAGATACACAAGACGTCCTGAACATGTAATAATGTTTGATGCTCCTAAGGTTGGAAATGCTAGACCGATATCTGTAGAACCTTCCGATACATTTTTTGTAAAAGGAGATTTACAAATTAAACCACAAGATGTAACATTTGTTAGTGGGGATGCAAAAGCTTTAATTGATGCTTATCGCAGGGGATTTAGGATTAAATTAAATCCACGTTTGTTTTACGAAAGACTTAAATACTCATTGGGAAAAAGAAGTAAGTTTTCCAAAGGATTTTCGGAGGATGTAACTATAACTCCGATAATCGATGATATGTTTAGACAAAGACCTCGATACAAAGACTATAAACAACTTGGTAAACTGTGAGGTGTAGAGTTCCCAGTGATTCCAAATTACTCTGGAGCTGCAGATGATTATTCTATTATTACTAAATTAAAAGATACTCCAAATTTTAAATACGTCGCATATCATCCTGCTAGTAGTGTAGAATCTGATTTTACTTCAAATCTTGGTCTAAAAAATACTTTTAAAGACGCAGGATTAGCAACATTAGGAACAAAACAAAATCCACCCAAGTTTCAATCACCGATCTCTGTACATCCTAGATACTCTGCTGAAGACATGCCTAGGGCAATCAATCTAATGAAAGAATATGTGAGTAAACACCCTATCAAAAGTCGCGAGTACTTCAGTTCGTTAACTGATGATGGATGAAATGAGTTATATTGAAATCTTAGAGGTAAATATTTAAACTATGGTCGTACAGAATCCGATTTTAAAACACTGCAGATTTTAAGAGATAAATTTTCAAGAATTAAGGCAGATAGAGCTGGATTAATCAGAACTATAGACTCTGACGGAAACTATGTATATACAAATCCAAAAACAGGAAAACAAATTACAAAATCTTCAGAACCAATGACTTACGAAGACGATGGTTTAGATATTAATATAAGTGATAGAGATAATTTCTTAAATTTAGATTCCAGATATTAGAACGGGAGAGTAATCTCCCGTTTTTATTTTTACCCCCCCCCATATTGTGGGAGAAGTAGGACACTCCCTCGGAGTTCCCCCTCGGGTTTCAAAATGGAAAATCTTTTCAAAATTTCCCATTTTGAAAAATTTCTTCAAAACTGGTTTTCGGAACCGAAAACCTATAGTTTTGAAAAATTAGTGTAATTTACCAAAGCCCCTCAAAAAAGGTTAACACCTTTTTATCGCAATATGTTTACGGAGAAACAAATTGCTGCCTTGCTCGACCAGGTCGAGAAGGCTGGCGCGTCTAAAGTTGACGAAACAACTTTATCCACTTTGAGTACCAAAAGACAATTCCGTCCAGGACTTGCTTTCGGCACTAAACTTGAGATTCCAGAGAATCCCAAGTTTGCGTACTTTACCGAGACTATTGGCTCTTCGAAGCCAAAGTCCGTTCAAGTACTTAAAATCACCGCTAAAATTAACGGTGATTTAACTTGGCTTCCTGTCGGTAAACTCCAGGCAAGCCAAGACCTTATTGAGGATTCGAAAGTCTCCGAATTCCTCAATAAGGAAGGTCTCACATTGGCACTAAACGTGCACAATGCTACGACCGTCGCCGAAATCACTAAGGCGATTGCAGGCAAAACACTTGTCTATGACAAGAGTTTCACCGGCACTCGCACGCGATTTGACGGCGTAACAGTTCCTTGCACTATTGCATTCGCAACAGAGCAATAAACTGTTGAAAAAACAACGGGAGGGAAACCTCCCTTTGTTTTTTCTATCCTACCAAAACCGCCCAACACAATTTAACACGTTAAATTGTGTGTAGTATACCAAAACCGCTCAGCGCATTTCACACACAACCGTGTAGTGTAGTTTAATTTTTAAAATAAAGTAAAGTTATGAAAGTATCTGAGAAAGATCTTCAGGCACTCGAGACCCTCGTGCCTAACACTACTGTTGCAGAGACAGAGTTGTTGAAAAATTCGGGTCTATCTGTAGTTACCTATGGTGTACGTCCAGGTGATACCATCGAGTTCTTTGACAGCTATGAGCAGGAGGGTACTGTACTCTCTCGAAGCTTTGCTGGTGGCAAGGAGTTCTTGGTAGCTTGTAAGCGTAATGGTGAGCTCTCTTTGTTCTCGATTTCTGACTTGCGTCGTCGCAATGCAGATATGACAGGCGTAGGTGAGTTCCGTAAGCTCATGCTTACTACTTGTGAGCACGATGCAGAGCGTCTTGCAAAGATCACTGGTATGACCATTAAGGCAGGCGATATGCTTGTATATCAGACTCCTAAGGCTTTTGTTCCTGAGGTAGATGCTAATGGTGAGCCTACAGGTCGCAATGTTCCACAGAAGGATGAGAACGGTGATGTAGTTTACGTTGAGCGTACTTGTCCTGATATCATTGTCGTTAAGAAGAATGGCAAGTAGGAACAAAATTATAACTGTTAAAGGGTCTTGAAAGAGACCCTTTACGGTTATTGTGTCTAGTAATGGCACAGAATACAATATTTTAAATTGGCGTCAGTTCTGGTGTTGTGAAGAGGGTTATTACAGTCTTCAGCGATTTAAAGACAAATGGCGAATTGAAAATATTGTTCATATCCTGTAAGTAGTGATGCACTTACAGGGTACTATCTTCGGATAAAAAGGTGGAAAAACTCAATAACTTCCCAAGACATTGAGGGCACCAGTTTTCCTGCAAAGGTTTAGGTGTAAAATGCAAAGATAACTACCGTCTTTAAAATGAGTAGGTTGAGAGAAGGAAACCCGTGGCAACAGTATCTCGTAGAACTTATCAAATTTGTCACAAGTCACCCAGAAGACGTTAAAACATACTCTGATGAGGCTGGGCGAAACTACCTTCGGGTAGTCAGTATTAACCACTAACACAACACAACTATGGCAAAAGTTAAAGAAGATCTAATATTTGTTAGACAAATGTTTGAAGGAATTGTTGATTATGAGAAATCATGGAAGAATTCTTCAAACAATCAGGCTAGTACAACAGGTATTCCAGTAGGTAAGATACTAGATTACTTTGGCACAGAAACTATATGTAAATTGTATGGATGTGCAGTCATTGATGACGAGATTGCTCGTCGTCTTATCATTAAAGCATTTGAGTAATGTACGCAGTAGTAAACAATACAGGTCTGGTTGCTAAGGATTTTAGAACCAGACCTGAAGCTTTAGCTTGGTGTAAGCAGTTTGATAATCCAGGCTTGAGAGTAATAAATCAGGATTCTAAAGAATTTTTGAAATACAGACATTAGTTTGGTTTTTGTGTGAGTGGGGGAGAGACTGCAGAACTCTCCTCCATGATTTTAAAGATCAAATTCATGACTAGGTTGCATATATCCAAGTAAAAATTGGTGTATATCTTCTCATCTTTTAGGAGTAAGTTCAGAAACTATTTCTCCTGTATCGGAATTAACAACTAAGTATTTCATACTATAAAGGAATTTTTGGTATTGTAACTTTACCCTTTAATTCATTATTCTCTTTTTGAAGTCTTTTGATTTCAGCAAGAAGCATTTGAGTATCTTTGGTATTTTGTTGCATCTGACGTTTAAGATCTTCTATATCAGCAGTATTCTGTTGAATGCGTTTTTCATGATTAGTAATGGCAAATACAATTGCCTGACCTAATTCATTAAGATGATAAATAGTTTCTTTGTTCATTAACCCAGTTTCAGAATCTCTTGATTGTAGAGTAACTTGTGTCATTAAATTTTTAGACATAAGAGAATTATTGTTTTTAGATATAACAGATCTATCTAATCCAGTAAGTTTAGCAAGCTCTCTATCACTATAAGATACTTTTCCTATTCCATCGTTTTTGTACATGTATTGTTGGGTACAAAGTATCTGTAGTTTCTCTGATTTGTTTAGTTCAGGATTATCTAAAAACTCATAACTAAAAGGTTCGAAAGATTTTTCATTGTTGAATATATACACATTACCAACACCACCTTTTAGTTCTGTTTTGATATATCCTTTTCTTTCAATCTCTTTTAGAATCTTAAGAATAGTTGGTTTAGAACATCCAGAATCTTTTGCAATAGTATCTAAAGATGGGAACGCTTTCATAGTTTTTGCATTCATATATCTTCTGATACAAACGTAAATGAGAATCTCATACTTTTGTAAGAGTTCACCATTTTCTTTCTTCGGTAAAATTACGTATTGTTTATCCATGTTGTATTAATTTTATGCAAATGTAATATAGATTTAAATAATATGCAAATTTTTACTATAAAATTTTAATGTGGTGGCTGTAAATTTTACTATGCTGGGCGAAAATTAAACTATGGTGGCTGATTTTTAAACTGGGGTGGATGATTTTTAAACCATAACTATACTTAATACTATACTTAAAGAACTATACTTAATGACCTGTGCTTCGCACTAGCTCTTAATGTCGCCAATGACGGTCCCAAGCCCGTGTAAAGACAGAGGGAGAGTTGTGTTTGTTGTGAGTAAAGGGAGAGTGGGGAGAATCCTCCTCACTCCCATTCCCTACCATTTCCAAACACCTCAAAACCCATCATTACCAGTTTCTAAAACCGGTATAAAAATTCCATTTCAACTATTGACCACTTTTAATACTAAAAGATATGAAACATTTACCACAACACAAGGTAGCTCTCGTGTTAGACACGATCTACTAAAACGCAACACATTCAAATCAATAGTCTTGTAAAGAACTTGCAAAACAATTACAAGTTACTTACAAACCATTCCGTAAAGTACTTTCTCACCTTGAAGATCTTCAACTTCTTATAATAGAAGGTGAACGTCGTAAGACTACATACAGATGGAATGGTGAAAAATCACCAGTTAATCCTATGATGGTTCGTAAAATATACGAATTATATACAGGAGAAACTGGTAATACAATAACTCCAGTTACTAAAACACCAAAAATCAACACCGAACTCTGTGTTAAATATCTCACAGAGAAAGGCTGGTCTGGCATACTTACACGTCAGCACAGTGAAGGTTTAATTCAAGTAACTGAGTCAATCATTATAGGAGATGGTGTAGAGTAATCTACACATCTCCATTTTGATCTATGGTGTAATGGTAACACTACAGATTCTGGTCCTGTCATTCTAGGTTCGAATCCTTGTAGATCAACTAAACATTTTAAACCTTAATATTATGAAAACATTTGTTATTACAAAAAACAATCAAGTGATTCATGCGTATGAATCACATTCTTTAGCTGCACATTGTCTAGAAAAAACAACACTTCAACTTTGTAAAGAAGGATATGTAATTATATCTTCTGATATTAATTCATTTACTCTTTCAAAGGGAGGTCAACAGGTAGTTATCAAAATTCAGGAAACTGAACTAACGACAAATGTAAAATCTACATTTGTACAAAAATTAAACAATTGGTTTAACTAAAAACTTTTACAAAAATGATTCATTCATCAAACGCAATCAACGCTGCTCAACAGTTCAACCGCAATCAGTGGTTGAAACATGCTGAAGCAAATCTTTCAGATCAAATTATGTCTGCAAGTCGTCAAGGACTTCGTCAACTCAATGTATGTCTTCATGACATCACCAAAGGTGCAGAAAATCTTGCAGAAATTGGAGAGATGTGTACCCTTTTGCACAAAACACTCACAAATCAAGGTTACACTGTAAAGTATTCAATCAATGGAAACCTTACAATTTCCTGGTAATTTTGAAGATCTAGATGAGCTTCGAAAATACAAGAAACAAATTTGTGCTCAATATCCTGATCAAAATGTTACAGTTTATGACTACAGATACGAATATCCAATAATTCATAGCATTGAAAATAACAAATCTATAGTAGGATTTTGTGGAACTATGTGGGGTACTGTAACTTTAAGAATGCTTGGAAAAAACAATCAATTAATGGAATATCCATTTACTCCAAAATGGAAGAAAACAGTTCATCTCACAGATGATCCCATACTGAAAGATGTTTACATTTCAGTTAATTGTTGTAAATATCCAACGCTTTGGGTAAAAGAAGCTACTGAATTGGGAACAACTATTCAAAAAGTTTCAACAAAACTTTCTTATGATTGTCGTCCTGATTATTCTCAACATCTTCTAAAAGGTTTGGGAATATCTGCAAAGAATTTTAGAATTCTGTGTAATACTAGATACATGGATTTGCTAAGATTTAAACGATTTATTTCATTGGGATTTTCTGAAAAGGATATATATACATGTGATGAAACGTCAGCTTATATAAATGATGATTTTGATTTTGACTGCATAAAGTACACAATCAAGTGTTGTTCAAATAGTCGTAGATTTAGTGCATATTGGTACAGAGATTATTTACGCATGCGTAAAGATCTTCCTTTGGCAATTAAAAGACAGTGGCCAAAATGTCCTAATCTTGAAAAATATACTATTGAAGAATGGCATGATCGAATACTGCGTGTAT
>JAEIGA010003687.1_pt1 | contig 23866 bp, 9 predicted proteins | sample 9270691 | NCBI WGS metagenome assembly JAEIGA01 (sample SAMN17057246, study PRJNA624740) | gut metagenome | biome: biome; isolation source: fecal sample | host: Bos grunniens | place: China: Xizang | collected 2019 | reverse complement strand
GAGTAATTATGAAAAAATACATCGAACGTTTAGCATGGGGAACAGATGCGGGATTTTACCGCATGATACCACAAGAAGTATTACACCCATCGAATGAAAAGGATATTCAATCCATATTGGCACGTGCCCACAAAGAAGGGAAGCACATTACCTTCCGTGCAGCTGGTACCAGTTTAAGTGGACAAGCCATCAGTGATAGTTTGCTAGTTGTTTGTGGTAAAAAATGGGAACAATATTACATTCATGATAATGCTCAAACCATCACATTGCAACCCGGCATCGTAGGCCAAAGAGTTAACGAACTATTAAAACCCTATGGAAGATATTTCACTCCCGATCCTGCTAGTTTGAAATCAGCCATGATTGGTGGAATAGTAATGAATAACGCTTCCGGTATGTGCTGTGGAACACATGCCAATAGTTATCGAGTTTTACAATCTGTACGAATAATTTTACCTGATGGGACAATACTCGATACAGGAGACAAGGAAAGTCGACAACAATTCTTGATTACACACCCACAGTTTCTACGCAAAATAGATGACCTACGCATCAAAACACAAAAGAATACGGCATTATGCGAATTGATACGCAAGAAGTACTCAATCAAGAACGTAACTGGATTAACCATACTCCCATTCGTAGAATACACCGACCCATATGATATCATCGCCCATTTAATGGTAGGTAGCGAGGGAACGTTAGCATTCTTGTCTTCTATTACTGTTAGTACTGGAGAAATACAGCCTTTTAGTGCTTCTGCTCTACTACTTTTCCCGACTACAGAATCTGCATGCCAAGCTATTATTGAAATGAAAAAAACGGGATTACTCTCAGCAGCAGAATTCTTTGATCGCAAAGCTATACGCACGGTAGAGAAGGATTTCCCTGAATTGAAAGGTCTGCCAGAAGATGCCGGCGCTGTATTGATTCGCACCGACGCATCATCTGAACAAGAATTGAGCAAGAAGAACGCTTCACTACAACAAGTGTTAACAAGCTACTCATTATGTCAACCTGCCTCATTCACATCTGACCCAAAAATCACAGGAAAATATTGGGCAATGCGTAGTGGTATATTCCCTGCGGTAGGTGGAACACGCGAAATAGGAACAACCTGTTTGATTGAAGACATAGCTTTCCCTATTGAACACTTAGCAGAAGCCACTCTAGATTTACAACAGCTATTCATCGACCACAATTATCCAGATGCGGTAATCTATGGTCATGCACTTGAGGGCAACTACCACTTTATCCTCAATCAACGTTTTGATTCCCCACAAGCCATTGCCCAATACGATGGAATGATGCGTGCAGTAATCAACTTAGTGGTAGATAAGTACCACGGTAGTTTGAAAGCAGAGCACGGTACAGGTCGCAACATGGCACCATTCGTTCGTCGCGAATGGGGAGACGATGCCTATGAACTGATGTGCGAGGTGAAGAAGCTCTTTGACCCAAATAACATCATGAACCCTGGTGTTATCTTCAACGAAGATGAACAGTCATATATCGAACATATCAAACCACTTCCAGAGGTGCATGAGATAATTGATCGCTGCATCGAATGTGGTTTCTGCGAAGTCAACTGCGTTGCATGTGGCTATGCATTATCAAGTCGCCAGCGAATTATTGTACAACGTGAGTTGGCACGATTGAAAAAATCAAGCAACAAGGCAGATAAAAAACTAGCCAAGCAATTAGAGAAAGATTTTGCCAAGATTGGTCGCGACCTCTGCGCAGGCGACGGACTATGCTCAACCTCCTGCCCACTCAAAATCAATGTAGGTGATTATATTCACCTGGTTCGTGAACATGACATGAGTAATGGCGGTAAAGCATTAGGTTATTGGGCAGGTCAAAACCTTTCAAGTATAGGTAGTGCACTTACTGGCATACTGGAAGTCGCCAACGTCGCACACAACGTGCTAGGCGATAAGGCAACTAGATTAATTGGCAAAGCAATGCACTATGCCTCAGGTGGATTAGTTCCACTATGGACACCCTCACTACCTCGTCCTGTACGCAAGAAAGAAAAACAAGCAGCCATTGACTATGGTGCAGCCCACGGGCTTAAAGGTCTCCACGACAAACGTGTGGTATATTTCCCATCATGTCTTAACCAACGTTTGGGTTCGGGTGATAAACCTCTAATAAATGATATGACAGAGTTGCTTAACAAAGCCGGATTCGAAGTAATCTTCCCTGAGAAGATGGAGAACCTATGTTGTGGAACTATTTGGGAGAGCAAAGGTATGCCCGATGAGGCACAACGCAAGGCAGCAGAACTAGAATTGGCACTACTTAAAGCGAGTGAAAATGGAAGATGGCCTATTCTATGTGACCAAAGTCCATGCTTACATCGTATGCGTCATACCATGCAACATATGAAATTATACGAACCTGCAGAGTTTATAGATACATATGTTTTGAGCGAGGTAGAGATTAACCCATTAGACACTTGCGTAGCTGTGCACGTAACTTGCTCTACCCGTCAGATGGGCTTGGCAGATACTATTATACGTGTTGCAAAAAAATGCGCTAAGAATGTGCTTATTCCAGAAGAAATTGGCTGTTGCGCATTTGCAGGTGACAAGGGATTTACCGAACCCGAACTCAACGAATGGGCATTGCGAAAATTAAAGCCACAAGTGGAAAAAGCAGGTGCTACCATAGGCATAAGCAATTCACGCACTTGCGAAATTGGATTGAGCACACATTCTGGCATAGACTATTGCAGCATTGCACACCTCGTCAATATCACTAGCAAACGCAAATGAATCAAGAAATTGAACGCAAATACTTGGTAGCGAGCGACTGCTACAAAGCGATGGCAGTGGCTCGTTATCATATCATTCAAGGATATATATCCCGCGAGAAGACGGGAACTGTACGTGTACGAATCATCGACGATAAAGCCTACCTCACCATCAAAGGTAAACCTGCAGCAGGGCATTTTGCACGTTATGAATGGGAGAAAGAGATTGATGTAACAGACGCTAGAGAGCTGCTCCAACTCTGCCAAGGCAATCTCATTGACAAGACCCGATGGATAGTGCCAGCAGGAGAAAGGCTAAAATGGGAAGTGGATGAGTTTCACGGCAAACACCAAGGGCTAGTAGTGGCAGAGATCGAATTGGAGGATGAAGAGCAAGTCATTGAAAAGCCTTCATTCATTGGAGACGATGTAACGGATGATCCTCGCTACTACAATGCAAACATGTAGAATAGAGGTTAAAGGTTAGAGGTTAAAGGCTAGAGGTTAGAGACTAGGAAAAATGCTGCCCCTACAGCTTTTGCGAGGGCAATATCTGTATCTTCGCGATCTCCGATAACTAGGCATTCTTCTAATGTAACACCCATACGTTCAGCCACTTTTTCTAATAGCTGAGGGGCAGGTTTGAGTCCCCCCAATTCAGGCGCCGATATTACCCAATCAAATATATTCGTATTGATATTCAAGGCATTCAGTTTTTCGTTGGTGTGTCCATAATCTGATAAAACGACAAGACGAATGTCCTTTTTTTTACATTCAGCAGCAAAAGGAATCAGCCACTCTACCGGTTTATAGTATTTTCGTATAACATTGACCATCAATGGCATATAGCGATTCATATACCATACGCGGATTTCTTCGGGAGTGGATTTGCAGTAGTTTGCCAAAGTCTGGAAATAAGTCTGATAGAATAGTTCTTCGTTTTGTAACCACTTACCTCTCAATTGTTTTCTAGTTTTTCTTTCTGCCAACATGCGTTTCCAGTCGTTGGGTGCAGAGCACAACATACGCCAAGCCATACGGGATTTGGCATATAGCGTGCCATCAAGATCAAAGACCACAAGTCGTGTTTGTGGGGTAAGTATGTTGGAACCTATCTGCATTTTCTCTCCAATTTTGAAAATTTGTACAAAGGTACAATTTTTTTTGATAAATAACAAAAACCATCATTGTTTTTCTAATATAAATTCGATTAAGATATATTAATCACTAATTAATAACTAACTTATCACTAACTTATCTCTAATTAATATCTAAGTATAGATAAGTAATCAATAGGAGATCTATAGGGGGTATATGGGTGATATATGAGGTTATACAATAGATGTGTAAGGATTGGGTGGTTAGGTAAACATAACATAACATAACATTACATTACATAACATTACATTACATAACATTACATTACATAACATTACATCATTACATAGCATAACATAATATAAAATAGCATAAAATTTGGAAAAAGGTACACATATTTAATAAAACGCATGCGCGCGCGTGAATAATTTGCATATTCCATTTGTTTATATTAATTTTGCAGCGCATTTTGGGATTATATCAAGTAGTTTACTTATAAAAATCTTAAAATATGAACATTTAACATAGAAATATTAAAAATTAGACGTATGATAAAAATTTACTTGAAACACTTTTTAGTTTGTAGTTTAATTCTTCTGAGTAGTGCTTTCGCATTTGCTCAACAAGTGCCCAACCCAGGATTCGAAGATTGGAGTGGTGCAAAATTTGATGGAAAGATTCAGCCTGCGAGTTGGTATGTAAGCAATATCGAACAAGTAGGTATGAAATTTAACTTAACTCATCAAGAAGCAGGTCATAGCGGCAGTTATTCTTTGATGGTACAAGACACCAAAGTAGGTGCTTTGGGTATTACTGAAGTATCTCCTGGTTATTTCTCTTTGGGCAAGCCCTGGAGTCACTTGGAGGGTTTAGACACCAAGACAGCAACCGCAGGTACCTCTGGTGGTATAAACTTCAAATATCGTCCTGACACCATGTCGGTATGGATTAAGCGTACAGGTGCTAATGTGACTAAAGAAGATTTTTACTTGCTCTATTACACATGGAATGGAACTGCCAAATCAAGCAAATATAAATCGAAGAATGGTAACTGTACCTCAATCACTCAAACTAATGAAGAGAGTGATATTCGTTTAGCCTTGGATGGTAATGAATGTGGAACGGATCAAAAAGCTAATCAAATAGCCGAAGGTATGTGGCGCGAAAAGAAGGAGTATGGTCAATGGACAAATATCCGTGTGCCTATTTACTACTTCAACAACGATATTCCTACGATGATGAATATCATCTTTTCAGCAAGTAACTACCCTAACTACCGCGCAAATAGTGGTTTGTATGAGGGTAATTCATTGTATATAGATGATGTAGAGTTGATTTATTCATCAAAAATTCAGAAATTGTATATTGATGGCAAAGAGTGGAAAGGATTTGACCCTAACTCATCCGAAGAACAATACTACTCCTTAGGGCGTTCAGCAACCACAATCCCTAGCATCAAGGCTATTCGTGGTGCCGGTTCCATTACCAATGCTGCAGGCGAGACTGTCGCTTTTTCGGGTCGTGACTTGCAGGGTGGTGAAATTACAATCTCTGACGGTGTGATTGACGGTGCACCTGTATTAATAACCATCAAATCTGAGGACGGGAAGAGCACAAGTACATACAAGATTAAATTTGTACGCGAAGCAAGCACTAACGCCAAACTGAAAAATATCTTCATCAGTGGTAAAGCACTGGATAAATTCCAACCTAGCATTACTGATTATACCCACGAATTGGTATATGGTACACAGCAAACGCCAGTAGTGACTGTAGAGCAACAAGAGGATGAACAAACTGTGGAAATTACTCAAGCGAATAGCGTAAGTGGCACTGCAATCATCAAAGTAACTGCAGCAGACAAAAAAACAACCAACACCTACACCATCCAATTCGGCGTAGCAAAATTGGCAGACAACACACTGAAAGACATCAAAGTGAATGGCGTATCGGTGGCAGGTTTCAGTCCAAATCAAACATTATACCGCGTATCCTTGCCAACAACCACTACTGAAATACCAACAGTAGAGGCAATTTCGGCATATCCAGAAGGGGAACAAACTATTGTTCATACCCCACCCACTTCTGCAGCAAACTTGGATGGCAGTCAACACCTTATCAGTGTGACAACCCCAGGCAACGCAACACCTAAAACATACAAACTAACATACAAATTAGAGGCGTCCTCGTACTCACTGTTAAAGGACTTGCAAATGGGAGAAAATTGGATTCCAAATTTTGACCCAGAACAATTCACCTATTACGTAAACCTGCCTATTGGTACTACTCAACTACCAACTATTACTTACGAAAAGGGAGAAGCTAGCCAACAAGTAACAGTACAAGAAGGTGGATTAAATGGCGTAAGCAAAGTAACTGTGTTAGCTGGCAATAAAGTGGATCAAAGCGAATATAAGATTGTAGTTGCCACTGAAAAATCTACCATCTCAACTTTGAAGATGATTTATATTGATGGTCAGCCATTGGATGGCTTCAATTCGGCTAATACTTCATACAACTACAGTTTGCCAGTGGGTACCACCCAATTACCTAACATCACCTATGACAAAGGAGACGAATACCAAACTGTTAATATGACATTGGGTGGCGTGAACGGAACAACCCGTATCGCAGTCACAGCAGAAGATGGCAATAGCACGGTTTATCAAATCACATTCAGCGTAGCAAAAGCTACCAATGCGACCTTAAAAATGATATACCTCGATGGACAACCATTAGAGGGATTCGATGCGAATGTATTTGAATATGATTGTCCATTGCCACAAGGCACTACCAAATTGCCAGTAATTACCTATGACAAGGCAGATGAGTACCAAAATGTGACAACACGTGATGGCGGTATCAACGGAGATTATAAGATTACCGTACGTCCTCAATCTGGTGCAAGCCAAACCTATACATTGCATTTCTCTGTGGCAACATCTGATAATGCAGATTTAAAGATGATTTATCTAGACGGGCAAGCACTTGAGGGATTTGATGCCAAAGTATTCAACTATGTTGATACATTACCAATGGGTGTATTGACTATTCCAACCGTTACCTATGACAAAGGTGATGACAGTCAAAAAGTATTGAACGTACGAAGCAACAATACCCAGACCATCAAAGTAACAGCAGAAAGTGGAAGGACACAAACCTATACCATCGAATTTATCATCCAACGCTCTAATAGTGCGTTCTTAAAGATGATATATCTAGATGGCGATAGTTTGGAGAATTTTGATAAAAACACATTTGAGTACACAGTATCACTCAAGAGTCCAATATGCCCTAAGATTACAGTGGATAAAGAGGAAGGACAGCAGATCACCATCACTGCGCCATACTCAACAGGACAAGCTAAGATCGTTGTAACTCCAGAGTCAGGAACTCCAAATACTTACACTATTAACTTTGTCAATATAAGTAATAATTTTGCTCTATTGAAGAATATCTATGTTGATGGTCAAGCTATTGCAAATTTCTCTCCAGAAGTCTTTGCATATAACGTGGTATGCTATAGTGCTCAACCAACTATCACATATGATGCAGATAGCGTACAAGTAGTAACAGAATTCCGTCAAAACAACATCGTTACGCTTTATGTAATTGCAGGATCAGACAAAGCGCAATATGAGATAACTCTACTCAAAGAAGCCAATAAAGATTGCACTTTGCGTAATATCACAATAGATAAAGTTACGATCGAAGGATTTGATCCTCAAACATTTGTCTATAACTTGCATGTTTCAGCAGAAACCAATATGCCAAACATTGGTTATGAAAAGCAATACGAAGAACAAGTCGTATATGCAGGCATGCTCAATGCAAATACATACTCGCTTTTAGTGGCTGCCCAGAGCGGCGATACAGCAAGATACACATTACACCTAAACAAACAACTCAGCGACGATGCTAACTTGATTAATCTACAATTACAAGGGATGGAAACTGCTATTGATTTCCTACCTTCTACCTACGAGTACACTGTATCACTTCCAGAGGGATATGAGTTGCCTAATATTCTAGTAGAATGCAAACCAGGTCAAGACGTCGCATTGCATAATCTTAGTGACCAAGAGCAACAAGTCATCGTGACCGCTCCTAGTGGGAAAACCAACATCTATCGCATCATCTATAATCGACAAAAGTCATCTAACGCATGGCTACAAGACATTTTGATTAATGGTACGAGCCTAGATGGATTTGATGCACAAGTGCTCCACTATACAGACACACTAGCTTGGAGAACCAAGGTAGTGCCATGCGTACAGCCAATCGGTTCACACCCTGATCAAACGATTAGCACATACCATAGCCAGATAGATGGCATCACCCTTATTCGTGTCGTGGCAGCGGATGGTGTGACTGCACAAGAGTACACCATTTATTTCCCAGTAATCAGATCTAGCAACACAGCACTGGAGTTTATCGAATTGGATCATGAGACCTTGTGCATTGACTACAAAGCAAATATAACCGATTATCATATCACCTTGCCATATGGCGAAACACGAGTGCCTATTGTACTTTACCAAGCCATGGAGCCAGAACAAACTATCCAATATATCTCACGCCCATTGGGACAAACATCTGAGATTATTGTAACTGCAGAGAATGGTACAACGACTTCTTACAAATTGCATTTTGCCCCTACCTATGCATCTCAGCCAAACCAATTGGCATCGCTGAGCATCGCTGAAACAGGTGCTATTTTGGATCCTAGCAATACTCATCAAACCATTGCATTGCCATATGGTACACGCACAATGACAGTGAACTACACTAAGAGCTTTGCAGAACAGACTGTATGGGTACAACCAGGAGGAATACAATCCCCTACTATTATCACTGTTAAATCCAATCGTCCCAACGAGGAGGATGTAATATACTCCCTCACTCCACAAGTAGAAACTCAAGATCCTGCTGTACTGACCGAGATCACCATCAATGGTACACCACTTGAGGACTTCGATCCTAACCGATTTGCATATATTGCCAATGTGACAAGCAACCCTATTGTTCGCTACAAAGTTAATGCGGGTGCTACCATCAATGTTACGGAACAGAACAACAAGCATTGGCAAGCTGAAATCACCTATCAAGGTCGTACCAATATATACAACATTTGGTTCTATTATACCACCGATGTACTTCCTAATACCGAATTCTCCGAGTGGGAAAATGCAAAATACAATGGTGTAAAGCCTGTAGGTTGGAATACGCTGGGTAATATTGCAGACAAATATAGTTCTGTAGGAACCTATACAACAGGAAATGAGGTTACAAGAGATGGAAACGATGTCGTAAAAATGGAGTCAAAATACAATGCCTTCCCCTTAGGCGGTTTTGTTCCTGCATACATCACATTGGGTAATATAAGTGCTTCATTCTCAGTTGCAGCAGGTAGTGACTTTGGCGTATCTGGCGGTATTACATTCCGCAACTCACCAGACCAGATGAGTGTTCGTTTTAAATCTACTGAGTTGAGTAACAAAAAGAGCCGAATTGTATATCAATTATCAGGTTCGCTTATGACAAATGTAACAAAAGAGCACATCAACACTACTAAACAATCAGATTTTACAACTGTAACCCTCGACCTTGCAGAAACTAATGCAAAAGCAGGTATACCACAGTCAATGAATATCATTCTAAACTCATTCGAATCAGAATCGGGTCGTAATGGAACTGAAGCGCAAAAGGCAACAATGTATGTGGACTGGTGTCGTTTCTCATACAACAACACTCTCACCAGTTTAAAAGTAAACGATAGCGTCGCTACTTTGAATGGAAACACTTTCTCATTTACCCTTCCAGATCCAGAGAACACCCTCGTGCCCACACTTTCCTTCAATGGTGAGGTAGCCGACCAAGCACAAAAAGTAGTTTGGAGCGATGAAGTAAAAGGCGAAGGATTTGGAATTCGTACTGCCGCTATCACTAACTACGCAGAGGATGGAAGTCGCAAGGAATATACGTTAGAACTCAAACGACCACTTGACACTAAGAACACCCTGAGTGACTTGCTTTTGAATGGATCTACCATCGCCGCATTTGATGCAAACACTACAGAGTATACTGTTCATCTATCATCTGCTATTAAGCACCTACCTGACGTACAACCTATAGCAGCTAGTAGTCTACAAACTATTGTGACATCCTATGCGGATTCTACAATGATGATTGTTGTAACTCCAGAAACTGGTGAAGCTACCACCTATAGAGTACGCTTCATTACAGACCTTTCTGACAATGTACAACTCGATAATATTGAAGTAGAAGGAACTGAAATTTCATTTGAGCCAACCCAAAAAGAATATATCGTTAATGGCGACAAATTGCCAGCTATCACCTTTGTTAAAAAGATGGATGGACAAACTGTAGATATGAATAATGGCATTCTTCACGTAACAGCAGAGAATGGAACTACTGGAATCTATACCATTCTTCTCAACAAACCAAACATTTCTACGACAGGTCAACTTTCAGATATTGAGATCAATGGAGTATCACTCCAAGGTTTCAGTAGCGACATCTACGAATATACACTTGAGCGCCCTGATACAGTTAGCTTCAAACGAGTGAACCCAACAGACTCCGTAGTATTCATACAGACACTTGAGTATATGGAATGGCAGGTTTATGGTGACGAACAACATGAGTATCGCATCACATATCCAGACCACTTATCATCCAACACTTTGTTAAAAGCAATTTACATTGACAGTGTCCTTTACGACGCATTCAATCCACAGGTATTCGACTATGTATATGCGACAGACAAACCTGTACATATCCATGCAGTTGCTAATGATGAAGCAATTCAACTAGAGGTAACCTATGATATAAAAGGTGATACCACCATATATAGCTACACAGTAATTGCTGAAGATAGCACCAAAGGTAATCCATATCGATTATCTATCGTGCCAAACTTGAGCAAATCACAATACCTTCAATCCATCACATTGGACGGTAAACAGATTGACAATTTCCATCCTGAGCTCATGGAATATCATATCCAACTGCCTACTGGCGCTTATAAAGCGTCGGAACCTACGATTCCTACTATTGCGTATGAATTAGGTGCTCCACGCCAGCAAGCATACATCGAACATGGAGGTTTGGGTGAAAGTACCAATATTATTGTAACAGCAGAAGATGGATCAGCACAATCAGTGTACCAATTGCATATCGAGGCTGAACCAAGTCACTGCGTTTCTCTAACCGGTATCGCTGTAAATGGAGAACCTATCGAACATTTCGAAAGTCAACGTCATTACTATTCAGTCAAGACCAACGATAATGACGTAACACTCACTTGGTCTTCTAATGACAATTTCCAAACAGTCATCCAAAGTCAAGACGATTATTCCCACACATTACATGTAATCGCACAAGATGGAATCAGTTCTTCCGATTATATAGTAGAAATATATCAAGAAGCTGCTTCTTCTGATGTTACTTTAGCAAGCATACTCTTAGATGGCAAACCATTCAACCTATTCGAACAAAAGCTTAATCCAGACTTGGCCTTCTCTCCTATGCAACAACGCTATAATATCAATCTACCTTCTGGTTCGATCAATTTACCAGAGGTTAGCGCATTGCTTAACTGCGAAGGTCAGGATGTAGAGATTCGAACAATTGATCAGATTGTAGAAATACATGTTACCGCTCCTGATAAGGTTTCCAAGAATATCTATACACTTCGATTCTTCGTTCCAATGTCAAGCAACGCACACTTGCAAATGATCTATCTCGACACGGATTCACTAGAAGGTTTTGTTCCTGAACACTACAACTACTTTATAGATCTCCCTGTTGGACAAGCTAATATGCCAGAAATTTATCCTATTCCACAAGAGAGCACACAAACTATTAAGGATTCTATTACAGGACCATTACAACATACAATCTTCGTTACAGCTGAAGATGGTACAGTACAACAATATCTTTTAGCATTCCAACGCACCTATTCCGACGCAGATACACTACTTGCTATCTATGGAGATGGTGCTATGATTGATGGGTTCCAGGCTGATTCATTCTACTACGCCTATACTTTGCCTGTTGGTAGTGACCACATTCCTGAGTTATCATGGCAAGAGGCAGATGAGTGGCAAACAGTCACAACCACCAAACAAGTTGACACTCCGCTCAAGCAAATTACACTAATCGATGTTGTGGCGGGTTCTGGAAAGAAGAACACATATACAGTTTCCTACGAAATCATGTTGTCAGCGGTAGATACACTACAAATGATATATGTTGGAGCAGAGCAACTTAGCGGATATAATCCATACACATCAGAGTATTTCATCTATCTTACGCCAGGCGATTCAGTTGCTCCAAATATAACATGGATAGAGGGCGATAACTACCAAACAGTTACCTCTCAAAATCTACCTCATATCATCAACGGCAAACAAATTGGATGGAAAACTATCTTACAAGTAAAAGCTCAAAACGGACAAACTCGTTACTACACAGTATATTGCCTATTTGAAAAAGTGCTGTCTACCAATACTGAGCTCATGAATATTTACTTAGATGGCGAACCTATGGCTCAATTTGATCCTGCTGTACATATGTACCGTATAACTGTTCCGTTGGGCGAGAAACGACCATTCGTTTCTGTTCAAGGTGTTCCTCAACAGCGAATCGAGATTAACCAAGCTGACACGACTATCATCTCTGTGCTAGCAGAAGATCAGTTAACAGAAGACACTTACACCATCATCTTCATCTACCAACAATCGCCATACGCATACTTGTCGGGCATCTATCAAGATGGAGAACTCATCGCAGACTTCCGACCTGATTCTCTAGCATACAACGTGATTTTGCCATATGGCACTACCACCTTGCCAACGTTTACATATAGCACGGGAATTGATGGTCAAAAAGTACAAATCGACACTATCATCTCAGAAGCCTCCGAGCAGCTTACCACATGCTATAGCTTTATCGTTACGGCTCCTGATCAAGAAACCTCCGTACAATACGATGTATTCGTGCGCGTGGCGCTCAACGACGATTGCAGTCTCCAATCTATCCTTATTGATGGTCAGATGATCGCGGGTTTCCATCCGGATTCCACTGCATATCAGATTACCTATCCTATTGGTACGAGCATAGATAAGCTTTTCAAACAAGATGCGATCACCGCTCTCGCTAACGATACGAATGCGACCATTCAAATCATCAACGACGGAAACGACTTTACCATCATCGTCACCGCTCAGGATGGTATTCACACACGCATCTATACCATTGAGCAAGTCATCTTACTCAGCAATAATGCGTTGCTCGAAGCCATCTACATTAACGATGTGCTCTTACGTGATTTCGATCCAAATGTATATGAATACACCTACTATGTATCAGATGCACAACCTGTAGTACTAGCAGTGGCTAAAGACTCGACTGCATTGGTTGAATATGGTTTCTACACCCTAGGCCAATCCTACGATATCTATGTAACTGCTGAGGACGGAACGGTCGTGAAGTATAGTATCAACTTTATCGCATCTACCATAGAAACAGGTGCTACTCCACAAGCACACGATGTACTGATGAAACATATCAAAGGCACTAACGACCTCGTTTTCGCCACAACAAAGAAGAATGTTTCAGTAGCAGTATATGATGCACAAGGTTATATGCTCTTCCAAGCCAGCGTTCCAGAGTCTAGTCAGAACGATATTATCATGATTACCAACGCTAACGGAACAGAGCAACTAATTGATGTATTCTCACCATTAGTTACTTTCACCTTGCCACCACAAAATCATACTATTTACTTCTATACATTCTACGAAAACGGCAAGCGTAAGATTGCATCTGGAAAGATTCTCTTCTATAGATAATGTTTCATTTGACAGCTCCATACCGCCCCATGGGCGATCAACCCGAGGCCATTCACCATTTGGTGGATGGCCTTCGTGCTGGAGCTACAGCACAAACATTACTTGGTGTAACTGGTTCAGGTAAGACCTTTACCGTTGCTAATGTCATCGCCGAAATCAATCGCCCTACCCTAATTCTTAGTCACAACAAGACACTCGCTGCACAACTCTATAGCGAGATGCGACAGTTCTTTCCCAACAATGCAGTAGAGTATTTTGTTTCGTACTACGACTACTATCAACCCGAAGCCTATATCCCTTCCACCGACACCTATATAGAGAAGGATCTTAGTATTAATGAAGAAATCGACCGTCTCCGCCTGAGCGCAATCTCGGCGTTATTAAGCGGCAGAAAAGACGTGGTTGTAGTTAGTTCTGTTAGTTGTCTATACGGTATTGGCAATCCACAAGATTTCAGCCAATCCTGCATCTCCGTGAATTGTGGAGAGACACGTAACATGAACCATCTACTCACTGCTCTCGTAGAGTCACAATACATCCGCAATGACAATGAACTAACCCGCGGACGATTTCGCGTCAAAGGCGACACAGTGGACATCGCACTAGCGTATGCAGATTATATTCTGCGCGTGGAGTTTTTCGGAAACGAAATTGATGCTATTATGACCTTGGATATAACCACTAACCAAGTGATTGAGGAGTTTGATACATACAATATCTATCCTGCTACTATCTTTTGCACCAATCCCGAGAAACAAGCTGATGCCATTGCACAAATCAAATTAGACTTAGCCAACCAAACACAATATTTCCATGATATCGGAGAGCCCCTTTATGCCAAACGTATTGAGGAACGCGTAAAATACGACATAGAGATGATTCAAGAACTAGGTTATTGCTCTGGCATTGAGAACTATAGCCGATATTTTGATGGACGCGAAGCTGGCACTCCCCCCTATTGTCTGTTAGATTATTTCCCAAATGATATGCTTCTTGTGATTGACGAGAGCCATGTCACTGTACCACAAATACATGCTATGTACGGCGGTGATTGTGCACGAAAGAACAATCTCGTACAATACGGGTTCCGACTACCTGCCGCACGAGATAATCGCCCGCTCACCTTCGAAGAATTTGAGCAAAAGACTGGTCAAACCATCTATGTCTCAGCCACCCCCGCGGACTACGAGCTCCGCCGCTCTAATGGTATTTTTGTAGATCAGCTTATCCGGCCTACTGGCTTACTCGATCCAGAGATTGAAGTCCGTCCTTCCGAGCATCAAGTAGATAATTTGATGGAAGAAATCCGCATCCGAGTAGATAAAGAGGAACGAGTACTTATCACAACACTTACCAAACGCATGGCAGAAGAAATGGACGAATATTTACGCAAATATGGTATTCGTTCTGCATACATCCACTCTGACATTGATACACTCGAGCGCATACAAATTATGGAAGATCTTCGAAAAGGCATCTACGACGTACTAGTTGGAGTCAACTTATTACGAGAGGGACTGGACTTACCAGAGGTATCGCTCGTAGCTATTCTTGATGCTGACAAAGAGGGATTCTTGCGCGATCATCGTTCACTCACACAAACTGCCGGACGTGCAGCACGCCACGTAAATGGCAAAGTTATCATGTATGGCGACAAGATAACTGCATCAATGCAACTCACAATCAATGAAACATTACGCCGTCGAACCAAGCAAATGGCTTATAACCAAGCAAATGGTATCACTCCAACTGCGCTCAATAAGGCTATTGAGTCTAGTCCACTCATCTCAATTATGCGCAAGGAGCAAGAGGAAAAGCAACAATTAGAGCAAAAGATTCAAGATGCATGGAAGTCTGCCCCTTGGCAACAATACGACAAGAAACAACTAGAACGCGCTTCAGAGCAACAACGTCGCGCCATGCTAGCGGCAGCTAAAAACCTCGATTTTGATACCGCGGCTCGACTTCGAGACGAATGGCTTCAGATGGAAGACAAACTTCAAGCAATGTCTTAGTTGAATTATGTGGAAATCTTTGATGTATAATAGCTCTAGATGAGACACGGATAGGTTTAGGATGTGCTCTTGTGAACCCGTCAAGAACCCGTCAAGAACCCGTAACTTACCACGAGAAAGAGGAGAGGCGAGAAAGAGGAGAGGCGAGAAGGAGGAGAGGCGAGAAGGAGGAAAGAAAAAAGCACCGTAATAATCTATTACAGTGCTTTTTGTATATTCGAATGAATTACTTATACAAGAATCGCTTAATGCTCTTCTTTGGGGTCTTCTCGAAAGGTTCTTCTTTGACCTCAATATCGTGCACGCGCGAGTAGGAAGGCAATAGGTCGTTGAGGCGTTTAAGATTCTCCTTCATCATACGCACCACATCTTCCTTTGAGAAGCCCTTCGTAGTCTCCTCATCTGGGAACACTAAACCTATCAATTTTCCCTCACGCTCTACGACTACAGACTCTGCCACACCAGTTTGGTTATTGAGTTTATCCTCAATCTCCTCTGGGTAAATATTCTGTCCACTAGCGCCAAGAAACATACTCTTGATACGGCCTCGGATAAAGATATTCTGCTTCTTGTCCATATAACCTAGGTCACCTGTACGTAGCCAGCCATCCTCAGTGAAAGCCGCATTAGTAGCCTCCTCGTTCTTGTAGTAACCCATCATCACATTCTCTCCACGCACCAAGATTTCGCCTTCGCCCTTCTCATTAGGATTATCAATTTTTGCTTCCATGCCAGGTACTGGTGCACCGCAGCTACGACGTTTAAAATACTTAGGGGGCAAACCGCTGACAAGAGGTCCACACTCAGTCATTCCAAAGCCAATTGACAATGGGAAATTGACATCCATGAGGCACTTTTCTACCACAGGGTTCATCGCTGCACCACCACAAAGGAAGTAGCGCACTTGTCCGCCAAAAGCCTTAACTAAAGATTTCTTCACCACCGAACGAACGATATTCATTATTCCAGGTGTATACCAGCAGAACTTAAAAGATAGTTTACTCAATAGTGGATCGAGTTTCTTTTTATAGATTTTCTCTATTACCAACGGCACAGTAGCCACCAAATATGGTTGCACTTCTGCCATCGCTTTAAGCAATATACTTGGAGTTGGCGCTTTAGTCAAATAATAAATCGTAGCTCCCGCACTAAATGGATATAGAAAATCTGCCAATTGACCAAACATATGTGCCAACGGCAACATAGATACGACACGTTGTCCTGGTTCAACGGGCAATATATGCTGTCCATTTTCAGTATTATTTGAGAGCGAACGATGGCTAATCATTACGCCCTTTGGCGACCCTGTAGACCCTGAAGTATAATTAATCAGTGCAAGCGAATCAAGGTCTATCTCACCATCTTGAACAAGTGAAAAGAAGTTGTTCTCTGTTAGTGTACTCGGTTCGCTCATTATATGCTCGACATTCCCTTTATATGGTTCAGCAAGATGGATCAAGGAGAAATCGTCCATTGATATAATCGCCTGCAACTCTGGCAACTGTTGCGTCTGTAAATCGCGCCATACATATGGTCCAACAATCAATATTTTTGAATCTGAGTGCTCGATAAGGCGTGCTAAGTCTTCTGCCTTAAAGTCCTGCAAGAGTGTCACAGCGACTGCCTTGTATGACATAATAGCCATATAACTTACTACCCAATTGGAGCAGTTGCGGCTAGCAATAGCTATCTTATCTCCTTGCTTAATGCCTAAGAGACGAAACAAGTTATGAAAACGACGTACTTGTTGCGCCACCTCACCATGGGTGTATTGTTTATTCTCTCCGTAATCCACAAAGGCGACATCGCGCCAACGATTATGGATCACTTGATCCATATAATGTAAAAAATGGTGTTTCATAATTTAATAATTTTAAATTTTAAGTTATACCTCTTTCCCCTTTCTCCACGAAACAATAGCGTAGCATCTAGTTACATCTATCAACAAAACGACGCTAACACTTCCTCCCTAGTCAAATCTTCCCCGATTACCTTTGTCGGACGGAAAGGCACCTCAGCAGGTGCATGCGCCGCATCAAAAGTAAAATAAGTGCATGTACATTCTACCAAAATGTCCCCTTCAGCACTTCTAATTTCGCCGTCCACAATAGCAATATTGCGTTTCATCTCGCGCAGGCGAGCACGCAACTCTACATAGTTTTGGCGTATCACTACAGGCTTGCGGAAACGTGTTTCCATCTTGGCCGTCACACCTGAAGACTGCAACTTATGGAAAACTACCCAACCACAAATTTCATCCAACAATACCGACTGCACTCCTCCATGCAGCGTATTCTCCCATGATTGATAATGCTCCTCTGGGCGCCAAAAGCACACTATATCATCGCGATCCTCATAAAATCGCATCTTCACTCCGTATGTATTATCCGGACAACAGCCAAAGCAATGATATCCATCTACACCTACCCAAGGATTACTAATCAGTCGCATAGTGATAATCTATTTTTTCAATTTCTGTTTACACTGCTCAATAGTCATCTTCACCGCAGTATGATTCCACTGTTCATACTCTTTAGCTGAAGTGCAGTACGCGCTATCTGCTTTTTGTAAAAACTCCAATGCTTGTTTCTTACTTCCCATAGGATTGTAGAACTCCACATTGCCCTTCATGAAAAGCACCAATGCATCCGTACTGTCTAACTCCATAGCACGCTCCATACTTGCAAAAATTTTCTTGACATATCCCATAAAGTGGGCCTTATCTAGTGCAAGCTTATAAGTGTGCAAACTAGTTAGATACGCATAATAACGCGCTTCTGACAAGTTATTTTTCAAAGCCTCAATATGGTGTTCATAACGCGCTATAAAGTCTTTCGCCTTATCTGCATCTTTGCTCAAAATGTAAGCAGAAAACCCATATTCATAGTTCAGCAGTTGCTTTTTCTCGTCCACATTCAGTTTATCCCAATCTGCTGAAGCTATGTATTCCTCCCATGTAGTCATATCCTGATTTAAGTATGCTAGATATAACTGATGGTTCGAGTACTGCGATTGGCAGTAACTCGAAACCATCAATAATATCGCTAGTAGCATTCTTTTCACTTACCCTTTTGCTCTAACATCAATGTACGTGTAGGTTGGTCACACACCTCCGATGGACCATAGTACTGAATTGGGCCTGGGTAGATATAACTGAGTTGTGGATCAGCCCAATCAGCACGATGAGCTGCCAAATACTTAAACGGTTCGCCATTGAGGTCTACCAATGCCTTTTGAATCACAGGCTTCATTTTTCCGTGACGACGCTCCATATTCATCATCATGGTCACAGGTACACCACCTGCTACCCACTCACACGCAGGTTTAGTGAGGTTCTTAACGAGCGCCATATAGCCAGTCTTGCCTGCTGCAATGAGGTGTGCAGCGGTATTACCTAGACTATAACAATAATCTGCGTCGAAGTTAGAAGGCATAGCACAACGACCCTCGTAACCGAAGAAGTGGTTCAGCGCAGCGAATTTACCAACATACTCCTTAGAAGCTTTGAGCTGTGCAAGACGCTTTTGTACCATCTCAATAAGTAGTTTCTCAGTCTCGATTTGGCTCACCATCACGTTACCGTGAGGATCGCGATCAAGGGTAAGTTGCTTAGCAATACCTTTTGGTAAGCTACGATAGAGTTCGCAAGAAGCAGGAGTGAGTTTTGATTTCACATACTCTCGCTTAGCATCATCGCCCTCAAGTGCAGCAAACTCTTCGTTCTCAGCAAGCATATCGTTGAGTTCTTGGATAAGAACACGCATAGCAGGAATAAACTCAATGAGACCTTCTGGAATGAGAATAGTTCCAAAATTTAAACCTGCGTTAGCACGTGCTACAATCACCTCTACTATTTGCTCCACCACTTCGTTGAGGGTCATGGAGTTAGCCTCCACTTCCTCTGAGATAAGGCATACGTTTGGTTGTGCCTGCAATGCGCATTCTAGTGCAATATGGCTAGCAGAACGACCCATAAGGCGGATGAAGTGCCAGTATTTCTTTGCAGAGTTAGCATCGCGTTGGATATTACCAATAAGTTCTGCAAAAGTTTTACATGCAGTATCAAAGCCGAATGAAGTCTCAATCATCTCATTCTTGAGATCACCGTCGATAGTCTTTGGGCACCCGATAACTTGGATTCCGCAGTTCTTTTGGAGATAGTACTCGGCGAGCACGCAAGCATTAGTGTTAGAATCATCACCACCAATAATAACGATAGCTTTAATACCCAACTCGTTGCAAACCTTGATACCATTGTCAAATTGCCATGTCTCCTCCAATTTCGTACGACCAGAACCGATGATATCAAAACCACCAGTATTACGATACTCGTCGATTATAGCAGCATCCAACTCTGCATACTTACCATCTACTAAGCCGCTTGGTCCACCAAGAAATCCATAAAGTTTGTTCTCTGGATTGATACGCTTGAGCGCATCGAACAAACCACAGATTACATTGTGACCTCCAGGAGCTTGACCACCAGAAAGAATTACACCGACATTGAAAGGCGCTACTTCTAGAGCCTCCGCAGCTGGTTCAAATTCGATTACAGGCATGCCATAGGTGTTTGGGAACAGTTGTTTGATCTCTTCCTGATCCGCTACGGATTGCGTTTTCGCGCCCTCTTTCAGGCTTACATTTCCTTGCAATGCTACTGGCATCTTAGGTTGATACGCGGCACGAGCAATTTGCAAAGGACTTTTTGTCATTGTCATAATTACTTGTATTTTTAATTGTTATTTGATATTTTACATCCAAATTACGCGACAAAGGTACTACATTTTTTTGGAATATACAAATACAATTTGTATTTTATATCACCCTTCTTATCGTTCACCTATGTATTACATATTTGTACAAATGCACAATTATCACACGTCTTTTTATCTTTTGCTGGATGATAGGGTAACTCTAGATTAACAATCTCTTCCAACAATGCATATAATTCATTCTCAAATTCTTGCTGCAATTCCTCATTCCATACCAATGGTTCATCTGTTTTCTTGCGATACACAAAGGTTTTCGCATCGAAATCTGTCATTTTACGCACAGCATATAGATATGGGGCAAGCGCATCATACTTATCGTTTAAAAGCCAACAATAGAATAATGTTTGCAGCACATCTTTCTTTCCTTCACCTCGAATTTCAAATCCAATATCCTCATTCGTTTTACTGCGACCAAACACTTCTGCCATAGTTGGAAACACAAGTTCTGCCCCTCCCGTTTTATAATCTACCACCCGCACTACATCTACTTGTCGATCTATTCGATCAACAAAACCATGCAGCAAGAATTCTTTAGTCGACGTTTTGAATTGACGTTGATAATGAGATTCTGATGCGAGATATTCGAATGGAGCTTGCTTATAATCATAGGTTAAAACATTATTGACGTAGGTTTGCACTACGCGAGCTGCAAGTTGGTCACCTTCTAAATCTGCTAATGCTGACAATGCAAACCAATAGATATCATCGTTCACATATTCAAGTAGTTTCTCTACATCCGAAGCAGCCACCATCCTACCAACAAATGGTTCATACAACTGTTGCATCACTGCATGCAGTACATTTCCAAGCGTCGCTTCACTCACTATCACATCGTCGTCAAGATTTGGTTCTTCATAATGCTCTATGTATTTGTAGTAAAATCGCTTTTGACATCTCAAATATGTCTTTAGTGCTGACGCCGATAATTTAGATAATTGTTGTACTCGATTATCTTTCTCAACAACACGACACTCTGTATTAGTTGAAACCACCAATTGATTCGCAATCACTTTTTCTTTTATTTCTAGACCATATTGCAAACGCAACTGCTGCAAATATCTAGACACCTCTCCCGAATGTTGATAATCCGTGGCTGAATTAGTGATTAGCCATACCTTTTGCGCATGGCTTAACATCCTATAGAAGTTATACGCAAAAATAGCATCTTGCCTTTCTGACGTAGGCAATCCAAACCCATGTCGTAATGTATAAGGAATAAAGCTATTACTGCGCGCATGCCCTGGATACAAATCATCGTTGAAACCTGTAATGATAATTGTGTCAAAATCCAACGCACGTGTTTCTAATACTCCCATCACCTGTAATCCATCCAAAGGTTCACCTACATACGGAATAGCTAACTCTTGAGTAAGCATCTTGAATAGCTGTTCAATATCTTTTACATTAAAGGCAATATTAGTAAACGTTGTCAATGCCCCATCCAATCGATCCAACACCTTGCATAACTGATACACCCCTTCCGCATTCTCGTCATTTCGCTGACTAAGCAAGACACCACGCATTTGCTCTATAAAAAGAGAGGCAGTCTCTGGCATAGGTACTAATACTTTATCAGGATATGCCACAATCGCATATAGCGACATTGCACGCAGAGGATAACCCATTGTAACATTAACCTTGCTAATATTCTCCGGAAAGGCATTCAGCAAAGGAATGAGTAATTGTTCATCTGGGAGTACTACAGCCGTACGAACCAACTCATCTCCCTTAGAATTATCCATCGTAGATAATATGCGATGAACCTCATGCACTTCACCCACTGTTGATGACACTGATATCAATGTGATATCTAACTCACCCAGCACATCTACGTTAGCTGCAGGTTCAGGGACATTATATCGCGATCTAAACTGCCGAAGGTTCTCCTCCATAAACATAGAGGCTTTATTGTGTGGATCACGCAAAAATGGACTATCGTAATCAAAATAGAAATCTGCTTTACCCATCTCCTGCAAAAGGAGCATTAATTGAGTTTCAGAGGCCGTAAGAGCATTAAATCCAAGAAAGACATATTGTTCACGAAAGCGCTCTTCGGGTATATCCTTCCAATTTTCAATCACTTCTCGATGAAGCATACCCTCATACGCTAGGCCACGTTGTTTAAGCCGTTCGCGAAGAGTTGTATATAATGGGTATAATAAATCCCAAGTATGTAAAAAACGCTGATGTAGTTCTCCGTTGGGATGATGCTTATCTGAATCTATATATTCGCCCCAAAAATGAGTTAACGCTCTTCGCTGATTATCTGAAAGATAAGCATAATGCTCATCTATGTTATGCAAATCTATGACCGAAGCGAACAATGTATCTACATGTGAAATCAAATGATTATCTATCTCTGAGAAATCCGCCAACATCATTTTCCCCCAATAAATGAATCGATCCAATTCTTCAGCATTAGGTCTAATATCTTGATAAATGGAATATAGATGCAATAGCAACGTAAGCTGATCGGAAACCTGGAGGTCTGACAACTCTGCAAAGCACTCGTTGATGCTCATCACACGAGGCGCAAACATTGGTCTATCTACAGATTGAGATAGATACTTGCGAAAAAACACCCCTGCACGATGATTGGGAAATACAAAAGTATATCGGGATAAATCCTCCCCAACCTGTTTCACAAAGGTTTGAGCTATGGCTTGCAGTTTACTTCTCATTAGTTCGTCTAAAAATATATTTCTTCACCCATCGTTTCACGCGGCTTATTATTGACCATGTTTTACTTGCAGGAGGCATCTCAGTGAGTAATGTATCTATATCTGGCCCCCCAGTTAACTGCTCTGGATAAACCACCATAGAGTTGTAATCTGTAAAATGCTCTCCCAGCATCGTAGGAATCTCTTCAAATAGCGGGTTATAACTGGCTGTTGACTTACGCGATGACAATAGAATCAACATGTCATTATCCATAATAGTCTGTGACAAAATATTTATTTCCTCCCAACCTTCCATAGTTCGGAAAGAGGCACGAAGATATTTACCAGGACGCCGACACATGGCTTGTAAGGCCACTTGTGTATCTTGATGCGCATAAAACACTACTTTTGCCCCCAATTCGCCAGCTAATCGACGAACCAGACCAAAGCAAGTGATGAAGTCGCGCTCTTTCTCCGCATAACGTGGCACAGCTACCACTAATCGATTAATGGTATTAATCGGCTGCGACTCATGATATACAATCACGGACTTGCTAGTATGCTCCACCAAATTTGACACATCCTGCCAGTCTGCCGATTGCTTGATCTCAATATTATCCAAGGTAGCCATCTCACCTATCTCACGCAATGTAGGACGCAAGTCACTGCCTACAGAAGTGAGTAG
>JAEIGA010003686.1_pt1 | contig 23875 bp, 17 predicted proteins | sample 9270691 | NCBI WGS metagenome assembly JAEIGA01 (sample SAMN17057246, study PRJNA624740) | gut metagenome | biome: biome; isolation source: fecal sample | host: Bos grunniens | place: China: Xizang | collected 2019 | reverse complement strand
TCGGGCGTGATATCTTCAGATACGTTGCGCAACACCTGCGAGCCGTATATTACAATTGGGTAAATCATAGCTTATTTTGTTTTCGTTACATACCTACTGATGCCATATAATCCTGCAAGATTATCGCTGCCGACACCTTGTCTACCAACGACTTATCTCGGCGCGCCATCTTGCCTATGCCACTCTCACGAATGGTGCGCTGCGCAAGTACCGACGTGAAACGCTCGTCGTAGGCTACCACCCTCTTATCGGGGTAGGCATGGCGCAGACGCCCCATGAGTGGCTGAATGTAGCGCATGGTCTCCGAGTTTTCGCCGCTCATCTGGCGGGGGTGGCCCACGACAATTGTCGAGACCTCCTCCTTTGCAAAATAGTCGGCAAGGTAGCGCTCGAGCTGCTTCGTCTCGACAGTCTCGAGGGGCTGCGCAATGATGCCCAGAGGGTCAGTCACCGCAAGGCCCGTGCGCTTAGTGCCGTAATCTATGGCAATCAGGCGAGCCATTAAGCCTTAATCTTTTTGAATAGCTTACGGAATGATACCTCGTCATCGACCATAGCACGCAACGCCTCAATCTTGATGCGCTCCTGCTGCATAGTATCACGGTGACGTACTGTCACGGTGCCGTCCTCCAATGTCTGGTGGTCAACAGTTACGCAGAATGGAGTACCGATAGCATCCTGACGACGGTAGCGCTTACCGATAGAGTCCTTCTCGTCATAAACTACGTTGTAGTCGTACATGAGCTCGTCGATAATCTGGCGAGCAACCTCTGGAAGGCCATCCTTCTTAACGAGTGGCATAACAGCAACCTTCGTTGGAGCGAGGGCCGCAGGAATGCGCAATACTACACGCTCCTCGCCCTTCTCGAGCTTCTCCTCGCAGTATGTTGCCGACATAATCTGCAAGAACATACGGTCAACGCCGATAGAGGTCTCAACAACGTATGGAACATAGCTCTCGCCACGCTCTGGGTCGAAGTACTGAATCTTCTTGCCTGAGAACTCCTGGTGGCGGCCAAGGTCGAAGTCGGTACGTGAGTGGATACCCTCAACCTCCTTGAAGCCGAATGGGAAGTTATACTCTACGTCGGTAGCAGCGTTAGCATAGTGTGCTAACTTGTCGTGGTCGTGGAAGCGGTAGTTCTCGTCGCCAAAGCCAAGGGCACGGTGCCAAGCCATACGTGTATCCTTCCACTTTGCCCACCACTCCATCTCGGTACCAGGCTGCACAAAGAACTGCATCTCCATCTGCTCGAACTCTCTCATACGGAAGATAAACTGGCGAGCAACAATCTCGTTACGGAAGGCCTTACCAATCTGAGCGATACCAAAAGGTAGCTTCATGCGGCCAGTCTTCTGCACATTTAGGTAGTTAACGAAGATACCCTGCGCAGTCTCAGGACGAAGATATACGGTGTTAGCGCCATCAGCAGTTGAGCCCATCTGTGTTGAGAACATAAGGTTGAACTGACGAACATCTGTCCAGTTGCGAGTACCTGAGATAGGACATACAATCTCACAGTCGAGGATAATCTGCTTGAGCTCCTCGAGGTTATTCTCATTAAGGGCTGTAGCAAAGCGCTCATGGATAGCATCCATCTTAGCCTTTATCTCGAGCACACGTGGTGACGTAGCGAGGTACTGGTTTTCGTCGAAAGCCTCACCAAAACGCTTACGTGCCTTCTCCACCTCCTTCTGAATCTTTTCCTCCTGCTTAGCCATCCAATCCTCAACCAAGACATCAGCACGGTAGCGCTTCTTTGAGTCCTTATTGTCGATAAGTGGGTCGTTGAAAGCGCCTACGTGGCCTGATGCCTCCCAAGTACGTGGGTGCATGAAGATAGCAGCATCGATACCTACGATATTCTCGTTGAGCTTAACCATTGAGTCCCACCAGTAACGCTTGATGTTGTTCTTGAGCTCAACACCATTCTGACCGTAGTCATATACGGCGCCAAGACCATCATAAATCTCGCTCGAGGGGAATATAAAACCATACTCCTTGCAGTGAGCAATAAGCTTCTTAAACAATTCTTCCTGTGTCATAATCTATATCTTTTTTGTTATTCGTTTCGTGGGTTATATGCTAAAAGCATATTCAAAGGGGCAAAGATAGCAAAAAAAAGGTGAAAAGTGAAAGGTGAAAAGTGAAAAGTAAGGAATATGTTTATAAACCTCATGCAAAGCACACCGCACTTTTCACCTTTCACTTCTCACCTTTCACCTTATGAGGTTGTTGGCTCTAAACGAGTAGTGGCCACCTCGGGCAATAATGACATGGTCTAAGAGTCGAATATCGAAGAGCTTTGCAGCCTCGGCCACACGCTCCGTAAGCTCCATATCCTGACGACTTGGCTCAGTAGTTCCTGAGGGGTGATTGTGTACCAGAACAATCTGAACAGCAAGCAGTTCAATAGCTCGCTTGATGATAAGACGACAGTCGACAACTGTGGCCTGCACGCCACCCTGGCTTATGCGCATGCGGTCGAGCACCCTGCCCGACGAGGCGAGGTACAACGCCCAGCACTCCTCATGTTGAAGGGCTCCAAGCTGAGGTTCCATAAGACGTGCTACGTCACTATCAGAAGTTATCGTATCGCATGACAAGCCCTCGGCGGCTACCCTACGTCCCAATTCGGCTGCCGCCTTAAGGCGCAGTGCTCGCCTTAGTCCAAGTCCCGAGCTCATACGTAGACGTGATGAGTCGGTAGCAACGAGTCTATACAGCGAGCCTCCAGCCCCTGCGAACAACTCATTGGCGATGCTTAGCGCCTTGTCGTCTGACGCTCCCTCAGCAATGATTGCTGCTATGAGCTCCTCATCTGTAAGGCTCTCGGCGCCACGTGAAAGAAGTTTATCTGTAAGATTTTTCATAATAGAAACAAAGTTAGCAAATCTTTGGCGGAAGACAAAATATTTTGCAGGAAATGTTGGGGGGGGTGACGAGTGCTACACTCGGCAAAAAAGCCACCAATGGGACGTACGTCGAGTACTACCCATCGGTGGCTTTTTTTGTTAGGGCTGCAATCGGCCTCTTATCACGACAAATTCATTCTGTCGATGCGATCGAGTAACTCTGCACTCGCCTCATCGTTGAGCTGTGGCTTCTGCGACTGCGATACCGAGTAGGCTGCATTCTGCTCGGCAGCCTTCTTCGAGTCGCCAGAGCCATAGCCTACTGCCATGCCGTCGATATATACCGTCGAGACAAAACCCTGATGATAGCCCGAGTTGTCGCCCGTAGTGCGAAACTCTATAGAGTAATGATTCTTCTGGCACCACTCGATGAGGCGACTCTTGAAGTCAGTCTCCGACTTAAGAACCTCGTCGATAGATAGGTAGCGGCCGTATATATCGTTAATAAGCAGGCGATTAGCGAAGTCGTAGCCCTGGTCGAGGTAGATAGCTCCCATCATCGCCTCGAAGGCATCACCAAAGATATGCTTCTGTGTAGTGTTGTTGGCAGCGTGAGAGATAACATGCTTATCGAGGCCTATTGCCGAGGCTATGCGATTGAGCGACTGGCGTGACACAATCTTTGAGCGCAGCTGAGTCATAAAGCCTTCATCACGATCGGGAAACTCAATAAACAAGAAGTCTGAGGTTATGCTCTCGATTACAGCATCGCCCAAGAACTCAAGACGCTCATTGTTTATATGGCTGCCGTCCTCAAGCTCCACAGATGCCGACTTATGGATAAGGGCGAGCTTATAGAGCTCTATGTTGTTAGGTATGAAGCCGAACATATCGTCAATAGCAGCATAGAACGCTCTATCCTTACCATAGCGACGACGTATGGGACGTAGCAAAAAATCGAACATTGCCGAATGTTGTTTAACCGTTTCTAAGAATAAAGAATGGACTAAACCAAGGTTAACCTTGGCATAGTCCATGCACATGTAATTCTACATCTTAAACTGTACGCACACAAACTTTTGCGGGCGCAACACCTATAAGATTATACTATATTACTTGTGAGACTCGATGTAGCTGATAGCGTCGCCTACAGTCTGAATCTTCTCAGCATCTGCATCTGGAATCTGAAGGTCGAAAGCCTTCTCAAACTCCATGATGAGCTCTACCTGATCCAAAGAGTCTGCACCAAGGTGTGCTGTGAAGCTTGCCTCTGCAACAACCTCTGACTCCTTAACGCCCAACTTGTCAACGATAATCTCGACAACCTTTGACTGAATTTCTGACATAATAAATAAGTTTTAGTTAAACATTATAGTAGTAAAAATTATGCTACTGTAACATGTCTTTTTTTATCAAGACGATGCAAAAATAACACTTTTTTATTATCTTTGACATTATTTCGCAAAAAAATTATTAACAGTTTCTTAAAAAACAGTGTTAAACAACTAATATTCAACCTATTATGAATCTTTTGCTAATTTCCAATTCTACGAATGCCGGTGAGGCATACTTGAAGTATCCTATTGCTGAAATCGCAAAGACACTCGAGGGTGTAACCGAAGTAGTTTTTATCCCATATGCTGCTGTAACATTCTCTTATGACGAGTATGAGCGCAAGGTTCAGGAGCGCTTCAATGAGATAGGCATCAAGGTACGCTCAATACACCACGCTTTAAACAAGCGTAACTTCGTGCGCCACGCACAGGCTATCGTAATCGGTGGTGGTAACACGTTTGCACTTCTTAAGAAGATGCAGGAGGAGGATTTGTTAGACATGATTTTCCGTCGTGTTAAGGCTGGCGTGCCATATATCGGCTGGTCGGCAGGTAGCAACGTAACATGCCCTACTATCTGCACAACTAACGACATGCCTATCGTGCAGCCTCAGTCGTTCCGTGCAATAGGCCTCGTGCCATTCCAGATCAACCCACACTACCTCGATGCTAATCCTGAGGGCCACGCTGGCGAGACACGTGAGCAGCGCATCAATGAGTATATCGAGGCTAACCGCAGCCGCTATGTTGTTGGCTTGCGCGAGGGTTGTATGCTCCGCATCGATGACAATGGCATCGAGCTTATCGGCTCACGCTCAATGCGCATCTTCAAGAAGGGCGTTGAGACATACGAGGTGCAGCCAGGCGACAACATCGAGTTCCTACTCAATCGTTCGAAGTAGTGAGCATCATTCAAGCCGAGATTGGCGCTCGTGGTGAGGATATTGCCACCGAGTGGCTGCGTGAGCGGGGCTACTATATCGTGGAGCGCAACTGGAGGGTTGGCTACTACGAGATGGACATCATAGCCGAGCACCTCGACACCCTGCACTTTGTGGAGGTTAAAACACGTCGAAAAGGGGGTTGGCAGTCGGCATACGACAGCATCAACGAGCAGAAGAGGCGCTCGTTGCGTCGTGGTGCCATGGCATACCGCTCGATGCACCACATAAGGCACAACATTCAGTTCGACCTTATTGCCATCACGGTTGATGACGACTCGTCAACAACGATAGAGTATGTCGAGAACATAATCTAAAACGAGGGAGGGTGACCTTTAGCGGCCACCCTCCTTGCTTTATAGCTCTACGCCAATTTCGATATTGTCGATATTGTCAATATGTTCGATTTTAAAGCCCGTAGCACCTCGCATATCGAAGATTGTGCGCTGCTTCACACCACTAAAGCTATGCGACACACCCTCGGCGTAGCTCTGCTCCGTGCCATCGCCCCAGCTTATGCTTCCTGTGACGGCATCTCCTCGCCACTTAGGCGACGAGAGTATGGTGTTACTATGGTCGAGTTGTAGCGTCATGCGCTCAGGCATGGCACCCTGCACAATGGTAATGGTCTGCTCCGCCTCGCCAGCAAGGATAAGGATATAGGCCACACGCTCCTTTTTTGAGGTGTTCTCCTCAACGGCAAAACGTACGGTGTAGCTCTTCATACCTTGGCTACGACTACCCTCCTCAAGTTTTATCCAATCGGCACTAAGCTCGAAGCTATACTCGGCGTTAGTATCGAACTTAAGTTCCAGTGTCTGCGCCTCGTAGCTTAGCTCATACATCTTAGCTACCAACTCCAACTGGTCGGGCTCAGGCGTAGGCGTTGGTGCAGGCTTATGACAGCCTACAACAAAGACAAGTGCGGCTAAAATATATAGATACTTTTTCATTTGTTGAGCGGCTTTATGGTAAATGTAAATGTTCGCTCCTCGACGCCCTTACGCACAAGAAGCACGGTATATGTAGAGCCTGGAGCAAGGAGCATCGTGTTAATAGTCATCTTACCACGAACAATCTCGACTCCATTTTCTATGTAACTTCCGTCTTGGTATAGTGCCGACTTAACATCGTCGTCGTAATCTATGACGATTGTCTGCGATAGTTTGTCGTAGTCGAACGATGTAGTTGCTCCAATAGGGGCATAGCGCATGACGACATCCCACGAGGCACCCTCGGTATAGGGATACATCACAAACCAATCGTCGGAGCCCGCAGCCGAGTAGAAGGCTCGTAGTCGGTCGCCCTCTTCGACACTATCGGTAAGCTTACAGCTCAAAGGCCCGCAGTTGCCATAGTATTGCGGTGGTAGGCTAAAGTCTACGGCATCCGACACCCACGCCTTGCGTCTACCCTCAGCGTCGCAGTGAGCAATGCGCACACGGCCACTAAACTCTATAGCTGCAACATTCGAAATGAGTAGGCTGTTGATATCGAACTCAGCGCCCTTTTTAAACTCCACGGCATCGAGCATAATACCTGACGAGTAGAGCGTAAGCCAATTCTCGAAGGAGCTATCACGCATAGGCACAAAGTTGAGCAGAGCATACTGACCATAGTCGAACTCGTATTCGCCAAGGATAAGGGCATCGAGCGTAAAGAAACCATCGTAGACGCCACCCCAGCCCCAGTTTACGTGGAAGTAGTCTCTGTCATCGATGCCATCAAGCACAAAGGCATGGCCCGAGTAGTCGGCCATAAATCCACTATACCACACAGGATTTCCCGCCTCGATCTCACGACGGAGCATATCGTTCCAATAGCTATCGCTATAGTTCTGGCGCATAAAGATATTGTTTGCGGGGCTATAGCCATAGTTTTGATATAACGCCTGCGAGTTAGGGTTTGCACCCGTGCCCTCGGCAGCATAGTCCGCCATAAAGGAGTGTCCGAGGTCTGCCATGAGCATTGCCACAGCCTGCGCCTCAGCGTCGTTATACTCGCCCTCGATATACGTCTCGAGCATGTTATCCCAGTCGTACGAGTGGTTTAGATCACGCTCAGGAACGTAGATGCTCTTAGTGGAGGTAGTATATGCCATGGTTCTACCCATAGCCGCCTCTGGCCAGCGATAGTGGCGCATGATGATTGCTGCCGCCGTCTGCGTACAGCCCGTTAGCGACAAGGCATCACCGTCCATAGGGCACTCGAGGTTATAGGGCTCGAGCTGACTCCAACGTGCAGTATTGAGCATTGTGGCATTTTGTGGTACATAGCCCTCGCTCCAGCTACGCACAACGCTTGGGCGGGGCTCTAAGCCATGCTCACGGGCATACCTTACCGAGCTATCGACATATCTAAGCCATGCCTCGAAGCTGGGTGGCAGCATACCTGAATCGGGTGCTGAATACTCAAGCGAGTAAGCCAGCACTGCAGGTAGCACATCGTCGCCTGCAACAATAACGAAGCCTCGAGAGTCGGCCTTGGCAAAGACATAAAACGATGGGGCATCGGTGGCACGTGTAGTGCTTAGGCGTGAGCTATCCCACACAAGGCTAACAGCGCCATAACGTGTGGCATCGCCCGAAAGCAGCTGCTCAGCAACAAGCGAGGCTCGCTCAGGCGTTACCTCGTGAGCCGAAACAGCGCTACACGCCAAGATGGCAACTAGAAATAGAAATAGACGTTTCATTACTATTTACAATAAGGGACTATCCAACATCTTGGACAGTCCCCAATATTTAAGTTATTCTCTCATTTTTTCTGAGCAGTATTCCGCCGTTAGAATAGTGCAGATACAACGCTCGGCTAAATATTTTGCCAGCAGCAGTAAATGCGCTATTATCACAGCAAAATTAGAAGATTGGCTTAGCCTCCGATGCACGTGTAGTTGTCGCCTCGTCCTTAATCTCCTGAGGAATAGTACACTTCTCGTATACACTTACGACACTTGTGTCCTCCTGGCTCATCAACGTAAGCTTTCCGTTAGCAACCTCAAACTTGTAGCCACAAGCCCATGGCTTACCGTCGGCATACGAGCCAGTAACAATATCGCCATTTATGCTATATGTACCCTCGAAGTGCTCATAGTAGAGTGAGTACACCTGCTGGTAAATATTGAAATTGCCACTCGTAAACTCAACATATACGTCGAACACGGGAGCCTCGCCATTCCAATCTACAATGTGCCACTGACCTGCGATATCAGATGAATCACCAACAGGGCCATTAGGCTCTTCGCAACCAACAAGCGCAAGGAGTGCAACTGCAAATATTGCAAAAAACTTCTTCATATCTCGAAACATTTTTAGCATTAAACCATCTATTACAACCAACCACCAGGGTTAATAGGAGAACCTGTACCTTCGTCAACCTTAACGCCTGGACGAGCAATAAGAGCGAACTCCTGCTGTGCCTCCATACCTCCAGTGATCTGGCCACCACCAACTATTGTACCACCAGCAATATACTTCAATGTCACGAGTGCAGAGCCAGGCTTAGTACATGTCACAATGAGCTTGTTACCCATAAACTTAACGTCAGTGATACCAAGCTTCTCCTTAACATCGGCAGGAATCTCAGACTGAAGCATCTTAATCTGACATTTACCATCGCCAATATAGTTGGAGATATCAAGAATAGCCTGCTCGCCAACAGGTACAGGGATACATGTGGTACCACGCACGGCCATCAACACACGGTAAGCGTCGATAAGACCTGTACCCATCTTGTTGGTATAGCTCTGAAGGTTCATTGTGCCACCTCCGTACATTACCTTGTTACCAGATAGGGTTCCGAAGCCAGTTACTGACGATACGATGATATCCTTAAGCTCTGGAAGTGTGAGGACAATGCCATTATCCGCTGCATAAGAGATAGCCAACGCTGCAATACCCGACACGTGAGGACACGCCATTGATGTACCCTGCATGCGAGCATACTTATTACCTGGGAGTGTAGAGGCCACACAACCATAATCAATAGTTTGGTTGTTGCGCACAAAGTACTCGCCACCAGGAGCCGACACGTTACAGCCACGGTCATAGCAAGTGTAGTATGTTGGAAGACCATCAGGTGCGATAGCCGACACTGCGATAAGCTTGTTCCAAGCAGCAGGATAGCCAGCCACAGGCTTACCATCGTTACCCGCTGCGAAGATAACGATACCGCCCTCAAGATTTGGGTGGTTCTTGGTCTCCATGAAGTATTTTAATGCCTCAACCTCAACAGTTGTAGAGCCATTCTCGAAGGTTGAGTCGTTAGGGAGCTGACCAGCACCAAAACCCCATGAATTCTGCAATACGCAAGCACCACGGTCAGCTGCATATACTATAGCCTCAGCTGTATTTGCTGGGCTTGCTGCAGTACCGCTCGAGATAATCTGGCATGAGATAAGACGCACACCGTCGCCATTGCCCGAGCCACCAGCAACGCCACTAACACCAATGCCATTGTTGTTAACAGCAGCAATAGTACCAGCAACGTGAGTACCGTGACCAGAGTCGTCCTTACGTGTCCAACAAATAGGGCCCTTATGCATCTCTACGAAGTTGTAGCCATAAACATCGTCAACATAGCCATTACCATCGTCATCAACGCCTTCCTCGCCGTTGAGCTCTGCCTCGATAACATGCATATTGGCTTTAAGGTCCTCGTGCTCGTAGCAAACACCCTCGTCAACAACTGCTACAATGACATCAGGACGACCTGTTGTGAGCTCCCAAGCATCGAAAAGGTTGATATCTGCACCAGCCTTAACATTTGGGAAGTCTACACTTCCGTCGTTATTGTAGTGCCACTGCTCTACAAGCATTGGATCGTTGAAAGGAAGATTCGTAGCACGTGTAGCCCCAAATGAGGTAATCTCTGTAGGCTGCACCTTAGGGGCAACAACACGATTAGAGAACTGAACACGCTCAACAACATCGAGCTCGGCAAGAGTCTTAGCTACAACATCGAGGTCTGCATCCTCAGACATCGACACTGTGAACCAACGGTGCATGCCGCGCTCACGCTTACGCTCAGCGTTCACCTTGAGGTTGAACACCTGCTTAATGTTCTCAGCGCCAATCTCCATGAGCACTGCATCGAGTGCAGTTACACCCGAGCGAGTAGCCATCTCAGCACCCTCAAGCTGCTCAGCAGTAGCATCATCAACATAGATGATAAGCTCGCCCTTTATAGCCTCTTCAGGGGTGTTCACAAACTTCTTAAGCAGAGCGGCATCAACAGATGTTGACGCTGTATTGTCAACATTGTCAGTAGCACAAGACACTGCGAAGATTCCTGCAAGTGCAAGAATAAAGAGTTTTGTTCTATTCATAGTAGTTTAATTAAAAGTTTTCCAGCATCATAGGGCATGCCTTTGCACACCTCGTCAAAGTGCAAATATAGATATTTTTTTTGAAATATTATTATGCTCTTGCAACAAAAAAAACGTAGAACGCACAAATGTACGCTCCACGTTTTTTCATTGATTACAAGAACAGACTACAAAAATGGGATAACTGCCTCGCTACGTGTGCCTGCCGCAGCCTCATTCTTAACATCCTCAGGAATAGTACATGCCTCGTAAACACAAGTAATAGGGTTCTCGTCGGCGCTCTTGAGTGTCAATGTCTTGCCGTCAGCCGACACGCCACCAGTGTACTGACTCTTCCATGCGCCACCCTCGAAGTACTCGCCTGAAAGCTTGTTACCAGATACGGTATACTGGCCCTCATACAACTTGAAATCGAGCGTATACATCTGCTGATACATAGTAAAGAAGCCCTGATCAAAACTGATATAGACGTGGAACTTATTAGCCTCACCATTTACAGATACCAACTTCCACTCATTCTCGATTGTCTCGAAGCCACCAGTAGGCTCATTATCTGGATCACCAGAATCAGGAGTTGGTTTACAACCTACCATTGCCATAAGCAAAACAACTGCCAATGACCATATTTTTAAACTCTTCATAAAGCTAAGTTAATGTTTCAAAAAATTAGACTTCTACTACAACCAGCCGCCATTGTCGTTAGCGTCACGAGCAACAAGCACAACATCCTTCTCCATGAGCTTACCGCCAACAGCGTCGCCACCGCCAACAGTGTCGCCACCAGCAATATACTTAACTGTAAGCACACCAATACCAGACTTCTTACATGTTAGATAGATACTCTTGCTAAAGAACTCTACCTTGTCGATGCCAAGTCGCTCCTTAGTATCCTCTGAAATCTCGTATCCGTTATATGCCTTAACAGCGATATCGCCGTTACCTACGAGGCTGGCTACATCCAATACGAGCTCCTTACCAACAGTTACAGGAACACACTTAGCACCACGAACACTCATAATCGCCATCAGTGCATCGAGCTTACCTGTACCCATATTACCCTTATATTGATTAAGGTTCATGCTACCATATTTCTCAAAGCCAGGGTAGATAGGCTTAGTACCAGTAAGCTGGTCGTCGATATTACGAACTGATGATGCAAGGATATCGTAAAGCTGCTTGTTAGTAAGTGTAATGCCATTCTCAACAGCATAAGAGAGCACCAAAGCTGCAATACCAGAGACGTGAGGACATGCCATTGATGTACCATTCATATAGCCATAGTCCTCTCCATAAGGAGCACCAGTAACAACGTCAATAGTCTCTTTAGGGAGTGTTGAGAGTACACCACCCTCAACCTGATACTCGCCATTAGCAACATAGAGATCGCCACCAGGAGCTGCCACATTACAACCAGTCTTGTAGTTGGTATAGCTTGTTGGAAGACCATCAGGACCATAAGCTGTTACACACAAGAACTCGTTGTAGGCACCTGGATAGTCTGCCGACTCCAGAGTCTCGTTACCCGCAGCAAAGATAGCCACACTACCACTCATCGCTGGACAGTTGCTCTTATTTACAAAGTAGCGCAATGCTGAGAGCTCTATGCCATAGCCCTGCTCATACGCAGCATCATACATCTTACCATACGATGGGTAACCCCATGAGTTCTGAAGAACTGAGGCGCCATTATCAGCCGCATACTCAATACCTTTAGCATTAGCTGCAAGTGAAGTATTTGATACGCCATCAAAAATCTGGATAGACATGATGCGTACGCCATCGCCTTTACCAGAGCCACCAGCAACACCAGCAACACCGATACCATTATTGTTAACAGCCGCCACAGTACCTGCAACGTGAGTTCCGTGACCTGAGTCACCGTCCCACTGCTCAACACCGTCTCTAACAACCCAAGCACCAAGATTCCATGTGATGTTACCATTGCGCTGTACAGCATTGAGGCCATGAATATCATCAACATAGCCATTGCCATCGTCATCCTTACCCTCGACACCATTGAGCTCCTTCTCGTTTACCCACATGTTATCCTTAAGGTCAGGGTGATTGTACTTAACACCCTCGTCAACTACGGCTACGACTACCTGGTTGTTACCTGCAGTGTACTTCCATGCTGCAAAGGCATTGATATCCTCGCCCTCACGTGATGTTGGATAGATAGCCTTCAAGCCCTGGTTATGGTAGTGCCACTGCAACTCAAGCATAGGATCGTTGAATGGCATCTCAACCTCGTCAGCACGTGATGTCAACTTCTCGATCGCAGGCGTTGCCTTAACGCTAGGGCGCTTCAACACTGTTGAGTACTGCACACGATTAACATCCTTTACTGCTGCAAACTTCTCTGCAGTAGCTGTAAGGTCGCTATCCTCGCTGAACTTCACAACAAACCAGCGATGAAGGTCATACTTACGCTTCTCATCGCCATTGATATTCATATTGAAGACAGGCTCTACAGACTCAGCGCCAAGCTCCATAGCCACAGCATCGAGAGCATCGATACCTGAGCGTGTTGCCGACTCTGCGGCTGTCCATGCCTCGGCAGCCTCCTCACTCACAAATAGCACAAGCTCGCCTTTGGCAGCATGCTCAGGAGTGTTAATAATCTTCTTGGACACACTTACCACAGCATCATTCGTTGACTCGTCCATCACTGGATCCTGCACACATGACGCTGCGAAGATTGCAGCCAAGGCAAACAATGAAAATTTAACCTTATTCATAGATAATTTTGTAATTAAGTTGTTTCTCAAACACTGCTTCGAACGTGCTCAAAATTTTCCGCACTCTCTCAAGTTGCAAATATACTAAAAATTGAGAAAGTAACGCATCTGTGTATAAAAAATTTTATGTGAGCAGTGCATAATAGCCACGAGTTGAGTAGCCGAGGCCACTATGAGAAGCGAATAAGGCAACAAATACCCCTCCAAACAAAAAAGTGGCTTGCCCCGAAGGACAAGCCACGAATATTGAGATAAATTGGATATTATCTCTGAATAGTTGCCTTTGCAAGGTTGCGCTTAAACTCACCGTAGTAAGGCTTAACAACCTCTACACGCTCAGCACGCTTAGCCTCAACAGCATAAGACTCAGCGTTGATAGTTGCAGACAATGACTGAGCCTCTGGCTGCTCTGGCTGCTCTGGCTGCTCCTCAACATAAGGTGCGATTGTAGCCGCTGGGGTAAACTCGAATACAGCAGAAACAATGCCCCACTGTCCAGCAGCTGCATCAAGTGCGAGGTTGTAGCAAGAGTAGTATGTAAGAAGCTGCTCCAAGCCATTCTCGCCTACCTGAACCTGAACAGCAGACATCTCCTTAGCATCCGCTGTTGCCTTGCTCATATATGATATACCTGTTGTTTCATTAGACTGAAGAACAATGCCATAAAGTGAATCAACATCATACTCTGCCATCCAAGCCTCATAGCCATAAGCACTACCACCCATAGAAAGAATCTTAGTCTCTGGATCATAAGTAGCACGCCACTCATTCTTATCAAAAGTATGCCAGATGAAAGTAGTGTAGCTCTTATCTGGAGTGATTGAGAAAATCTGCTCATACTTGCCCTCAGTGAACTTGTAAGTACCTACAGGGAAGTCTCCATCATACTTAGGAACAGTGTACTCTTCGCAACGAACATCTACGTTTGTGCCATAAATAGTCTCGAAGCGCAAGAATAGAGTCAACTTTGATGAAGGAATAACAGAGAAGCTACCAACAACAGAGCCCTTCTCAGCGATTTTCTCAATCCACTCTGAAGCATCATTGCCAGCAAAAAGCTCGTCTATTGTAATCTTGCCTGCAGCAATCGCCGCATCGACAACAGCGCCCTCACCTACGTAGTACTTGATAGCCTTTAGCTGTGATGCATCAGCAGTAATCTTTACACCAAGGCTGAAGCAAGCAGGAGACTTTTTCTCAAGCTCCTCAGCAAGCTCAGGCTCTACCAACTGTGAAGGAACACCTACCTCAACATCAACCTCAACCTTTGGCATCTCACCAGCACCGTTGAAGTAGAAGTTAAGAGTGTAAACATCCTGAGTACGAGCCTCGCCCTCAGCAGTGTAAGGAACAGCTACAAGAGTGTAAACGCCCTTAGTAAGCTCAACCTCAAACTTAGTAGTCTCAATATCTGACTCATATACTTTAATGTCCTCAGAGCCCTCAACAATAGCAGTAACAGTTGCAGATGGATCAGCAGTTACATCACCCTGAGCAAACGCAAACTTATAAGAAGCTACGTCAGCACCCAATGAGAAGTTGAAGATAGCCTTAGCAGTAGCACCATCAGCAGATACGTACATACCATCGTAAGTAGCAGCCATGCCATAGTTAGCAAACTCAGTACCTGGCAAGTAGTACATCAACTCACCAGCAGCGTTTGCAACACCATAAGTACCATAATACGCACCATCAACAATAGCACCAAGATCAACACCATTAATAGGGAAGTTTATAATACCATCAACAAGCTTAATAGGCTCTTCCTTAGTAACAACCATGTACATATCATAGCCAGCATCAACCCACATATAGAGAGGCACACCAACTGCAGGACCTACCTTAGTGGCAGGGAACTCAACACCAACCAACTGAACGTTGTCTGGATTAGCAATATTAAACTCGATATAGGTCTTCTGACCCTCCTCAGCAGTAAAGTTCATCCACTCTGGAAGGAAGCCCCACATATTAGCGATAGAAGATGGAGAGAATGTATCTACGGCGCGGATACGGTTATTATCCAAGCCGTGCTTCTCGAACAATACATATACACCGTAGCCCTGAAGCTCCTCACCACCTGAAACAATATTCCACAAGAAATCATCGAAATAGATACCCGTGCTCTCCTCTTCAGTAGCACCATAAGGAACCCATGGCTCAGGAACGATAACCTCGAATGTAGCCTCAGAGATAGCATAGCTTGATGCATTAGCCTGATCGAGCTGAATATTAAGATTGTATGCCTTACCCATCTCCAACTGAGTGCCATCAACAGCAAACTCGATAACAGACTCCTCTGAACCAGCCTCGAATGATACAACACTCTTCTCTGTAGTGAAGAATTTTTCAGCACTCGCAGGATCAACAGTCCAACGGAAAGATACCTCAGCAGCCTTTTCTGCATCTACACGCATCACAGGGATTGATATAGAGGCAGTCTCTTGTTTGATTTCATAAGTATCAATTGATGGGAAATATACACCCATCGTTCTGTCCTGTGGGCCAGGTGTCCAGTCGGCATGCTCGTGCTGACACGAAGCGAACGCCAAAACACCTACAACAGCAAGGAGCAGATGTGAAAACTTAAAATTTTTCATATTTCGTTCTTTTTATTTATTTAACCCTTAGTTGAAAGTAACACCATTAGAAGGATCTGGGTTGTTCTCCTCAATACCCTTGTTCATGTCAGTCTCACCCATTGGGATACAATAGTTCCACCAAGGCACACGACCATTTGTGTTAAACTGGCTCTTCTGGTCGAAGTTAGTACCACTATACTTACGGTTGATACCCATACCAAGACGCTTCATATCGTACATGATAATACCCTCAGCCCAGAACTCAACACCCTTCTGGAAGATAATCTCATCGATAAACTCAGTAGCAGCCACAGTACTTACATAGTAAGGATCGCGATATGCCTGCATGAACTCCATAAGCTTAACAAGAGCAGCGTTGTAACCATCGATGTGGTAAGTAGTCTCGATGTCGATGAAGTGCATCTCCTCAAGACGCATCAATGGCAATGAGATTGTAGCAGCCACCATGTTGTCAGTACGGTTACCAGAACCTGGACGATACTTAAAGAATGAGTATGGAGCAACTTTATCAAACTCATCCTGAGACATTGAAGTATAGTTCTTAAACTCATCATAAGTAGTCTCAGGGCCCTTCATAATCTTCTTACGAATATCTGTTGCATTAAGCTTATCGTAAACGCGATTAGGTACTGCTGGGAATACGAACAATGCAGCATAGCTCTCTTTAAGCTCTGGAGAGAAGTGTGCTGGGTGGTTGTGTATGTTAGAGTTTACAGTATCTGCAGAGTAGATCTGAGCCAAAATCCATGATGGAACAACAGTGTTGAAACCAGTAGTAACGCTTGTCCACTCAGTCTCAGACATTACAGAACCACCATGAGTAGCAATAGCCAAACGAGCATACTCGCCAGCCTTAGCATAAGCCTCATTACCCTCAGGAAGGTCACCATTCAAGCCATCCTCGAAGCCACCCAACCAGAGGTATGTACGAGCATACAAACCGTAAACGACAGCCAAGTTGATCTCAGATGCATTAGCACGGTTGTAATCCTTCAAGCACTCCTCAGCATCCTTCAAGTCAGCAAGGATACGAGTGAACATCTCCTCACGTGTAAGACGAGGGTTATCCTCAGCCTTTTCAACATCGTCAGCGAAGGTCTCGTCTACATAAGGAACGGTCATACCGATAAGGTTCTTGTTGTAAAGCTCATCGTTGTAGTTAGGGATCTTTGGAGCATCAGCCTCCATAGGCTCAAACATACGAGCAAGGTCGAGATAGAACATTGCACGGTAAGCCTTAGCAGTACCACGATAGAAAGCAAAACTCTCATCATCACCAGCAATACCGATAATCTGATTACACTGCTTGATCTGAGGATAGTAGCGCCACCATGCGAAATATGACATGAGACCTGAAGGACCATAACCCTGACCCCACATAGCATTACCAAAGTGGTTGTAACGTGGGTCACCCATGTTTACGATCCAGTCTGTTGCGTAGTCATTGAAGACACCCATTGAGAACTGGCCGTAGTCTGAATGCAAATCAGTGCTATAGCAGAAGCCAAGCATACTTGAGTTGATACCAGGAAGTAGTCTTGCAAGAACAACCTCTGTATCGGCAGCATGCAACTGACCATCAGTGATAGAACCAGTCTTTGGGAATGTCTCCTTGATACATCCGCTTAGAGCAAATGCAGCACATAGTGTCACAGTTGCTACTGAGAATATATTACGTATTTTCATAGTTTTATACATATATAAATTAGAATGTAACGGTTACACCTCCAGTGATTGTACGGATAGGAGCGTAGTATGTTACACTACCACCACGTGGGTCGAAGCCCCTACGTGCTGACCAGTACCATACATTGTCACAGATTACGTATAGACGCAAGTTCTGGATATGGCCCTTGAACCACTTAGCTGGGAATGTATAACCAAGGCTAATATTAGAAATATTCAAGTAGTTTGTGCTGATGAGGAAGCGGCTTGATGTAGCAGCATTGTACTCATCACCATACTGGAAGCGTGGAATCTCAGAGTTTGTATTCTCTGGTGTCCAAGCGTTCAACAAGTCAAGGTGGTAGTTCTCTCCAAGGCTAGTTACGTGAGGAGATGACATGTAGCTTGCGTAAGAACCATCGATAGTCTTACCACCAAGCTGGTAGTCAAATGCTACAGAGAAGTCGAAACCATAAGCAAACAATGATGTGCCGAAGCCACCGAATACCTTAGCCTGAGTGCAAGCCATAAGCTTACGGCTATCAACATCACCACTCATGTCGACCTTGTAGTCAGAAGTCTTGCGCCACTCGCCAGTAGTCTCGTCCTTCTTCCACCACATACCAGCACCAGTCGCAGGATCTACACCTGCCCACTCGTGGATGTAGAGAGTACCCAATGGAAGACCCTCACCGATGAATGTGCTACCGCTGATGAAACCAGCGTGACCATCAACAACACGGTCCTCGCTTGACTCTGGCAAATCCAATACCTTATTCTTAATCCATGTAAGGTTAGCATTTGCTGACCATGTTACGTTTCTACGGCGAACGATATCACCATTCAAAACAACCTCGATACCTGTATTAGCCATATCACCAATATTACTATAGTATGAGCTATAGCCATTTGATAGAGTAACAGGAACAGAGAACAACATATCAGAAGTAAGACGATAGAAGTAGTCAACGCTACCGCTCAAACGATCGTTCCACAAACCGAACTCAACACCAGCATTGATGTTAGTGTTAGTCTCCCAAGTGATAAGTGGGTTACCCTTACGAGCAAATGAGATAGCGAACTCATCCTGACCGTTGTTACCAACAGAGTACATATCTGTATACAAGTAGTCACCAATCTGGTCGTTACCCTGTGAACCGACAGAAGCCTTGAGCTTCAACATGTTGAATACAGGAGCATTGAACCATGACTCACGGCTGATAATCCATGCACCACCAGCTGACCAGAAGTTACCCCAACGGTGATCTGGGTGGAAGCGTGAAGATGCGTCACGACGATATGATGCAGATGCGAAGATACGACCATCATACTCGTACATAGCACGGAAGAAGTAACCCTCGTTGATATACTCTGAAGTACCAGAAGTTGATGCCTTACCATCGATGATAGTACCACTTAGCTCAAGGTTGTCAGTAGAGTAAACCTTATTACCAGAAGCTGAAATTGAGTAAGCACGTGCGTTGTAAGTCTCGTGACCCAACAACAAGTCGAGGTGATGCTCCTCGTTTGCACCGAATGACTTAGAGTAAGTCAACAACTGCTGCAAGTTAGAGTCGAATGTACGACCGTGCTGCTTAGTAACAGTACCGCCACGTGTCGCAAACTGACCATAGTATGGATTGAGCAATGCAGTGTAACGAGTCTCGTCGATAGTTACAGAACCGTTAAGAGTAAGCTTAAGACCCTCGCAGAAGATGATATCAGCAAAACCGTTAACAGAGAATGCGTTACCCTCGCTGATGCTCTGGTTCAACCAAAGGAGCTGCAATGGGTTAGCATCAGAAGCAGTCTGAGTCTTCATGCCAGTATATGTACCACGACCATCATCGTAGATAGGCCACTTCTCATCGTACTTCTTGCCGAAGTAGCCATGACCAGCCTTATTATCCTCATACATAATGTTACCCTCGCCATCACGAATGTAGAGAGGATAGATAGGAGCCATGTCAGCAACAAGAGTAAATGGATCGGCTGTGGTACCACTACCCTCCTCCATACCAGAACCACCGTCCCAGTAGAAGTTAGTGTAGCTCATGTTACCACCAATCTTCAACCACTTCTTAGCCTGGTAATCAGCACGAAGACGTGCAGTGTAACGCTGCATGTTAGAACCGTCAACGATACCAGTGTTGTTCAAATAAGCGAATGAAGCGAAGAAGTTAGACTTCTCAGTAGCTGCAGCAACAGAGAGGTTGTACTCCTGACGAAGTGCAGGGTTGTACATCTCATCGTACCAGTCATCTGGAGTTACCCAGTAATCAGTACCGTTAGTAGTAACCTTGCGGCCCAAAGTTGCGTTAGGATTGAGCTTACCATTTGAACCGATAAGTGTCTGACCAGCAGGAACTGTGTAAACATTGTAACCAGTACCCTCGCTATCTGAGAACAACTTTGCAGAAGCCTCAGAGTGTGCAGATGCAGCGTCAAGACCCTTAGCGTTCATGTAGTAGTTCTTCAACGCAGAGTAGTGCATCTCATAGTACTGACCTGGATCACGAGTGTAGTCGTAGAGCTTACGAGCAGCCATGTTAACACCCCACTTAGCATCGAAGTTAACGCGAGCGTCACCAGCCTTAGCACGCTTTGTGGTAACCATGATAACACCGTTAGCACCACGAGCACCATAAAGTGCGTTAGAAGCAGCATCCTTCAAGACTGTCATTGTCTCAACGTCGGCCATGTTAAGGTTGTTAAGGTCACCCTCATAAGGTACACCATCGATAACCCACAATGGATTGCTACCAGCGTTGATAGAACCAATACCACGAATTGTGATAGATGGTGATGAACCAAGCGAGCCTGAACCCATTGAAGTCTTAAGACCTGCTACCTTACCTGTAAGGGCGTTAGCAACGTTTGAAGACTGAGTCTTCGCAAGGTCGTCTGACTTAAGAGTAGTCGCAGAACCTGTGAAGGCCTCTTTCTTCGCAGTACCGAAGGCCTGTACAACGACCTCCTCGATCTGCTCAGAATCTGTTACAAGCACTACATCAATTGTAGTACGACCTGAGACAGCTACAGTCTGCGCCTTGTAACCGAGGTATGTGAATACCAAGTTACCGTCAGCAGAAGCTAGGATCTCATAATTTCCGGCAATGTCGGTAGTAGTACCTCGAGATGTTCCCTCGACTACAACTGCCGCTCCGATGACTGGCGTACCAGTCTCATCGGTCACTGTACCGGTAACACGCTGACCTTGTGCATAAACGCCGAAGCAGCCCAAGACCAGAGTTGCAACCATTGATAGTACAACTTTTCTAACCATAAGCATTAGTTTTTAGTGAATAAAGTTTGTATAAAGTTATTAAAGTTTCATTTTTCCCCGCCAATACTGGACATAGTATAGACAGAAGTAATGCACAAAGATAAACTTTTAATTTGGATTAGCAATGATTCATCTCTTTTTTTTTTCAACAAATTACGATTTCAGCCATTTTTCCGAAAACAACCGCACCATACCACATCACGCAAAATGGTAAAGAAATAGCACAAAATCGAAGTTTTTTTATATAAAAGCCTCTCGAAAAGCAGCCTTTTTGCATAATTATTGAGTATGCTATTTTTTGCTTTTTTGACCGAACGAACAGAGGATTAAATAATAACCATATAACTCGCATTTTAAACATATTTTAATTGTGCATTATATTCTTTTTATCGCATTATTTATTCTTCATAAGACTAAGCATAAGTACCCCTTTTTCATGGTATCAAAAAAAATATTTGTTTAAGGGAATTGAATAGGATATTTTTTGTATATTTGCACTCGAAAATGCTGAAAAAGCATAACATAATCTCTAACCTGACACATAAATAGTGTCCCTAAATCCTTTTAACATGAAGCGACTGCTTTTAAGTGTCGCACTGCTTCTTGTCGTGGCAGTGGCATCGGCACAGGTTACCACCTCGTCAATACGTGGACGTGTAACAACCAACGACAACCCTCTTCCTGGTGCTACAATCGTAGCCACACACACGCCCTCAGGTACAAATTATGGAACTACTTCTAATAGCGAAGGACACTTCGCAATTAGTGGCATGCGTGTAGGTGGCCCCTACAGCATAACAATCTCTTTTATAGGATATAACGACTTAGTAATCACCGACCTTGATCTTCAACTCGGACAGAGCGAGGAGATTACTGCCAAGCTCACCGAATCGAGTATTCAGGTCGAGAACGTGGTAATTGCCGCCTCGTCGAAGGGCTCCTCGGGCGAGACATTTATGCGCAACGAGATTGAGGCCATACCATCGATTGACCGCTCTATTTACGACCTTACAAACCTTATGTCGACAGCCATATCGCCAGCTGCGGGAGGCATCATTCTTGGTGGTCAGAGCACACGCTACAACGCCTTTACTATCGACGGCACATCATCGGCCGACATCTACGGCCTGGGCACTACAGGCATGACAGGCTCACTAACAAAGGCCAATCCTATTCCTATAGATGCTGTGGGAGCTGTGTCAATATCGACAGCTACGGTAAATGTTCGTGAGAGTGGCTTCACGGGAGGTGCTATAAATGCCGTAACACGCTCGGGCGACAATGAGTTTCGAGGTTCAGCATATACATATTATAATAATGAGCACTTCTGGGGCACAACGCCTGGTGCAGATATCGGAAAGCGCAAACACCTATCCGAGCAGCAGACCGAGATTTTCGGTGTGACACTCGGTGGCCCTATCATCAAGAATAAGTTATACTTCTTCGTTGCGGGCGAGTTCAACCGCAACACTACCCCATCTACGAACTACCCCGCCACGGGCAACTCGGCACTTAGTGTAGAGGAGGCGCAAAAAATCTCGGAGCGCTATTACGCCCTCACGGGATATGACGGTGGCGGCTATGGCGAAAATATGATTGAGGCGCTCACTGGCTCGGCCGTAGCACGCATCGACTGGAACATCGACCGCAACAACCACCTATCGCTGCGCTATAACATGCTCCATGCCGACGCCGACGCATCGTCGAACACCAACCAGGCCTTCTACTTCACAGGTGCCGAGTATACAAATATCAACCGCACACACTCGGTGGTTGCAGAGCTCAACTCGTCGCAAAACAACAAGTTTAACACCCTGCGCATGGGCTATACCCGCCTCAAGGACGGTCGACTTACCGAGAAGAGCCTCCCAGCAGTAATCATCAATGGTCTGGGCGACCGTGGCACTGGCTCAGCAACGATCGGCACAAACCCTTATTCGGGTCGCAACATGCTTAAGCAAGATGTATTTATCTTTGGTGACGACTTTGTGTTTATTGCTGACAACAACCACATTACAATAGGAACATCTAATGAGATTTACCGTGCTGACAACCTATACATGGCAAATGCACGAGGCACATATACCTATAACAATCTTGACGACTTCTACGCCGATAAAGCATCAAAGTATCAGTATGGCTACTTTGCCAATGGCAAGCAGAACCCACCAATGACAACGGGACAGTTTGCCGTATACGTCCAAGACGAGGTATATCTAAGTGGCGATGGCAAGCTCACTGCGGGCTTGCGCCTCGATATCCCCGTGATGTTCGACAAGCCAGGCGCAAACAGTGAGTTCAATAAGAGCGACTTTGCAAAGAGAGCAAACACTGCAACGGGCGATATTCCTCGTACTCAGATACTTATATCTCCACGCATAGGCTATGAGGGAAGCATTGCCGAGGGCCTTAAACTGCATGCCAGCGCTGGCATTTACACTGGTCGCTCGCCATTTGTTTGGCTCTCGAACTGCTACCAGAATAACGGCATGCGCTCGATGAGCGTGACGGTAAACAACGCTGCTGAGACCCCCGACTTCAACCTCAACCCCGAGAGCGTGGGCATAATGAGCAACCCCGCTATCGACATTGTGGCGAAGGACTTCCGCTATCCTCAGGTATTTCGCCTTGCAGCGGGCCTCGACTACCAGTATGGTGGCTTGCGCCTAAGCCTTGACGGCGACTACACCAAGGGTATAAACAACCTCTTTGTGGAAAACCTTGTTGCTCAGGACAACGGTCAGAGATTATATGTTGGTGGCGACGGCTCAACAGCATCAGCAACGTATTACAACACAACAACAGATAAGTACTCGGCAGTATACCGCCTTGGTAACACACAGAAGGGCTACTCATGGTCGACAACAGCACGCATAGAGTATAACTTCCGCTACATTGTCGAGGGCTTGCGTCTTACGGCAGCTTACACCTACTCTCAGGCTAAGAGCATAAACGACGGCGTTTCGGCGCAGTCGTCGTCGAACTGGGGACGTACCTACGCTGTAGATAGCAACAATCCTACGTTGAGTAACTCGGTATACGAGTTCCCACACAAGGTTGTGGCATCGCTATCATACTCACGCCGCTACGGTCTGTTTGGCACAAACCTTATGTTGCTCTACAACGGCCATT
>JAEIGA010003685.1_pt1 | contig 23886 bp, 14 predicted proteins | sample 9270691 | NCBI WGS metagenome assembly JAEIGA01 (sample SAMN17057246, study PRJNA624740) | gut metagenome | biome: biome; isolation source: fecal sample | host: Bos grunniens | place: China: Xizang | collected 2019 | reverse complement strand
GATTGCAGCATCAACCGGTATGATCGAGCAGAAGGATATGGTGAAGACAGGTCTCATTATGGGTGTCGTTGGTCTTGTACTCGGTTACGGTATGCTTATCGTTCTCGGATCAGCAGGCTTCTTCGGTTAATTCTAACCTTAATATATGTTCAAGAGAGCAGTCCAAAGCGGACTGCTCTCTTGTTTTTTATGCTGTCCGTTTAGCGAAATATCATTTCGATGCCTTCTTACATAATCGATTGTGATTTTAAATATATAAATACGATTTACTGAAAAGTGAAAATCCTATGTTGTTTAATAGCATACCTTTGAGGTATTAAAATAGTTATAAAATCACATTATTATGTCTACTAAAAAGCTTTATTCAACGCCTGAATGTCAGACTTTGGAGATGACAGTTGAGGGCTCTATTCTTACTGGTAGCCCAATAGGCACCGGCCAATTGAGCGAATTGGGTGATCATTTGGTGTATACCGAGGATTTTTAATCAGGAGGTCTTGGAAATGAAAAAGTTTATTACGCTATCAATTCTTGCGGCCGGTATGGTCGCATTAGGTGGATCTTGTACTACTGAACTGGAGAATACACAGGTTATTCCATCCGTAAACAAGGTTACAATCACTGCATCTTTCCCAGAGGTGACAAAGATCACTATGTCTGAAGGAACTGAAGCTCTTGAACTCGCGTGGGAGGAGTCAGACTACTTGACGATTGTATCTGGAGAGCTGAGTGAGAAGTACGAACTTGTATCTATTGAAGGCAAGGTTGCAACATTTGCAGGTGAGCCTCTTGAGGGAGAGTCGTTCGATATCATATTGTCAAAATATGATGACAACTATATGACAAGATCGTATGAAGGACAGAATCAGTCTTCTGTAAACTCTTTGGATCATCTTGAGTATGATGCTGTGTTGAAGGGAGTGTCAACTTACAATGCAGTAAGCTTTACATCGGAGTGGGCAGAGGCTAATGACGGTAACCTATACCAGAACGGTTGTCTTTGTCTGCATTTCCAGATGCCTCATAATGCTGGACAAATCAAGAGCATAACTTTGAGCACAGAGGAGGATATCTTCTATGCGACAAATTCTGCAGAGGGTAAGAAGATGAATGCGTTGACTCTTGAACTTGACAATGCGGATATGCAGGATGATAATATCATTAAGGCGTATATTATGACTTCAATGCAGGAAGCAGTTATCCCAGCAGAGACTGAGCTCACTCTTACTGTTGTTTCAACTAAAGGAACTTGGGCTAAGTCTTTCACTCCTGGCGAGTCTAAACTTCAGGCCGGAATGAGAAATATCATCAAGCTTAACAAGAATAACTGGAATGTTCCTGCTGGTTACGGTTCTGGGGTAATCACAACAGCTGATCAGTGGAATGAGTTTGCTGCATACCTCAATGGTGAGGAGAAAGATACAGATAAAGGTTGGTTTGTTGATGGTGTTGCTAAAATTGGAGCTGATATCGAGGGTGAACTCACTTCAATCAATGAGTTGCCAGAAGACCGTGTTGTTGACGGAAATGGTTACACCATTACACGTGCAGATGCTACTGCCGCTTTGTTTGGTACTGTTGCTGGTGAGGTTAAGAACCTTACTCTTGCAGGATCTTTGAAACTTGCTGATCAGGGTGCTCCACTCGTAAATACTCTTGCCGTTGGTGGAAAGATTACAGGTTGTACAAACAAGATGACTGTGACTTTTGAGGCTGCTGACCATGCTTATGTAGGAGGTCTTGTTAAGATTATGCAGGGCGGTACTATTGAGGACTGTACAAATGAGGGTGAGATCAATGTGAAGGTTGACGCATCTGCAGCTAATAGAAATGTTGCTGTCGGAGGTATCGTTTCACAGATCAATGCAGGAGAAGAAGCTGCTGTATTGAAAGACTGTATTAATACGGCAAATGTAACTCTTACTCCAAAGTCTGCAACTGATGCATCGAAAGGTATGCCTGTCTGTGCCTTAGGAGGAGTTGCCGGTTGGCTTAGAGCAGCTAACTCATTCAACTTTAATAATTGCGATAATTCAGGTGCTGTTACTTTGAGTGCTGCAGATATCCAGAGTGAAAACGGATTTAAAGCTTATGCTATGTGTGTCGGAGGTATTATAGGAACTGGTGCCGCAATCTCTACGGGTTCAGGTATTATCTATGCGCCAGATGCAACCCAAGCAAATTTTGACATAACTCTTAATAGTTGTGACAATACTGGAGTAATCAGCAATCAGGGAGTGAACTATTCGGGACAATCTGATGATACAATCAATGCTGGAAACAAGAAAGTGTTTACCGGTGGTCTCGCAGGTTCACTTTTGGGTACAAGCAGCAATTATGTAGCTATCACTTCTTGTAGCAATACAGGAGACATTTATACATACAATCTCACAGGTGAAAATTCTTCAACCCAGCCTGGCTATTGTTCAGTAGTTGGTGGATTTGTCGGATTTGGCGGTTATCTGAATATGGATCAGTGTACAGTCAACTGTAAAATCAATGACGGTAAAGATGTTGCTGTACGTCCAACTGTTTCAATTGCTGGTGTAATTGGATTTACTCTCCGTCCTTTCTCTCTTTCAAATAGTAATGTTTACTACTCAGGTTATTTCCAGAGACTTATTCATTTCAAGTTTAATAGGGCTGTTGTTGCAGTTGTCCCAGCTCAATACCTAGACATAAATGGTGAAAATCCTACAGCTATGGCAATGAAGCCTAACGTAGAAGGATCTACTATTAGCAATTGCCGCATTGGTGGTTTGGTTCTGTCTGGAACTCAATTGTCTTCTGATAACAAATCTGACAATAAAGCTTCTTTGTCAACCAAACTCTTTAACAGTGAATCAAAAACAAGTGGTAACCTTGTATACGGTCAGGGCTTCACTACCCATACAGGAGTCACTGTAACAGACTATACTTACTGGGACGGTAAATAGTATATACGAAAACCGAATATAAATGAAACTTAAAAACATAACAGCATTCTGTTTATTAGGACTCTTTCTCAGCCTTCTTGCTGTGTCGTGCACACAGCAAGAGGGGGGAGAGGATGAGTATATTACCATTACAGCTGCTTTTCCGGATAAGGTGGAGTCTAAGGTTTCTGTTGCGGAAAAGGACGACGACTCAGGTCTTATCCTGTCGTGGGAAGAGACTGATAAAATTGTGGTTATCGGTGAGTCAACTGAGACTTTCAGCTTGAGTTCCATTGATGGAAATATAGCCACATTCAAGGGTAAGAAAGTGCAGGGTGAGGTGTTTGATGTGATCCTCTCAAATTGTGAAGATTTTGAGCAGAGATCGTATCTTCATCAGGTCCAGACAGGAGTTTCATCCACAGAAAGTCTTGAATACGATGCGTGTCTTAAAGGTGTGGATACATATCAGGATGTGAAGTTTACGGAAGATTGGGCAACTGGTCACGGAGGAAGCCTTCTGCAGAGTGGATGTCTTCTTCTGTATTTTCAGTTACCGGTCGCAGCAGAAACTGTCACAGCTGTTACTCTCAAGACTTCAGCGCCAGTTTTCTATGCAACAAATTCCGAGTCAGCTCTTAAGTCTTCAATTATGGAAATGGAGATAGAGAACGGAAAAGTTGGTAATGAAAACACAGTAAAGGCCTATTTTATGACTTCAGTCTTTGAAACCGAAATCAAGAATGGCACATCTTTCAGATTGACTGTGGTTACCGACAATGGAACATATTATAAAGATTTCACACCAGGGAATGTGAAAATCAAGCCTGGCAAGAGAAATGTCATCAAACTCAACTCCAAGAATTGGCAGACTTTGCTTGACTATAAGACATATACCTTTATGACTTACAATGTCGGAAAGTTTATCAAATTCGAAAATGAGCTTGGCCGTCGCTCATATCAAGATGTGGCATCTGTAATTAATCACTACGAGGCTGATATTGTAGGTTTGAATGAGATTACTTCATATCAGGTTACACATGACATAATCAAAGATGAACTTGCGGGTAAAATAGGAGCAGGTTGGAACTATTACTCTGCTATCGCTGATGAAGTAACCAGTGGTAATGGTATTGTGTATTCGCCGAACATACATATCATTTCTAATACTAAAATTGATCTGAAATGCGATGATGGTAATCGTTCGTTGGGAGTGTTCGAGTCTGATGATTTTGTCTTCTGTGTGACACATCTGGATCATAATTTGGAAACGAACCGTAAAGAGCAGATCGCGACGATTAATAAATGGATAAGCGATAATTATGGAAGTTCTGAAAAGCCGATTATACTCGTGGGTGATATGAATGCCAAACCTACAGGCAGGGAAATTCAAAGTTATCTTGCATCGAATTGGCAGACAATATCAGATACGAATACTTATACATTTGTAAATAGCAACGGTGAAAAAAAGTGCTTGGACTATATATTCCTATGGAAGAATGATGCTGTCGAGTACAAGGTAAACAAAACAGAAGTTATCCATACTTGCCCGGGGGTGAATGTTGATCTTGCATCTGACCACTATCCTGTTTACGCAGAGATAGCCTTTGCTAAACGATATGAGGTGGAGGAACTGAAAGAACATATACAGACAGGCTTGGATCGTCTTTCGGACACTTATATCTACGAAGAAAAGTTTTAGAATATCGGTAGGCCGTATCTTTTAAAATACGACCTGCCGATTTGCTGAAAATCTAAATATGTCAATTGACGAACAGGGTACTTTTGTGAAGTATGAATCAGAAATTGAATATAAGATATTTTGCCCTTTTGGCGGCGCTGTTGCTGTCAGGAAATCTCTTTGCACAAATAACAAGGCAAAGGATGATTGATGATCCTATTTCAGGAGCCAGCATCTTCAGACCATACTGTTTTGATGAGAGTGCAGAGAACTCAAAACCTGATGGTGCAGGGAATTATAAACCTTTTTATATATCCCATTTTGGAAGGCACGGTGCCAGGTATAGTTCTCAGCAGAATTCATGGCAGCACACAATGGATTGTTTCGATGCTGCCAATGCTGAAGGCCTGTTGACCAAAGAGGGACAATCTTTATATTCTGCAATCAAGGCCATCTTTGAAACGCACGATGGAATGTATGGCGAGCTTGCTCCATTGGGAGCTGTTGAGCACAGGCAGATTGCAACAAGAATGTATAACAGGGAGAAGCAGGTCTTTGCATCCAGGGATAGAAAGGAGGTACGTTGCGTAAGTTCGATCTATTCGCGCTGTCTGATGAGTATGGCGAATTTCACTGAAGAGTTGTCAAGTCTGGCACCGCAGCTCGAAATATCCTATCTGGCTGGCAAAAGGTATAATAATGATTATATCAATGCACCTGTCGAGAATGCTTTCTTTAAAGATGCGGATAAGATAATTGATTCCCTTAAACGCGTCACTCTTAAGCCGCAAGTTCTAATGCCGCTGTATTTTACGGATGTGCAGAGAATGAATGAGCTCGTTACTGATGCATATGCTTTTGAAATGGGTATTTACTATTTCTGGGCTATCAGTTATGATATGGACTTCTTAGGTCTGGATCTTACTTCAATGATTCCTGTCGATGAATTGACTGCGTGCAGCGCTGTTGATAATGCAATCAGATATGCAAAGGTTGCTGTATCGGAGGAGTTTGGAAAATACACTCGTGTAAAGGGTGTGAAGCTGCTGAAGGATTTCGTAGCAAAAGCGGATGATGCTTTGAAACAGGAATCCAAAGTTGCGGCAGATTTAAGATTCGCACACGATTCTGCTTTTCTTCCGATGTGTGCTTTGTTGGGTATTGAAGGATATCCGATTTATACGATTGAAGAGGCTCACGCAAATTGGAACGCAGCAGATGTGGTTCCAATGTGTTCTAATCTTCAGATGGTGTTTTACAAGGGCAAGTCAGACGTGTTAGTAAAAGTTCTTGTCAATGAAAAAGAGTCTCACCTGTCTGCTCTTACTCCGGTTCAGGGGGTGTTCTACAGATGGGACGATGTCAGAAAGTTGATAGAAGAATTATAGGAGATAATAATTAATACTTTAATCATATGAAATTAACAAAAAAACAGGCAGATGCAAATAAGAATTTGTACTGCACTCCGGAATGCAGCGTTCTGGAAATCAAGACTGAAGGAGTCCTCTGCTACAGTTCGTTTGCAGATGATATTGAAATGGGTGACGTCCTCAAGGAGGATTGTTTTGAACAGTTAGGTCTATAGCGCTATGAAAACTATTAGGAATTTTATGCTCGTAGCTTTCGCAGCTACATCTATTGTTGCTTGTCAGAAAGAGGAGGCAAATCATATTGATAATGATGTCGCTTCCAAAGGTGATATAGTAACTTTCACAGGAAATGTGAACGGTGCAGAGACAAAGACTGCAATTTATTATCAGGATGGTGTCTCTAATTTCCCTACACTTTTCACTACAGCAGATGTTATTGCTGTCAATGGTGTGAAATCAATGGCGAATATATTGAACGACGAGACAGGACAGCCCGAATATAAGGAAGGTGTTTCTGTCAGCAAGGATCAGCAGAGCATTACATTTGATGTAGAGGGTGTGACTGCTCCATACTATGCTGTTACAGGTGCACATTTCAAAAAATCGGAAAACTATAAAGACGGCAGTTATATTATCAATGTGTCTGGAACAGGTGCTAAGCAGAAATACCGTACCGTAGCTGGAGGTAAGTATGTTTCATTTCATTCGAGTTCAGATATTCTTGCTGCATATAGTGAGACAGAGAATTTTAAGTTCAAGCACTTGACAACATACTATGCTATTACAATCAATTCTGAAAACAGCACAGTAAAGAATAATATCAAGAACGTCTATATACGTCAGGGAGATGGTGCTAATATAGCAGGTACTTGGTCCCTTAATTTTGAAGAAGTTGAGGGCGACTTTATTCCAACTCTCGAGCCAAGTGCACTTACTGCTGCTATTGGGTTTGACTGTGGCGAAGGTGGTCTTGCTCAAGGAACAACGATGATAATAGGTCTTCCGTCATATAATTATGCTTCAGGTTTGATCTTCACTTTGGAGGATGTGAATGGAAATTTTGATTCATATTTGGTAAAGCCTGAAAAAACTCAACTTGCTAAAGACGGTGGTAAAATCATTCCTTTCAACCCTCCATTCAAGCCTGTTTCGGGTGCAATTGCAACAGCTGAGCAATGGAATGCATTTGCTGAAATTATGAACAGCACTGAGAAGAAAGAAGAAGATCTGGCTCGTTTTATTGTAGACGGACAGGTGAAAATCAGTGCTGATATAAAGGGTACTCTTACATCAATCACAGAATTACCTGCAGATGTTATCATTAATGGAAATGGAAAAACTATTACACGTGAGAAAGCTACATCGGCTCTCTTCGGTACAGTTTCAGGTGAGGTTAAGAACCTTACTCTTGCAGGAACATTGACTCTTACCGACGAAGGAGCCCCTCTTGTCAATACTCTTGCTGCCGGTGGAAAGATTACAAGCTGTACAAATAATATGGCTGTGACTTTTGAGGCTGCAGATCACGCGTATGTCGGTGGACTTGTGAAGATTATGCAAGGCGGTACAATCGAAGGTTGCGTAAACGAGGGCGAAATTAAGGTAAAAATAGATGTTCGGAGTGCAGATAAGAATACTGCAGTCGGTGGTATAGTTGCCCAGGTAAACGCACCAGATGAAAATGTTACCATTAAAGATAGCAAGAACGAGGCAACTGTGCTGCTTGAGCCTATGTCAGATGGTACTAAAGGTATGAAGGTCTGCGGTCTTGGTGGTGTCATCGGTTGGTTGAGAGCTGTTGAAGCAATCACTCTTGATGACTGTGATAATGCAGGCAACGTGACACTGAGTGCAGAGTCAATTAATAGTGTGACAGGCCTTCCTGCATATTCAATTTGTGTCGGTGGTGTAATTGGAATCGGTGCTCCTCAGAATACAGGCGGTTACCTTATAACTCCAGCAGAAAATAATGGATTCGATGTTGTTCTCTCAAATTGTGACAATACCGGTGTTGTTTACAATTGCGGTGTTAACAATTGTGGTGCATCTACTACACTCAAGACGCAGATAAATAAGAGGGTCTTCACTGGAGGCATCGCAGGATCATTGCTCGGTAAAGCAGCAGTTTATGCTTCGTTTGATAATTGTACAAACACAGGTAAGGTATATACTTATGATATCACTGGAGCAGACGCTTCTACTCAGGCTTGTTACAGCTCTGTTTGTGGAGGTCTTGTCGGATTCGGTGGATACCTTGATATGAAAGAGTGTACAGTTGACTGCACTATGGGTAACGGAAAGCGTGCTGTAATGAGCTACGGCGGTGTTATCGGCTGTGCAGTGAAGCCGTTCAATCTTAGCGACAGCAATGTTTTCGTGTATGGTAAATATCAGAGAATCAGCAACTATCAGGGAAATAGAGCTTTGATAGCAGTAGTTCCTGTTCTGTTTGGAACGAATCCAGAAAATGCAATGAACATTGCTCCGGACGTAAAGGGCTCTAAAATCTCGAATTGTAAGATCAGTGGCTCTGTAAAGACAACAACAAGTGCTCTTACAACTGCAGATGGAGAAGAAACCGTTGACCTTTCAGAAACATTGGATTTCACTTTGTTTAATGGTCCTGATAAGGTTTACAACGAAGAGGAAGGCAAAAATAATCTTGTCTGTGGTCAGGGATATACAACAGTAGCTACTGATGTCACTGTGACTGGATTTACATATTGGAGCCGCAACTAATATTCAGAAAATAGTTTTCTAAATAAATGAAACTCAAAAACATAACAGCATTTTGCCTTTTCGGACTCTTCCTCTGTTCCTGCAACAGGGAAGAGCTCCCGGAAGGAGCAGGTAATCAAGATGTGGTTCTGAGTGCAGACCTTGTGTCAGTGCAGACCAGAACCTGGCTTGATTCGGAAGGATCGGGTGAGAATCCGACGAAGAAGGTATATTGGTCCGATGGTGACCGTATTAACGTGAACGGACAGGTCTCGACACCTGTAAGTGTGCCGGAAGGTACAAAGGTCAGTGAAGCAGACTTTCATTTGCGTAGTGTGGACGGACCATACAATGTCATATATCCGCACGATATAGTGACTGGTGAGGCTTATGATCAGGAGGGAAAGATATCGATTTATCTTCCGTTGTCGCAGGCTTATCATCCGACTACTTTCTCTTCAGGTGCGGCTGTTATGTATGGTTATACAGAAAACAACGATGTCGCTCTGCGCAATTTGTGTTCAGCAGTCAGGGTGAACCTCAGAGGTGGCGTCGCTGTTTCATCTGCCTCATTGGTTTCGGAGTCATCAGCCGCTCCTGTTTGCGGAACATTCACACTCTGTCCTAAAACCGGTGAACTTGTTCCGGTGGAAGGCGAGGTTGCACTTTCTCTCGAGTTTGAAGAGGTGACGCTTTCTCCTGAAGGAACTGACTTCTATTTTACTATACCTGCAGGTATGTATGAGAACGGTCTTTCTTTCTATTTCACGAATGCAAGTGATGGCCGAAAAATGCAGTGTGTATGGAAACCGGAAGCTGCTTTGGAAGCAGGTCGCATTTATTCATTCAATGATGTGACATACGCACCGGAAGCTAAGGATATTGAATCAGCTGAAGAGTGGGAAGAGTTTGTTCTCGCTTTGAGTGGTGACGGAGATCTCGGAAAGTACTTATATAAAGATGGAGCAGTAAGACTTGGTGCGGATATCGAGACAGATGTAACTGTTCCGGGAGAATTTACATATAGTCTCGATGGAGCCGGTCACACTATTACCAGACCGGAGGCAACAGGTGCTTTGTTTGATAAGGTCAGCGGTGAAATCAAGAATCTTAATCTTGCAGGAACATTGACTCTTACCGACGAAGGAGCCCCTCTTGTCAATACTCTTGTGGCTGGTGGAAAGCTCTCAGGATGTACAAACGAAATGACCGTTTCATTTGAGGCCGCTGATCACGCTTATGTTGGAGGACTTGTAAAGATTATGACTGGAGGAGTCATTGAGAATTGTACCAACAATGGACCGATTATGGTTAAGGTGGATGTTTCAGCTGCTGATAAGAATGTTGCTGTTGCTGGAGTTGTAGCGCAGATTAATGCTCCTGAACTGGATGTTGAACTTATTGGTTGTAGGAATACTGCAGAACTTACTGTGGCCCCTGTGTCAGCAGCTACTGATGCTACCGGAATGAAAGTCGCAGTTCTTGGTGGTGTGGCTGGTTGGTTGAGAGATGGCAAATCCTTTACAATAGACAACTGTGATAATTCAGGAAAGGTCCATTTCAGTTCTGAATTCATTACAAGCACCAAGGGAACTAAAGCTTATGCAATGTCAGTCGGTGGTGTTATTGGTCTTGCTGCACCGTTAGATCCCGGCAAGGGTGTTTTAAATAACCCTTTGAACGTTGATGGCTTTGATTTGACAATCCTTAATTGTGACAACAGCGGTCTGGTTGCCAATTATGGTACTACATACGCAGGTTCTGCAGACACCAATGTCAAGGCTTTTACGGGTGGACTTGTCGGCGCGATTCTCGGCCAGGCTGAAAAATATGCATCTGTTACTTCCTGCACCAATACAGGTAATATCCTTACTTATGATTTTGCAGGAGATGGCACATCTGCGCGTCCGGGTTTCTGCTGCGTTGCAGGAGGATTCGCCGGTTTTGGCGGATGGCTTGATATGGAAAAGTGTAAGGTTAATTGTACGATCGGTTCCGGAAAACGTGCTATTGTGGCAATTGCCGGAGTTCTCGGTTTTGCGATGCGTCCATTCATCTTGAACGACAGCGATGTGTTCTATACCGGTTATTTCAGATGTCATTCCGGATATGCGGGTAATAGAGCTGTGATTGCAGTTGTGCCGGTGTTATACAATAAAAATGCGATGAAGATGGTGCCGGAAGTTGAGGGAACTGTGATCAGCAATAACAGAATAGGTGCTGTTCTTAATACTGCAGACACATATCCCGGTACTTCTAATACTTCTGAGCTTAAGACAGACAAGCAGATCTTCACCACAGAGGAAGATGCTTTGGCAAATCTCGTTTGCGGTCAGGGATATACTTCTGTTGCTGATGATGTGACTGTCAGCGGATTTAATTATTGGAACGGTATTTAGGAGGGGAAGCTATGAAGAAATTATTTAATTCTATAATCCTGATTGCAGCAGTTGTTGTCACAGGATGTACAGAACACAAGGATATGGAGTTTGCTCCGGTGGATAACAGCGGTTATACTATCATTCAGGCAAACCTTGAAACACTACTTCTCGAAAGTGACGAGCGTGTATGGCCGGAAGATGCGTATATCGGAGTTTACGGAACAGAGCACGGGGATAACGAATGTTACACAATAAAGGATGCCGGTGTGGGTCTTAAGAATGCTACATTCTACGGACCGTTTGTGTCAGGTGCGATTGCAGCATACTATCCATATGATCCGTCATATATAGGAAATGCTGAAGGTATGCCTGTAGTGCTCGAGTCAGAGCAGGAATATGGTGCAGATGCAGTCGCTCAGTTCCTTGCATACACTCCGAGAGCCTATGCGTATATGAAGGATAATGTGCTTGACTTCATTTATCCGAACGGCCTTCTCCATATAACAGTCGAGACTGTGGAAACTCTCAAAATAAATGAGATTACCATTTCGTCAGCAGCCTCAAGACTTTCCGGTCTCGGAATTCTCGGTAATGATGGAACGCTCAGTATGACAGAAACTGCGGATTCAACAGTAGTCTTGAATTGCGGCGAAGGAGTTTTGTCAAGAGAGGGCGATGCTTTTGCAGATTTCTATATCGTGCTTGTCCCTGGTCAGTATGAAGATCTTTCGATTTCCCTTGAAATCGATGGTGAACCGACTTTCAGAAAATCACTTCCTCCGGTTTCAGTAGAGAGGGTCAATGCCGGAGATTTTGCAATTACTTCTGTCAGCATCAAGGCACAGGGAGGACCTGATAGCTTCATAGATACACCTGTTGAATTTGAATAAGGAGGGAAAAGTATGAAGAAATATATATATATGGTGTTGTTCGGTGCACTTATGTGTGCCTGCACCAAAACAGTAGTGATAAATGATCCTTATTCTTCCGGAACCTGCATCGGAATGATTGAACTTGGTGCTGTGTCTGGTAGTGTGTCGGTGTCAGTGGAGACAGAAGGTGATTGGAGATTGGAAACAGAAGACGATTGGTTGCAGACAGATATCACAGGTCGCACGGGAAATGGTGCCTTTACCGTTTATTATGACTCTAATGAATCTGATGTAATGACATTGAAGTCTGGGAGAGTCGGAAAGCTGGTTCTGCGTCTGGCAGGAAGTATGATGTCTGATACTTTGATTTTTGTTCAGCACGGATACCAGCCTATTGATGCAGAATATGAGGTTGTAGAAGATAAGAATATAAAACTTGAATACAAGTTGAATGAGTCCTCTGAGGTAACACTCATCTGCTGCTCATCTGAAGGTGGAGATGATATTCAGACTTGGATTGATTCGCAGAATGCTGATGTGGTGATTCTGGACGGTGAGGTGTCCGGTTCTGTGGAGGGTCTCAATGTAAGAGGCTGCAACTATGCCGGATTGGCAGTTAAAGAGGAATATGATGCATTCCGAGCAATGATTCAGCAGACATATAATTCAAGCCCTGATGCAGGAGATGATTGGGTGTTTGCAGGACAGATGTATCATCTTTCCGCAATGCAGTTCGGTTATGAGGGAACACCGGAGTGGTACCCTGTGACAAAAGATGCTGATGAATTCCTATCGGATCTTTATGCTTGGCAGAACAATCTATATGATTGCGTTTGGATGTATTCAAGAAATTATGTTGCAACATACACAGACGCAGAGGGCAGGAGCTATTGTGCTGATTATGTGTATGCCTCTGCTTCTGTATTTGCTAAGATTGCATCTGTAGAACTGCTTGATGTGGAAGGTTTTTCACACAAGGCTATAAAAGTTACCCTTAAGTATTAGACGAGATGAAACAGAAGATTTTAGCATTGATTACATTATTCCTGTTGCTCTCAACATATATCATGGCACAGCCCGCTAAGATTACTGTGTCGGGAACAATCTATGACCAGGCAGGTCTGTCTCTTGTCGGTGTCACCGTGGTTGAAAAAGGTGTGACGACCAACGGTGTCATCACAGACACACTTGGAAGATATTCATTGAGTGTTCCTGTAGATGGATTCATTGAAGTGTCGTGTATCGGTTATAAGAGCGTTGTCGAGAGTGTCAATGGAAGAACAAATATTGATGTGGTGCTCGCGGACGATAACGAACTTCTTGAGGCTACGGTTGTTATCGGTTACGGTACTTCAAAGAAAGGAGACCTTACAGGAACAGTGACCGTGGTGGAAATGGAAGACATAAAGTCAGCTCCGGTTGTCAGTGTCGCTCAGGCGCTCCAGGGAAAAATCGCAGGTGCAGAATTCAGCTCAGGCAGTGGTGAAGTGGGTGAGCAGGGTACAATCCGTATCCGTGGAAGCCGTTCGATCTCTGCTGGAAACCAACCTCTTATTGTTGTTGACGGTGTTCCGGATGCTGTGTCTGATTTGAGTGAAATCAATCCGGCAGATATCGTCAATATCTCCGTACTTAAGGATATTTCTTCGACAGCTATCTATGGTAGCCGTGGTGCCAATGGTGTTATTCTCGTAACAACTCACGATGACAGGAAGTCTGAGGGAACATTCTCAGTCCGTTTTAAGTCCACCTTGAGTTATTCTCAGATTGCAGGTTCTCTGGATCTGATGAACGCGGAAGAGTATGCAACCTGGAGAAATATGGTTTCGGGTAGTTTCAAGTCAGCTGATAAGTTGCCGTATCCCGATCCATCTATCTATAGAAATGACAGCACTGACTGGATTGATGTCCTTTCTCAGGATTCTTTTTCAAGAGATTATTTCTTGAGCATATACAGAAAGGTTGGCGGAACGTCATATTCTTTCACATTGGGATATAATAATACTCCGGGAATCGTTATTGAGTCAGGCTTGCGCAGGTTCACAGGAAGGTTTAATCTGAACAGTTCTCTTGGCAAGAAGTTTGACCTTAACTTCAAGGTTAATTTCACCAACACTAATAGAGATAAGGCTTCTGCAGCAATTACCGGTACCAATACTTCTGCGGCGGTGTATTTGTCTCCACTCTTGAAGCCTGAATCAACCTGGAATAAGTATGGCGATCAGGAGAGTTCCGGCGGTACTCCGTTCAATAGCCCGTATCTTGTTGCGAAAAATACTGTGAATGAGACCCATTCGAATTATATAATGGTTTCTCCGACCCTGAAGTATCAGATCAACAGAAGAATGGATCTTAAACTTCGTGGTTCAGTTACCAATACATCGTCAGAAAGTGATTATTATTCACCTTCTTTCCTTCCGGTAGCTATAGCTAATCAGACAGGTGGAACTGCGACCATCACTGAAAACTCCACCACAAAATACATCGGTGAGTTGACTTGGAATTATGCAAGAAAGATCAAGGCTCACGATATCAGCTCAGTGGTAGGTGCCACTGCTGAACATTGGGAGAAAGACTATGAGAAATTGACAGGATCAGGTTATACAAATGATAATCTGACATATAAGAATCTTCTTGGTCTTGTTCATCCTGATAATTTCTCAGCCTCATCATATGTGCAGTATCAGGATAAGTTATCCGGATTTGCAAGATTCAACTATAACTACAGAAGAAGATACTATCTGACGCTCACACTCAGAGGTGATGGCGCATCTAATTTTGCGCAGGACCGTAAATGGGGTTTCTTCCCGGCAGTAGCCTTCAGATGGTCTATTATGAATGAGAAGTGCTTTGATAGAGCTGCTTGGCTGAACGACTTGTCATTGAGAATCAATGCGGGACGTTCAGGTAACGATGCAATCAGTCCATATATGTCTCTTGCCAGCTTTACATCTGCATATAGCAACTGGATATTTGGAGATGACAAGCTGCTCATCTATACGGCGAACAAACTGGCCAACTCCAACCTTACCTGGGAGACAACAACTTCTTATAATCTCGGTTTAAGTTTCGCCGGATGGGGAAGTAGAGTTGTGCTTGAGGCTGATGCATATGTTTCTGATACTAATGACCTTCTTCTAAGTATGAGAAATACTCAGACAACTGGTTACAATACATATTATGCAAATGCTGGTTCGACCCGTAATATCGGTCAGGAAGTAACACTTACTACCCGCAACATCGTAACCAAAGGTTTTGAGTGGAATACGACATTGACTGTTGCACATAATAGTCAGTTGGTAACAAGTGTGGGTTCTGAGTCGGAGGTGGTCCCTACTTATACTAACCCACGTACGACGTCGCAATATATGTATGGTTATAAGAAGGGCTATCCTGTCAATGCCATCTGGGGTTATCAATATGAGGGTGTATGGCACAGCGACGAAGATATTGCCTACAACAAGATAACTCGTGCTTATGTGTCACAGTCGCAGAATCCTAAGATGGGACATCCTAAATATGTTGATGTGAATCACGACGGACTCCTTGATGAGAATGATATGTTGTTCCTGGGAAGTTCAGACCCTGTGGTTTATGGAGGTCTCCAGAATAATTTCCTGATAGGTAAGGGACTTACTTTAGGAGTGTACTTCACTTACTCGCTTGGTGGATACATCTATAATATATCTGAACTCTATGCCGGTTCAGGCTCTACTTCTTATAACAAGTATAAGATGATGCTGGGTGCCTGGACAGAAGAAAATCAGACAAGCGATATATGTAAGGCCGGTTTTGATGATTCACTTGCTTCAAGCAAGAGTGTCTATGATGCCTCTTGGTTCAGGTTGAAAGCTGTTACACTTAACTATGATATTCCTTTGTCGAAGAAAGCAAAGAAGGTAGTTAAGGAGTTGTCAGTAGGTTTCAGCAGTGATAATCTTTATCTATGGAAGGTATATCCAGGTTTTGACCCAGATGTAAATACATCGTCTGACGTGTTCCGTCTTGACAATGGTTCGCTTCCGAGATCACGTACTTATGCTTTCAATGTTCAAGTGAGATTCTAATTATGAAAAGAAATATACTACTATTCTCTGCTATTGTGACAATCCTGTCGGGATGTCTTAATGAGAAAAACGAATCATATACGACCACTGACAATTATTTCCAGAATGTCAATCAGATAATGACAGGTATCAATGGTTGTTACAATTCTCTTAGGAATATTTATTCTGCCAGAGGATTCTGGGAAATGACGGATGTGGCCAATGACCTTATGTATACGTCGAGCACCAGCTTGTATAACTCAAATTGTGATGTGTCTCCTGCACGTCCGGGAATTGCGTCTACCGTCTGGAGATACGGATACACAGGAGTAAAGGATGCAAATGAGATGACAGCAGCCATCAAGGCTGCTGTGGAGAATGAGTTCATAACAGAAGCTGAGGCAGAGCCTTTATATGCTGAAACAGCAGTTTTGAGGGCATTGTATTATTATCTTCTCACTTCAACATTCGGTGATGTTCCTTTCTATACAGAGAGGGTTACTGAAGAAAATCGTGAGCATATTGCGACTTTGCCGAGAATGGATGCAGACTCTACAAGAGATTATTGTATCAATGAACTAATGGAACTGCTTGTTGAGAAGGAGTCTCTTCCGATGATCCGTACATATGACGGTCAGGAGTTCAGAGTTGGTGCTGCTGTCGGATTTGTTGTTGCTGCCAAGATGTGTATGTGGAATGAGAGATGGGAAGATGCCTTGATATTCCTTAATAAAGTGGAGGATATCTATGGTTATTATGAGGTTTCTCCTGCGTCTTTCGGAGTGGATTATCCGTTGTCAGATGTTCCGTTTGCAAAGCGCTATGTGAAGGAGTCTATTTTTGAAATGGGTAATGTGGTTGAGGCTTTCGGTACTCAGACCTCAGCAATGATCGCTGCCTGCTGCCTGCCTTCGCGTGTGGCAAACTCGGTGATCGAGAATGCCCTCAATCCTGATGGCGGCACAGACGACGAGTACACGGAGGAGGATGGCGAGCAGCTTGAGGATAACACTGGTTCGGATTGTTATGCTGGTATCCGTATTCCGGAACTTGGTGGAAATTCAAGAACATCTGCCACTGCGCGTCCTACGACATATCTCTATAGCAGACTTCTTTCTTATGCTTCCCAAGATCTTCGCAGTGGAGAGTATTCAAACGATTCAGAAACTCCAAGAGGAGGAAGTGGCACCCTTGCCTGGAGATGGGAGGGTTATGATCCTATCGAGGATCCTGAAAGGAATGAGCTGAAGGTCCTTTATTTCTGGACGTCTAATTCTTCCAAGACCAAGATGAAGTCCACTGACCGCCCTTGGATGGGAAATAAGTTCTGGTCTTATGATATGTATAACACTAAGGATCCGAATAACTACAAGATATTCCGTTTTGCAGATGTTCTCCTTATGAAGGCTGAGGCTCTTCTTTGTATTGAAGAATTTGAAAGAGCCTGCAATTATCTGAATATTACACGTGTCAGAGCCGGACTTGATCCGCTGACTTATGCGAGTGTGGGCTCAGAACCGGAAGCTCTTATGGAGGAAATCCGTATGGAACGAGCAAAGGAGCTTGTCGGAGAGTTCCATCGTAAGTTCGACCTTGTCCGTTGGGGAATATGGTATGAAAGAACACTTGCCTACAACGAGGGATCATACCTCAAGGATTATATAAAGCCATACCATCGTTATTGGCCGATTCCTGCAGATCAGGTGGCTTATAGCGGCTATGCTCTTGATAATAATGAATATCTTGAATAAGAAGAGTTATGAAGAAATACATTATACATATTATTTTATGCCTTTCAGCGGCTCTTGCTTGTGAACAACTTCCGGAAGATGTGAAGATTTATGGTATAGGTTGCAAGGAGACGGAATTGTCACTTGGCAGTGATGCCGGTGAGTGTACTGTTGAGGTTTTCGCTGATGGAGAATTTACAGCTGCATTGGATGAAAATGCGATGTGGATGAGATTTTCTGATGATCAGGAATCGAGAGTGATCACAGGTACAGGTGACAGGACGATTGCTCTCACATTCGATGTCAATAGGGGAGTACCTCGAACAACCATTCTTTCTTTGACTCGTGGAACAAATGTCTTTGAGTTGACATTGAATCAGGATGGAATTCTCAATGGAGGTCTGGAGATAGAGCAGAAGAACCTGTCGGTTTCAGCTGAGGGCGGTCAGGTCGGTGCCAAGATTGCTACAAAACTTAGAAATGAGGATCTTGCTTTCGATGTTGAATATAAAGAAAAGGAAAGCAAGGATTGGCTCAGCAATATCCATCTGAAGAACAATTTCATCAGTTTTGATGTTCAGGCAAATGTGACTGACATTATCAGACACGCAGTGGTGACAATCAGCTATGAAGGTGGTAAAGGCTACATTCAGGTGACACAGTTCAATGCAGGAAGTTCATCAGAAGATGTACAGGTTGCAGACATTAAGAATCTTCTTGATGCCCCGGGAGAGATTGTCATTGATTCCCACCTTGTGTTGAATGGAATTGTGGTGAATGACAATCAGGAAAACAATGGAGCTGAAAACCGTATCATCAGTGTGGATAACAGCGATATGGCATATTCCGAGCGTATCCTGTATGTGCAGAGTGAGGATGGCAGTGAAGGAATAAAGTTGATATTCTCAAAGAGCTGTTCTTCTCTTGTAAACAGATTTGACAGAGTCAGCGTGGATACTTACGGACTTACTTTGAAAAGAGAAGATGATCCTGTGCGTTATTCCATTAAAGGTATTCCTACAGAAGCATTGGTGTCAACTTCTGCCGGTGATGCACCTCAGGAGAAAGTAAAGGCTTTGGGTGAACTTGTCGATGAAGACATCTATACTCTTGTTACAGTACCAGAGGTAGAGATACCGGTTACCAAGGGTAGCTTTGCTCCTGTTGATATCCGTTATATCAATCTGATGGCTTCATATCCAATGGTCATCAGAGATAAGGATGGCGGTACATCTCATATGATGGTAAACGTGAATTGCCCTTGGTCAAGGGATGGTAATGGTCTTCCTCAGGGTAGTGGTTCTGTAACAGGTGTCGTTGTGCACGAGAAGTGCGATAATTTTGAGTGGGATGATAAGAAGGAGCAGGAACTTATTGCAGAGGGACAGCAACCCTCTTATATCACCGGACTTGGAACAATCGGAGATTATCAGATCCGTCCTGTCAGAAGAAGTGAAGTCAGAATAACAAAGGATGACTCATTCTCAACACTTATGTATGAATGGGGATATTGCGATTCACTTGGAGTAAATCTCGTACAGAACTACTCAGCTCCTGACCTCCATCCGACTTATCCGCTTGTTGAAAATCCTCTTGCATTGGATGCTTTGTTCTATTGCGAGAATGAGGACGGAAAGGTGTCATTGAATCTTGTAAATGATTTCACCCACGTGGGTCCTTATACTTATGGAGGAGTGATAACTGATGAGGCCGGTGGAAACGGAATCTTTGATTATCTCGGAAGAAGTGCGCATTGGCGTCCTTATGGTGCGAAGAACGGAGTCATCTACTCAAAGGAGGCTAAAGCCGAGTGGGATACATCAAACGGATCTGCTTGGTGTACTGCAGGTTGGAACAAGGCGCAGTATTGGTGTGCTGAATTCTCGACAATTGAACTGGACGTTACAAACTATCCTCTTAATATCACTTTCGGAACAATGAATCACCTTAAGAAGGAGAATGCAATCCGCGATTGGGTCGTGGAATGGTCCGAGGATAAAGAAAATTGGAATAAGGTCTGTGATTATACTGTGCCTGATTTTGCAGTTGATAAGAACAGAAGAGTAAACCAGCTCCCAGGTACTAAGTTTATAACAGTGAATCTTCCTGAAGAGACTTTAGGACTTGAGAGAATTTATGTGCGTCTTATGCCAGCAAAGAAGGCAAGCTCAAAAGACCTTTATAACGCAATCAATTACTTCGCAATAAGATATAATAACTAGATATGAAAAAGCATCTGATTTTGATTTCAGCCATTGTGGCAATCGTTTGCTCGTGCAGCAAGAAAGAATATGACTTGTGTGTTTATGGAGGCTCTGCTTCCGGAGTAGTTGCCGCGTATTCGGCAGCCCAGATGGGCCTGGATGTGCTTGTCGTGGAGCCGAATGTCAGAATCGGTGGACTTACCACAGGAGGTCTCAGTTTCACAGATATCGGAAACAAGCAGGTTGTAAAAGGTGTTGCACTTCAGTTCTATCGCAGACTCGGTGAACATTATGGTAACCTTGAACAGTGGGTGTTTGAGCCAAGTGTAGCCCATAAGATCCTCATGGATTATCTTGATCATAAGAATATTAAAGTTGTGACTGGATATCATTTGTGTGATGCGCAGCTTGAAGGAACAGATATTACTTCTATTAAGGTTGCCGGTGGAAAGGATAGTGCGGACACTCTTTCATTTAATGCAAAATGGTTCATCGATGCTTCGTATGAAGGTGATCTTATGGCCAAGGCAGGTGTGTCATACCGTACAGGTCGTGAGGACTGTTCTGAATATGGTGAGACTTGGAATGGTGTTCATATGAGACATCTTCATCAGTTCCCTGACGGAGTGGACCCATACGTCATTCCCGGTGATCCGTCAAGCGGTCTGCTTTGGGGTATCAGCGAAGGAAAACTCGCTGAGCAAGGTTCCGGCGACAATCTTATTCAGGCATATAACTTCAGAATCTGCTTGACCGACAATCCAGACAATAGGATTCCTATTGAAAAGCCAGAGAATTATGATCCTTCAAAATATGAGCTTCTTCTTCGTGTGTATGATGCTCAGAAGCATATGAGAGAGATTAACCAGTATTTCATCTGGAGTATCGGCCCTAACCGTAAGACTGACGTGAACAATCGTGGCGCATTCTCCACAGATATGATTGGCGCAAACCACAACTATCCTGAAGCTACTTGGGAGGAGCGTCAGCAGATTATCAAAGAACATAAGGACTATACCTTGGGACTGCTCTATTTCGTTGCTAATGACCCGCGCGTACCTTCAGAACTCCAGGATTTTGTAAAGGAATGGGGTCTCCCTAAGGATGAATATGTGGAGTGTGGCAACTGGACTCCTCAGCTCTATGTCCGTGAGTGTCGTAGAATGGTTGGAGAGTATGTAGCTACTCAGGCAGATTGCGACAACAAGGTAATTGCACCAGAGGGTATTGCATATGCTGCATATACTATGGACTCACACAACACTCAGAGAATCGTGATTGAGAAGAATGGAAAGAAGATGGTTAAGAATGAGGGTGATGTAGAGATCGGAGGTGGAATGCCTTATCCTATTTCATATCGCTCTCTTACTCCAAAACGTGAGGAGTGTACTAATCTTCTTGTTCCGATCTGCTGTTCAGCATCGCATATTGCATATGGTTCAATCAGAATGGAACCTGTCTTTATGTGTATGGGACAAGCTGCCGGAATGGCAATCGCTCTTGCCCAGCAGCAGGGACTTGATAGAGTTCAGGATGTGAACTATATGGATATCAATGAAATTATGGCTGTCAACCCATATCTTGATGGTACATCAGCTGATATTATCATTGATGATAATCAGGCTGTAGCAAAGGGTGGCAAGTGGCTTGGCTCTAAGGGTCCTAGTGCTCCGCTACCTAATGATAATGTCAAGAGAGCTGATCACCAGCACCTCTCAGAGGATGGCGTCTATGGCCCGACTTGTCTTGTGGGCCGTGCAGATGAGGGTTATGTAGAGTACTCTGCAGAAATTTCTGAAACCGGAACCTACGATGTCTATACCTACCATCATGCAAAGTCATCACACTGCAAGGAGACATTCTTTGACTTCAGTGACGGCACGACAGCTTCTGTAAATTCAGACGATGTGGTCATCATCGGCCAGTCAGTGAGTACTTGGCACAAAATCGCAACACTTGAACTTAAGAAGGATGACCTGTTCAGCGTGAAACTTCGCGGTGACGGCAGCAATGGAACAGTGTGCGCTGATGCAATAATGCTTGTAAAACAGAAATAATGATCCCCCGAAAACTTAGTGCTCGTATGAAAAGACTGTTGATTATTACTGCGCTGTCGTTACTAAGCTACACATCTTTTGGATGGGGAAATGTCGGACATGCGGTAGTGGCTCAGGTGGCTGAGAATCATATCTCCAAGCAGACCAAGAAATTACTTAAGAAGTATCTTCCGGGAACAAATGTCATTGAGGTGGCGTCTGAAGCTGATAAAAACTACTATGTGTGGAGCCGCGATATAGGATTCGAGTGTTCTAATCCCAAAATCCTGCGCAGACAACCTTCGGATATGGATGCCTATCCGACTAATATTGAACCGTGGTGTCATTCATACACTGTGGATTCTTTATACAACACCTATCGCCACAATCGTGAAGGAGATGAGTATATCAGAAATGCCGTGATGGATCTTGACGGACTGATTGAGGACCTCAAGGCCAACAAGGACAATATGGATAAGGATGAATGCATGGTAAAGCTCTCACTTGTCATTCATCTTGTGGGAGATATGCACTGTCCGATGCACATTTTGTATGTTCCTCAGGCGCCAACAGGTGGAAAATACTCCTTCACTGTGAAGGATAAGAAATACGGGGCACATTCATACTGGGATTCTGCTCTCATCAAAATGCTTGAACCGGAGTGGACTTATTATGAATATTCAGAGGCTGTTGATACTGCATCTCCGGAGGAAATAGCCGAGATACAGAAAGGAGATGTCTATGATTGGGGAAAGGCCAGTGCAATCTCTGCTCTTCCCGCTCATAGCCACGAGCCAAAGGAAATACTGTCTGCGGAATATCCGGAGAAGGATAGAGAATTGCTGTACCTGCAGCTTAGAAATGCCGGATACCGACTTGCAAAAGCATTGGAATATATATTTGAAAGTACAGATAATCAATAGGATGTGCAGAATATGAAAAGAATAGCGTTTGTTATAATTCTTTTATGCTCAGTTTCTATACTGGCTCATGGTAAAGTGTCGCTACCGCCATTGTTTGCTGATGATATGGTATTGCAGCAGAATACTGATGCTGCAATTTGGGGTAAGGCTACCCCTGATACAAAAGTAGTCATCACCAACACCTGGAGTAAGAATAAGGTAGTCGTAAGGTCTGATGCGGATGGAAAGTGGTTTGCAAGGGTGTCAACACCGGCTGCCGGAGGACCATATAGCATCACTATCAGTGATGGTGAGAAATTGACCCTCAATAATATCCTTATCGGCGAGGTCTGGATCTGTGCCGGACAGTCCAATATGGAGATGCCGATGAAGGGATTTCTCGGCCAACCTGTTACAGGCTCAGAGTATATGATTCTGGGTGCGAAGCCTTCAGTTCCGATTCGTATGTGTACAGTGCATCGCAATGTCGCATTGGAACCTCAAGAAGAGTGTAAAACAGTTTGGTACGAACATACACCAGAAGGAGTGGCAGAGTCTAGTGCAACAGCATATTATTTTTCAAAGATGTTGCATGAGACTTTGGATATACCAGTTGGATTTATCTGTGTTTCTTATGGTGGCTCTACTATTCAGGCTTGGATGGATCCGGAAATTCTCAGAACTGAGTTTGCCGATGATTTTGACTTTTCTCACTTGGATGAAAAATTTATTCCGGAAAATCGTCCGCATAGAGCCCCCGGATTGCTATATAATGGTATGTTGTCCACAGTGGTTCCATTTACCGCAAAAGGATTCCTTTGGTATCAGGGATGCAGCAACAGCGACATACATCAGACATATAAAAGACTCCAGACTTCTTTTGTGAAGATGTTGCGCCGTGAATGGGGAAATGAGGAGATGCCGTTCTACTTTGTTCAGATTGCTCCTTATGGTAAAAGCAAATCAGAAGATGATCCACGTGGAAATATGTTTTGGGCACAGGCTCAGACATTGGAAATGATTCCTAACAG
>JAEIGA010003684.1_pt1 | contig 23886 bp, 19 predicted proteins | sample 9270691 | NCBI WGS metagenome assembly JAEIGA01 (sample SAMN17057246, study PRJNA624740) | gut metagenome | biome: biome; isolation source: fecal sample | host: Bos grunniens | place: China: Xizang | collected 2019 | reverse complement strand
TATTGTCCAAGTATTGAGGATAAGTTAAGAGTATTCCCAGAAAATAATGCTCACCAATTATTCCTTGAACCGGAAGGAAGAAATACTAACGAATATTACCTTCAAGGATTTTCTTCATCTCTTCCACTGCAGGTGCAACTTGATGCTTTACATTCAATAGAAGGTCTCGAGAATGCTAAGATATATAGACCGGCCTATGCAGTAGAATATGATTATTTTGATCCTACTCAATTAAATCCTACAATGGAATCCCGACTAGTAGAAAACTTGTATCTTGCAGGTCAGGTTAATGGTACGACGGGGTACGAGGAAGCAGCTGCACAAGGTATTATTGCCGGTATTAATGCACATTTAAAAATTAATGAGAAGGAAGAATTTATTCTAAGAAGAGATCAGTCTTATATTGGTGTATTGATTGATGATCTGATTACAAAGGGAGTAGATGAGCCTTATCGAATGTTTACTTCAAGAGCAGAATATCGTATCCTATTAAGACAAGATAATGCTGATTTCAGACTAACTGAAGCTTCTCATAGAATAGGTTTGGCGGATGATCAGAGGTATGCTCAGATGGTAGAAAAATATAATCAGGTTGAGCAATTAAAGGATTATTGCTATACAAAACTCATTACAGCAAAGAAAGTAAATTCATATCTTGAAGAGAAGAATTCATCTATTCTGACAGAGTCAAAGAAGATAGCTGACTTAGCAGCTAGACCTGAATTGAATTTAGAGGATTTGTTAAATATCGTTCCACGTGGAACGTATTCTAAAGATGTAATAGAAAGCGTAGAAATTTCTATAAGATATAAAGGATATATCGATAGAGAAATTGCCAACGCCGAAAAGATCAGAAGACTGGAAGATTTAAAGATACCTGACAATTTTGATTTTGATAAAGTATCAGGCTTAACTATAGAATGCAGACAGAAATTTAAGAGATATAGACCTCATACTATAGCACAGGCTTCAAGAATTTCAGGAGTTTCTCCAGCTGATATTTCAGTCCTTTTAGTTTATTTTGGAAGATAAAAAAAAGCAGCCCTAGAGCATTTTCAGGGCTGCTTTAATTATATCTTCAACTTTAGCAGAAGGATTATTCTTGAGTATTGTCTGTATAGCTTTATTGATATTAGGTTTTGTAAAGCCGAGATTGAGAAGTGCAGACGCAGCTTCCTGGGCATAATTGTTATCTTCCTTTTTGAAGATAGTGCCGATAGATTCTCCTCCTGTTTTATCCAGTTTATCTTGTAATTCCAGGACAAGTCTTTGTGCACTCTTGAGTCCTATACCTTTAATGGATTTTAATCTGTTTACATCTTCTGAAATAATTGCTTCTCTAAGTTCAGAAGGGGAGAGAGTAGATAAGATCATTCTAGCTGTAGAAGCTCCCATACCAGAAACACTCGTAATGCTTCTAAACAGTTCTCTTTCTTCTTTTGTTGCAAATCCATAATCAACCTCGATTCCGTCACGTTGATTGATTTGTTTCTGAATATAGACTAAGGCTTCTTTTTTGCCATCTAAAGCATCAAATGTCTGGAGAGATATTTCGGCATAATATCCAATGCCTTGATTATCTATAATAAGATATGTAGGACTAAGGTCCATTATTTTTCCAGAGATGTATTCTATCATTGTTTTAACAGTTTAATCAAACAAAAGTATATAAAAAATGTTAAATTTGTGCACTTTATCGGATGCTATGCAGATATCAGAATTAAGACAATATTTTCCTCAGCTTTCTGAGCAAGTTTATTCTAAGCCTCTTGTTTATTTGGACAATGCGGCAACAGCATTGCGTCCGCAATCTGTAATTCAGAAATGGACGGATCTCTCTCAAAAGCATAATGCAAATATTCATAGAGCAGTTCATTATTCTGCAGCAGTTGCAACACAAGAATACGAGTCAGCCCGTGACGCTATATGTAAATTTATTAACGCTGAGAGAAGAGAAGAAATAATATTTACGTCCGGAACAACCGCATCAATAAATTTGGTTGCATTTGCCTTCGGCGAAGCTTTTATCAATGAAGGTGACGAAGTGATAGTTTCCGAGGCAGAGCATCATTCAAACATAGTTCCGTGGCAGCTGATGTGTCAGCGCAAGAAAGCTGTTTTGAAAGTTCTTCCTATAGATGATAATGGTTGTTTGAAAATCGATTTATTACCAGAACTCATTACAGAAAGAACAAAGATACTTTCAATAGCTCATATATCTAATGTTCTCGGTATAATAAATCAGATAAAAAATATTATAAATATTTGTCACTCAAAGGGTTGTAGAGTTTTGATAGATGGTGCCCAGGGTATAGTCCATACAAAGGTCGATGTTCAAGATCTTGATTGTGACTTTTATGCCTTTTCCGGACACAAGATTTATGCAGCACCGGGAACAGGAATTCTGTATGGTAAAAAGGAACTCCTTGAAATGATGCCGCCATATATGGGTGGGGGAGAGATGGTAGGAAATGTGAGGTGGACAGGAACTACCTATGCACCGTTACCTCTTAAATATGAGGCAGGAACTCAAAACTTAGCTTCTGTACCTACTTTAAAGCCAGCTATTGAGGTAATACAGAAAATGAGAGTGCAAGATATTGAAAATCAAGAGAATAATATAGTAAAATATTTATTTGAAGCACTTTTGGAAATACCTGGTTTACGAATATATGGAATTCCTGAAGACTTAAAAGACAAGATTCCTCTCTTTTCGTTCTCCGTGGAACATATCCATCATGAAGATCTTGCTTTGATCCTTGATAAGATGGGAGTAGCTGTGCGCTCAGGACAGATGTGTGCAGAACCTTTAATGGATAGATTTGGAGTTACAGGTATGCTTAGAGCATCTTTTGCTCCTTACAATACGATGGAAGAAGCTGAATATTTTGTGGCTTCTCTCAAGAAAGCGATAAATATGTTGATGTAATGGGTAGTTCATTAAAAGAAACACAAGCCAATATCATTGAAGAATTTTCAATGTTTGATGAATGGCTGGATAAATATGAATATTTGATAGAATTGGGAAAGAATCTTGAACCCTTTTCAGAAGAATTAAAAACCGACGATAGATTGATTAAAGGATGTCAATCAAGAGTTTGGTTAGATGCTCGCAAAGAAGACGGCAAGATTATTTTCAGTGCTGATTCAGATGCAATCATAACAAAAGGTATTATTTCCTTGCTGATATCAGTGTATTCAGGTCGCAGTGCAGAGGAGATAAATTCCGATGATTTTTCTTTCATAGATGCATTGGGACTTAAAGAAAATTTGTCTCCAACCCGCGCAAACGGACTCGTTTCTATGATAGAAACAATCAAGAAAATAGCTCAGAGCAATATTTAGTAGTGTAGATGATTATGGAAAATTCTGATATTTTGACACCTCAGGATGTTAAGGAACTCACACCATTGTATGAGGATGTGGTACTTGCATTGAAGCAGGTTTATGATCCTGAGATTCCTGTAAATATATATGACCTCGGACTTATTTATGAACTTAATATAAATAAGGCTCACGAGGTTTATATCAAGATGACTTTTACAGCTCCAACTTGTCCGATGGCGGACCAGGTGATTGCTGAAGCAAAAAAGGCTGTTGAAGACACTCCTGGTATTACAAGTTGCGAGATAGAAATAGTTTTTGAACCTGTTTGGGATCAGAGTCTACTTTCTGACGAGGCTCGTATCGCACTTGGAATGGATCCTGATTTTTAAAATGGAGACAAAAGAAATTTATTTGTCGCTAGGCTCAAATCTGGGAGATCGCTCCCAGAATATCTCAACGGCACTTGAACTCTTGAATCAAGAACTTGATACCCCATATGAGAGGCTTTCAGAAATTATTGAAACAAAGTCCTGGGGTTTTTCCGGTAATGATTTCTTGAATTGTGTTGTCAAATATGAGGCAGCAGTCAGTCCTGAAGATCTGCTCAGAATCTGTAAAAAAATAGAAAGGAAGCTGGGACGTACTGATACACCCGAGTATGATAATTCAGGCTCTCGTATATATCACAACAGAACAATGGATATAGATATCCTTCTTTATGGTGAAGAAGAGATTTCTACCCCGGAACTCACGATACCTCATCCACAGATGAAAAATCGTAATTTTATAATAAAATGCTTAAATTTGTTGGATTTTAAAACGGAATAAATACTAATAAATATGACACAGGAAGAACTTTTCAAGATTCTGGTTTCTCATTGTAAGGAATATGGTTTTATTTTCCCTTCAAGTGAGATTTATGATGGTCTCGGAGCTGTCTATGATTATGGTCAGCTTGGTTCAGAGCTCAAAAACAACATCAAGAAATATTGGTGGGATGCAATGACAAGACTTAACGAGAATATTGTCGGTATTGATGCCGCAATTTTCATGCATCCTCGTACTTGGGAAGCTTCTGGTCACGTGGGAGCATTTAATGACCCGCTTATTGACAATAAGGATTCAAAGAAGAGATATCGTGCAGATGTCCTTATTGAGGATTATATCGGTAAACTCGAGGAGAAAATCGAGAAAGATGTTGAGAAGGGTAAGAAGAAATTTGGCGAAGCTTTCAATGAGGAGCAGTTTAAGGCAACAAACCCTAATGTACTCAGAAATCAGAAGAAGATTGATGAGGTTAGAGAAAAGATGGCAGCTGCACTTAATGCCAATGATCTTGAGGCACTTCGCCAGATTATCATTGATTGTGAGATTGCTTGTCCGATTTCAGGTACAAAGAACTGGACAGAAGTACGTCAATTCAACCTTATGTTCAGCACTCAGATGGGTAGTGTAACAGAGGGCTCAAACGTAATCTATCTCCGTCCGGAGACTGCTCAGGGTATCTTTGTAAATTATCTCAACGTGCAGAAAACCGGCCGTATGAAGGTTCCTTTTGGTATCGCTCAGATCGGTAAGGCTTTCCGTAATGAGATTGTTGCTCGCCAGTTCATTTTCCGTATGAGAGAGTTTGAGCAGATGGAGATGCAGTTCTTCATCAAGCCTGGTACTGAGCTTGATTGGTTTGCAAAATGGAAGGAAAACCGTATGGCTTGGCACAAGGCTCTCGGTATGGGTGATGAGAATTATCGTTTCCACGATCATGATAAACTTGCTCACTATGCCAACGCAGCAACAGATATTGAATTCCGTTTCCCATTTGGTTTCAAGGAGTTAGAGGGTATCCACTCTCGTACCGATTTTGATCTTGGTAATCATCAGAAATTCTCTGGCAAGAAGCTTCAGTACTTCGATCCAGATATGGGAGAGAGCTATGTTCCTTATGTTGTTGAGACTTCAATTGGTGTAGACCGTATGGTGCTTGCTGTGCTTTCTCACTCATATAAGGAGGAGACTTTGGAAAACGGTGAGACTCGCGTAGTTCTCAGTCTTCCTGCTCCGCTTGCTCCTTACAAGGTGGCAGTTCTTCCGCTCATCAAGAAGGATGGTCTTCCTGAGGAAGCAAGAAAGATTATCGACGAGCTCAAATATGACTTCAACTGTCAGTACGACGAGAAGGATAGCATAGGTAAGAGATATCGTCGTCAGGATGCCATCGGTACTCCATATTGTGTAACTGTAGACCACGAGACTCTCACAGATCATTGTGTTACCCTCCGCGACCGTGATACAATGCAGCAGGAGAGAGTTCCGATCAGCGAGCTCAGATCAATTATTGATAAGAAAGTAAATCTTAACAATCTTTTAAGAAAACTTTAATGGCCCAGACATTTGTTTCTCTTGGAAAAGTTGAGGCAATCAAGTCTTTGTTTGAAAACACAGGCTACACTCCGTTCCAGGAGCCATTGAATTATAACGCAGAGGCGGGAGTAACTTCCGCCTCTAAACTATTTCTTGAGGGTACAGACTTCAATCTTGTCTATTTCCCTTTGAAGCATCTCGGATACAAGTCAGTAGTGGCAGTGACAGGCGAACTCTTTGCCGCGCTGAGCCACCCGCAAAGCCTCTCAGTCGTGCTGGGCGTCAGTGCAAAACTCGACTTTGAGCAGATTAAGCAGCTCTGGGACGGAGTTGTTGTCGCTGCGCGCGAATTCGGCTACGCTTCGCTTAGCCTGGAGCTTGTGCCTTCGCGCAATGGCCTTGCCATCAGCATTAACGCCGGCGGTGCCCGTTCTGCAAAATTGACTCAGAAGCAGGTGCAGGCGCAGACCAAGGATCTGCTCTGTATATCCGGCAGCCTGGGTGCTGCATATCTGGGTCAGCAGTTGCTCGAGCAGCAAAGCCAGGATCTGGATAAATATAAAATGCAGCTTGCTGCTTATTTAAAGCCCGAATTAGGCGCCTCAACCCTATTGCGCTTAGAGGAGGCTGGAATTTGCCCTAGTGCGGCTTATTTTGTCTCAAATGGCCTTTCTGATGCTGTTCTGAGATTGCAGCGCGATACTAAACTCGGAGCAAAGATTTATGCTGATAAGATGCCTTTTGAGGGCAATAGCTTTGCTATCGGCAAGCAACTCAATATAGATCCGTTTTCTGCCGCAATGAATGGTGGAGATGATTATAAGCTGCTGCTTGCTATACCGATTTCTCAATATGAGAGTTTCCGCAAGGATTTCCAGGTATTTGATATTATCGGCCACTTGGCACTTCCTGAAGCGGGGGCTGTTCTTGTTACCCCTGATGGCCTAGAACATCAGATTTCAGCTCCAGGCTGGAAGTAGGGATTAATATTTTTTCTGCACACTATACTGAATGTCGAGTTTATTCAACTCGGCAATCAGTTCTGTGTTGACTTTTACCGCAAACTTCTTAGAATAGAAGTTGATATTATACTTTGTCTCCTTATCTCTGATCTGCACAAGAAGAGGACATTTTCCCTTGTGTTTCTTGATGACTTTAATGAGTTCTTTGCGGAATTTCTCATTAAGTATTTCAGTAGGAATGTAAATTTCCAAGCCAGTCATCAGGCTTTCCGCAACATTTCCGAGGAGAGATATATCCTTTATTTTCAGCGTATAAGGTGATGTCTTTCCGGCTGCACGATCTTCAGGTTTGATATAGTATTTCTCGCAGATCTCACCCTCTATGAAGAGTTGAGAATGCAACTGGGTAAAGGCAATATATTTCTGATATTCCTTACCGAAGAGAGCGATTTCATAATTACCTGAAAAATCCTCAAGTGTAATGACAGCACCAGGAGTGCTGGATTTAATAGGTCTGAATTCGGAAACCAGACCTGCAACTACCACCTTTTTCTTCTCCTTATTCTTCTCGCAATTGTCTATAACCTCTTGAAGTTTTCCCAGAGAGCAAGTTGTAAAGTTCTCTATTTCAAAACGATAGTTCTCAAGAGGGTGAGATGACAGATACATACCCACGTAAACCTTTTCTTCCTGAAGCAATGCAAGTATATCTTCTTCTCCGGAGAATACAGGGATTTCAGGTCTCACTGGTTTAAGCTCTTCAACCTCTCCGAAGAGAGATGATGCGCCGTCAAATGTATCGTTGCGGAAGAGCACAGCATACTTTACCAATTCATCGATGAATTGATCTCCGTTTTTGCACGGCAGGAAATATTGGGTGCGTTTATATCCAAACGAGTCAAGAGCTCCGGAATGCACAAGCGTTTCAAGCGAGCGTCTGTTGATAGCGTCAGAAAGCCTCTCCATAAAGTCATAGAGGTCAGCAAATGGGCCATTTGCTTCGCGTTCGGAGATAATGCGCTCAACGACATTGTCACCAAAGCCCTTGAGTCCGCCAAGGCCAAAGCGAATGTCACCGTTTTTGTTTACGGAGAACTGTGCACTGGATTCGTTGACATCAGGACCGAGCACTTTTATGCCAGACTTGCGACAATCTGCCATAATATCCTTCATCTCCTCCATATTGGAGATGTTTTGAGTCAGGTTGGAAGCCTGGAACTCAGAAGGGTAGTGTGCCTTGATCCATGCTGTTTGATAACTTACCCAAGCATAGCAAGTTGCGTGTGACTTATTGAAAGCATACTTTGCAAATGCTTCCCAGTCGCTCCAGATCTTTTCCAGTATATCCTGCGGATGACCATTGGCAGTCGCACCTTTAATGAAGGACTCCTTGAGTGAGTTAAGCACATCAATCATCTTTTTACCCATCGCCTTACGGAGCTTGTCCGCCTGGCCCTTGGTAAAGCCTGCAAGTTTCTGAGAAAGTCTCATCACCTGCTCTTGATATACTGTCACGCCGTAGGTCTCCTTGAGGAGTTCTTCCATCTCCGGAAGATCATAATGAATCTTGCTTGGATCGTGCTTTCCGGCAACAAAATCCGGGATATAATCCATCGGACCCGGACGATAAAGTGCATTCATCGCGATCAGATCCTCAAATCTCTCAGGGTGCAGCTTGATCAGCCACTCCTTCATGCCACCGGATTCAAACTGGAAGATACTCTTTGTGTCGCCACGCGAATAAAGCTTAAACACCTCAGGATCATCGATAGGAATCTTTTCTATATCGATATCCACCCCGAAGCGAGCCTTAATCATAGCAAGAGCCCTCTTTATGATAGACAGGGTCTTGAGGCCCAAGAAATCCATCTTGAGCATACCCACATCCTCGATTTTGGTGCCTTCGTATTGGCTTACCCACACTTCCTGGCCGCTAGCCTTGTCCACACCCAGCGAAATAGGGATGTAGTCTGTGAGGTTGCCTCTACCGATGATCATTGCACAGGCGTGAATGCCCGTCTGGCGAATGCAGCCCTCCAGCTGCAGTGCATATTGCAGCACTTCGCGCACGAGCGGATCGCCTTCTTCGAATTCGTGCTTGAGCTCCTTTACGTACTTTACGCTATTGGCAAGAGTTGGCTTAAACTCTTCTTCCTTGCCATCGATTTTGACAACTATAGGCTTGTCCGGAATCAGTTTGGTGAGCCTGTTTGACTCTGGAATTGGTAGATTGTGGATACGTGCAACATCCTTGACCGCAAGTTTTGCGGCCATAGTGCCAAACGTAATGACGTGTGATATATGGTCTGCACCATAGTGGTCGTGGACATACTGGATCACCTTATATCGGCCTTCATCGTCAAAATCCACGTCAATATCAGGCATTGAGATACGTTCCGGATTTAGGAATCGCTCAAAGAGAAGGTCATATTTGATAGGATCCAGGTTGGTAATACCAAGACAGTATGCAACGCAGGAACCAGCAGCCGATCCACGTCCCGGACCCACAGAAACGCCATTTCTTCTACCCCAGCCGATGAAATCCTGGACGATGAGGAAGTAATCAGGGAAACCCATATATGAGATGGTCATCAGCTCAAAGTGGATTCTTTCCTTCTGTTCATCTGTGAGGGTCTCTCCATATCGCTGTTTGGCACCTTCATAGGTGATATGACAAAGGTAGGCTACAGAATAGCAGAACTCGTCTCCACGATATTTCTTGACTGTATTTCCTTCTTTGTCCTTTTCTATATCATACTTTCCGTTTTCTATGATATCACCATATTTCTCAAGGTAAAAATCAATATTATCAAGGAAATCAGGATCAATATGATATTTAGGAAGCACGTGACCTCGGTTGATCTTGTACTTTTCTACCTTATCAAGAACTTCAAGGGTGTTGCTGAGCACCTCGGGATGGTCTGGGAAGATTGCTGCCATCTCTTCTTCGCTCTTGAGGTATTCCTGCTGCGAATATCTAAGACGCTTAGGTGCATCGACAAGCGAGTTTGTTGTCAGGCAGATGAGTCTATCGTGGGCAAGGGCGTCTTCCTTGCGCACAAAATGCACATCGTTGGTCGCTACTACCTTTACGTTATGCTTCTTGGCTAGTTCAAAGATACCCTCACAATACTCTTTCTGTTTTTCATATAGGTCGAGGCTCATACCTGGTACCTCCGTCCTATGCATCATCACCTCAAGATAGTAATCATCGCCAAATACTCTCTTGTGCCAGGTGATGGCATCATCTGCACCCTTACTGTCTCCTGCTAGAATCGCAACAGGGATCTCGCCGGCCATACAGGCTGAGCAGCAGATAAGACCTTCGTGATATTGCTCAATTACTTTGTGACTGACTCTTGGTTTTGTGTATTTACCCTCAATGAAGCCAAGAGAAACGATTTTCATCAGGTTGCAATAGCCTTTATAGTTCTTTGCAAGCAGGATGAGGTGATAGTACTTGCTATGCTCTTTGTCTTTGATTTTGTGGTCAAAATGACGAGTTACATAGACCTCACAGCCGATTATTGGTTTAACCGACGGGAACTTAGCTGCAACATCACAAAAATCCTTCACTCCATACATATTACCGTGATCGGTAATTGCAATTCCAGGCATTCCTAGCTCCTCTGCGCGTGCAAAGAGCTTCTTGATATCGCTCATTCCATCTAGGATTGAGTACTGTGTATGGACGTGAAGATGAACAAAGGACATAGTACAAAGGTAGTAACAAATCAGCTAAAATAACAGAAAAAAGAGGGAATAGAATGAAACGAGTGGAGAAGGAAAATTAATCGTTTAAGTTATACTCTCTGAGCTCTATGCAGTTGCTAAATGGTTAAATTTGCCAAAAAAGGAATAAAAAGATGGATATAAAGAACCTAATCGGGGAAGCAACAGAATACGATAAGAAAGAAATGCTAGAACGTAGGAGGCCAAAAAGCTGGCTAAAGAGCGTTTCAGCCTTTGCTAATGGTATAGGTGGAAAGTTGCTATTTGGTATAAATGATGAAGGAGAGATAGTTGGTCTTGCTGATTGTAAAGAGGCGTGTGAAGTTATCAGCGAGACTATAAAAACTAAGATAGATCCTATTCCAGAAATTCATCTTGTTCCGGAAATAATTGATGGTAAAAAGATAATTATACTTACGGTGTTTTCAGGAAGGGAAACGCCATATTACTATATTGGTGATGATAATCGCCAGGCATTTGTACGCATAGGTAATGAAAGTGTAATAGCAGACAGAGCCGCAATACGTCGTCTAGTTCTTAAAGGTGCAGGTATGTCGTATGATAGTCTTAACTCTTCGTATGATCGCAAGAATATGTCTTTTACTAAACTTCGTTCAGTGTGCTTGCAGCGAACTCATAAAGAGTTTCTTGATACGGATTATGAATCTTGGGGTATCATAAATGAAACAGGCGAATTAACCAATGCCGGAGCGCTAATCGCAGATGAGTGCCCCATTCGCCATTCTCGAGTGTTCTGTACAAGATGGAACGGTCTAACTAAGGCTCCTAGCCTTTTAGATGCGTTAGATGATGCAGAATTTTCTGGCAGTTTGATTTCACTTCTTCAAGAAGCAACAGCGTTTGTGGCTCGCAATTCAAGGAAGGCGTGGATGAAACTCCCAAATGGTAGACAAGAAATGCCAGAATATCCAGAAAGAGCTGTACTTGAGAGTTGTGTAAATGCATTGATTCATAGGGATTATCTAGAATATGGCAGTGAAGTTCATATTGATATTTTTGATGACCGCATTGAAATTTATTCTCCTGGGGGTATGATAGATGGAACGATGGTTCAGAATCTAGACGTAATGAATGTTCCGTCGCGCCGTCGTAATCCAATAATTGCAGATATATTCAATCGACTTCAGTATATGGACCGTAGAGGTAGTGGATTTAAGAAAATTGTTGAGGATTATCAGATATATGCCAATGTCAGCAATGGCGCTAAGCCTATATTCAGATCTGAACAAAGTTCGTTTTTCATAACTCTTCCTAATCTTCAGTATGTCGTTAAGGGGCAGGATGTCACAAAGGATGTCATAAAAGATGTCACAAAGGAACAATCTGATATTCTTAATATTATAAGGGAGAACCCTCTAGTGACTACAGCTGAGATGTCACAAAAGATAGGATTAACACAACGCCACATCTTACGTTTGATTAAGGAACTTACAGAAAGAGGAGTAATTTATCGAGATGGAGGTAGACGTTATGGTAAATGGGTGATAAAGAAATAAGAAAAACGCACTCTCGAGATTGAGAGTGCGTTCTTCTTATCAAGTTATATAAGTATATTATTTACTTGATTTTTTTGCAGCGAGTTTCTTCTTTGCTGACATAGATGCCTGATACATGATAGGTGTACCGATCATGATAGAAGCATATGTACCGATGATGATACCCACACAAAGAGCTACAGAAAGACCTCTGATTGACTCACCACCGAAGATTGCGATTGCAATCATAGGAAGGAGTGTAGAAGCAGAAGTATTTACTGTACGTGTGAGAGTTGCATTGACAGACTTGTTAACTGTCTGTGCGAAGTCATCATTTGGATGCAACTGGAGGTTCTCACGGATACGGTCAAAGATAACCACGTTATCATTGATAGCATAACCAATAATTGTAAGGATTGCTGCAATGAATGTCTGGTCAACATCAAGGTTAAATGGAAGGATTCCACTGAACAATGAGAAGAAACCGATGAGGATGATAGTTGTGTGTGCAAGAGATACTACACCACCGAGACCCCAAGCCCAACCTTTAAATCTAACAGCGATATAAGCAAAGATTGCGATGAGTGCGAGAATCACAGAAATAAATGCGTTTCTCTTGATATCGTTGGCGATAGAAGCACCTACCTTATCTGATGAAATGATACCGTTAGGGTTGTCAAGAGTTGAAGTGAACTCTTCCAAAGTGAAATCAGCATCAGTATAGAAGCCCTTGAGTGCATTATAAAGCATGCCCTCGATCTCTGTATCAACAGCTGAAGACTCGTCATTAACCTTGTAAGAAGTAGTGATCTTCATCTGGCTGTCTCCACCAAACTGCTTAACCTCAACAGAAGCTGTGATATCCTGCTCAGCGGCAGCAGCCTCAAATACATTGATAGTAGCAGATCTAACCTCCTCTGCTGTTACTGGCTTGTCAAAGCGCACTACATAGGTACGACCACCAGTGAAATCAACACCAAATGTGAAGCCCTTGATAAAGATTGAACCAAGAGAGATAACGATGAGGATACCTGAGATGAGGTATGACCACTTTTTCTTGCTGAGGAAATCAACCTTAGTGTTCTTGAGGAAGTTTCTAGTATAGCTTGTTTCAAAGCTGATAGACTTGCCCTTAGCCACTCTATCTTCAAAGATGATACGGGTGATGAAGATTGAAGTGAGCATTGAAGTAATGATACCGATGATCAAAGTAGTAGCAAAGCCCTTGATTGGACCGGTACCGAAGAAGAAGAGAACAAGACCTGTAATGAGGGTAGTGAACTGACCGTCGATGATTGCAGAATATGCATTGCTATAACCATCGTGGATAGCCTTGCCAAGACCCTTGCCTGATTTGAGCTCTTCCTTGATACGCTCATAGATGATCACATTGGCATCCACTGCCATACCGAGGGTCAATACGAGACCGGCGATACCAGGGAGAGTAAGTACTGCGCCAAATGCTGAAAGAACACCGAAGAGGAGAACTACGTTGGTGAGAAGAGCAATATTAGCAACAACACCTGCGCCCTTATAGAAGAAAATCATATATACGAGCACGAGGAGGAATGCGATGATAAATGATACTACACCGGCACGGATAGACTCAGCACCGAGAGTAGGACCAACTACCTGCTCCTGAATGATTGTTGCTGGAGCTGGAAGCTTACCAGACTTGAGCACGTTGGTAAGGTCGGTTGCCTCTTCAACTGAGAAGTTACCAGTGATAGATGAAGAACCACCGGTGATTTCAGTCTGAACGTTTGGATATGAATATACGGTACCATCGAGAACGATAGCGATCTGACGGCCGATATTGTCTTTTGTAAGGCGTGCCCAGATGTTGGCACCCTCAGCGTTCATTGTCATAGAAACGCCTGGCTCACCACCTCTGCGGTCATCATAGTCTACACGTGCATCAGTAACTACGCTACCATCAAGTGGAGCTTTACCGTCACGAGAAGAAGCCTTGATAGCTACGAGCTCGTAGATGTTGCTGCCAGCGATGTACTCAGATGGCTTAACTGACCACATTGGACGGAACTCAGCTGGGAAGAGAGCTGCAACCTCAGGCATTGAGAGGTACTGGTTGACAAGAGCTGTGTCAGCTGCTGCTGCAAAACCGATACAAGCGTTGTTTGTGAAACCAGAAGGTGAAAGCACTGCAAAGAGTGGGTTCTGCTTCTTATATTCCTCAAGGCTAGAGTCTGTCTCTGCTGCCTGTGCCTCGATCTCCTGAGATACAAGGTCTGTAGCCTCAGTCTCTGCTACGGTCTCAGCTACCTCAGTCTCTTCAGCAGCAAAAAGCTCTGCAAGAAGGCTGTTAGCCTCGATGAGGTATGGATCGATCTCCTGGCTATAGTATGTTGTCCAGAACTCGAGAGAAGCTGTACCCTGGAGGAGCTTGCGCACACGCTCAGGATCCTTAACACCTGGAAGCTCAACGAGGATGCGTCCAGAGTTGCCGATTCTCTGAATAGATGGCTGAGTAACACCAAATCTATCGATACGGTTGCGGAGCACATTGAATGAATTGGCAATTGCACTCTCTGCCTCTTCTGAGATTACAGAAAGAACCTGCTCGTTGGTAGACTCTGGCTGGATGCGGTCGCGCATCTCATATGTGCCGAAGATCTGAGCAAGTCTTGCGCCGCCTGTAGTCTCCTCCCAAGCCTCGCCGAAGAGAGTGATGAGGTCAGACTGCGAATTAACGCTGCGCTGCTTAGCCAATGCAAGAGCCTGGTGGAACTCAGGAGTAGCGTTCTCGCCTGCAAGAGCAACAACGAGGTCCTCGAGCTGCACCTGAAGCATAACGTTCATACCACCCTTGAGGTCGAGACCAAGATTAATCTCCTGGGCCTGAACTTCCTTAAATGTGTATCCAAAGAAAACTTTCTCTGAAGAAATAGAATCTGTGTAACGAAGAGATTCAATCTTCTTCACTGAATCGAGGTAGAACGCACGGTCCACCTCAGCAATTGTGGCAAACTTATCTGACTTTTTGAATTCCTCGACTGCTTTCTCAGCTCTTTTCTCTGCTTTATTGTTGTGAACGCTAGTTACAACAGTAAAAGAGAGCTGCCAAGCACATGCGAGGAGAAGGCAGATTGCCACAAATTTGATAGCACCTTTACTTTGCATGATATTTGATTATTAAAATTTGTCCAAAAATAGTTTGCAAAGTTAGTATTTTTCTCAAAACAAAGAAACTTTTGCCTATATAATAGTGTCAAAACCCAATATTTAGTATATTTGTAAGAATCAAATAACCCTTTAATCGGTAAATTTTTCATTATGTGGTGGATAACTGTAGGTCTTATCTTGGCCGGAATTGTCTTGATGTTCATTGAGATGCTTCTGCTTTCCGGGGGCTTTGCCGGAGTCGCTTGTCTAGCTTGTTTCGGCGCAGCAACCTGGTATACTTTTGATAAAATGGGACCAGTAGCAGGTCGCTGGGTTCTTCTATTTGTGCTGGTATTGCTCATAATTATGATAATCATAATGTTAAGAGAAAAAACCTGGCGCAAATTCTCCCTCAAGGAGGATATCAGTTCTCAGGTTAATAAGGAAGTAGAAAAGGTATCCGTCGGCGACGAAGGCGTGACCCTTTCCCGCTTGGCACCAATCGGCTCTGCACGCTTTGAAAATATCAGTTGCGAAGTGAAATCGCACGATGGTTCAATGCTTGACTCAGGGATAGCTGTTGTTGTGGTCGCCATTGTTGATAATCAAGTACTTGTAAAACCAGTAAATCAATAAAATATGGATTCTCTTTTAATTGCCGCTATTGTTCTAGTCGGCCTGATCGTTGTTCTTTGGGTTTTCCCGGTAGCGCTTTGGTTCCAATCCTTGCTCTCGGGTGTGTATGTATCTCTTGTTCAATTGCTTCTGATGCGTTGGAGAGGAGTAAACCCTAGAACCATTGTTTATGCATTAATCACGGGTACCAAAGCCGGCCTTCATCTCAAGGCCAACGAGCTTGAGGCGCATTACCTTGCAAAAGGAAATGTAACCAAAGTTGTGATGGCTTTGATTTCGGCAAATAAGGCAAATATCTCCCTCGATTTCAAAATGGCTTCGGCAATCGATCTCGCCGGTCGTGACGTGCTGGAAGCTGTGCAGATGTCCGTAAACCCTAAGGTGATAAATACTCCTCCGGTAACAGCTGTAGCAAAAGATGGTATCCAGCTCATCGCAAAAGCCAGAGTCACTGTGCGTGCAAATATCAAGCAGCTCGTTGGTGGTGCAGGTGAAGAGACCATCCTTGCGCGTGTCGGCGAGGGTATCGTCAGCAGCATCGGTTCGTCAGAGTCTCACAAGTCAGTGCTTGAGAACCCTGACAGCATCTCAAAACTTGTGTTGAACAAGGGTCTTGACGCAGGAACTGCCTACGAAATCCTTTCTATTGATATCGCAGATATTGATGTGGGTAAGAATATCGGTGCTGTGCTCCAGATGGATCAGGCTGAGGCCGACAAGAACATAGCACAGGCTCGAGCAGAAGAGCGTCGTGCAATGGCGGTGGCTCTTGAGCAGGAGATGAAAGCCCGCACTCAGGAGGCTAAGGCAAAAGTCATCGAGGCAGAAACAGAAGTGCCTCTTGCTATGGCAGAGGCATTCCGATCAGGTAATCTCGGCATTATGGATTACTATCGCATGAAGAATATCCAGGCCGATACGACTATGCGCGAGAATATCGCTAAATAGTTCTGTAACGACCGCTGTCTTTCAGCAGACCACATATTTCCGCATTCAGTTTGCCCTCAACTTTGAGTTGATTAAGGTCAAGGTGGATGCGGAATTTCCAATGGTGCTCAGGGTTTGCAGGCTCATTGATGCGCTCTTCATCTCTGTTCTTGCGACGGATTTTCTCATCGATCGAGAGCCAGTCCTGGATAGGGAAAATCGCCAGAATTGAAGGAGCAGAAAGCATCTCCCAAAGATGTTTCTTTGACTCCCAGGCGTGCAAATCGTTAGGGAACTGCTGTCTCAGGGTGACCATATCGTGGCTGGAAGTAGCACACACGCTGATAGGATTGCAGTTTCCATCAGTCATACCTCTCATCTTGAGAGAAAGGATTTTTTCTTTATCCATCACCTCTGGCACACAGTCAGGAATCATTCCGAGATCTTCTCCACAGGCCAGCATTCCTGTTGCACTAAGGAGCTCAGGGAGCTTTTTCAGAGCATTGATCTTCCAGAAATCATTATGTCTTCGGAAGAAGAAATCATTATACATAGCGCCGAAGCTTTCCTGCTGCCACTGTGGTAGATGGCTGCTTGCCGGGCTGATAAGTGGCTGGTACATACCAGGATGACGAGGGTCTTCGTGGAAAAGTCCTTCAAGTGGAAGGTTTCTCTGCTGAATCTCCTCAAGGGTATATGGAAGTGCCGGATTGAAATGTCCGTACATACCGCTTTTTTCCTCTACAGGAATCTCCCAGATGCGGAAGAAGCCAAGTATGTGGTCGATGCGGAAAGCATCAAAATATGTCGCCATCTTGCGCAGTCGAGCCTTCCACCACGCATAGTTATCCACGGCCATAGCGTCCCAATTATAAGTAGGGAAACCCCAGTTCTGGCCGTCAGCACTGAAATAATCAGGTGGTGCTCCTGCAGTTGAGTCAAGATTGAAGAGCTCTGGATGATAGTGGCCTTCTGCACTATCGGCGCTCACTCCGATAGGGAGATCTCCCTTGAGGTGCACTCCCTTAGATCGTGCATATTCGGCTTCAGCGAGGAACTGCTTGTCCAGGTGGTACTGCACCCAATAATAAAATTCCTTATCGGATTTATCTCTATCAGCACAGAAAGTGGCATATTCCTCAAGCCAGAATGCGTTTTCTTTGATAAACTTCTGGCAAGCTCTGCTCTTTATCTCTTTTATTCCCTGGTCTACATAGGCCTGCTTGAGATATTTCATCTTGGCTGCAAAGACCTTAGGGTAGTCAATATCCTGAAGGGCATTTAGTTCTGCCTGCTCTTGCTTGAATTTTGCTGTCTGCTTGACACCTACATCCTGAAGGCGGATGAAAAGAGGGTGCAAAGCAAATGAGGAAATAGGGCTATATGGGTAAGAATCCTTCCAAGAGCCGTCTCGGGTAGTATCATTGACCGGCAGGAGCTGAATAATGCACTGACCGGTGGCGGCAGCCCAATCAATGAGTGGGTGCAGGTCCTTGAATTCGCCAATTCCAAAATCGTCGCTTGTGCGAAGCGAGAAGATTGGCACGGCTGTGCCTGCTCCTCTGAAACGTGGCTCATCAAAAATCTCTGCCTGATGCTGGCGAGGGAACGGGCATCCAGGGATAGGGCACTCAATCCATTTATCAACAATTTCTGCGCTTGGCTCGCTGTTGTGATTGGACCACTCGGTACGTACTACAATTCCGTCGCGAAGCACGACATAATTATAATTCTTCAATGCACAAGCTTTGAAGTTAACGACGCGGACCTCCCAAACATCTCCTTCTGTCCAGGACATAGGATATTTTTTATCGTTGAGAACAACGGCCAGGGTCTCTCCCCACTGCGCGTGATAATGGATTTTAAAAATAGAAGTCATAGTTACCCGATTTGCGACCGCGAAAATGCGATTTTTCGTAGAATAAAGCAAATTTCTATCTTTGTAAAATCTATTGGATATGCACATAAGTCAAGAAAAAATAGCAATTATAGGAGCTGGAGCAGCAGGTTGTTTTGCCGCTATAGAAATAAAACGCAGAAAACCTGAGGCTGAAGTGGTTATTTATGAAGCGGCTCCGAAACCAATGATAAAGCTCGCTCTGACAGGCGGAGGACGTTGTAATCTCACCAACAGCTTCCGCGATGTGGGAGCTTTGACCGAGGTCTATCCTCGCGGAGCACGACTTCTTCAACGAGCATTCAAGAGCTTTGATCACGAGGATGCTATGGCTTGGTTTGAAGGCGAAGGGGTGCGTCTGGTCACGCAGCAAGACCAGTGTGTTTTTCCGGCCAGTCAGGATGCCATGCAGATCGTGAGACTCTTTCTGCGACGCATAGAGCAGCTAGGTATCAGCCTGCTGTGTGACAAGAAGTTAAGCAGAATCAATACTTGTCCGCAGGGCGGTTTTGAACTCCAATTTTCGGACTCGCACAAAGTGCTTGCACAGAAGGTTCTTGTGGCGATTGGCGGCAGCTCAAGCGATAGGTTGCGCAGCCTGCTTCCGGAGGATATTGAGATCACCCAGAGTATGCCGTCTCTATTTACTTTCAAGATTGGTGATATGCGCCTGCGTTCACTGATGGGTACGGTTGTTCAAGAGGTGACCCTCTCGCTTGCGGGCACAAAATTCCGTGCTAGCGGCACTCTGCTCATCACCGATTGGGGCGTGAGCGGTCCGGTAACATTGCGCTTGTCCTCCTATGCTGCCGAGCATCTCTTCCGCCAGCAATATCGATCTGTGCTGATTGTCAATTGGCTTAGCTGTGATGAGGACGCTGCTCGCGAATTCCTGCGCTCCGCCTCTCAGGCTCACGCAAAGAAGCAGATCTGCAATATTCGCCCGGAGGGCATCGCCGACAGGCTATGGCGGCATCTGCTGGCAAGGGCAGGAGTCAAGGAAGAGTTGCGTTGGGCGGAATTGGGCGGAAAAGCTCTGAATAAACTTGTCAATGTGCTTGTGTGCGACGAGTATTCTATCGAAGGAAGGGCTCATTTCAAAGAAGAATTTGTGACTTGTGGTGGTGTGGCCTTGTCGGAAGTGCAGTTAAATACATTGGAATCCAGAAAGCATCCGGGGCTCTTTTTTGCCGGTGAAGTGCTGGATATCGATGGCGTAACCGGAGGATTTAACCTTCAGGCAGCCTGGACTACGGCTAAACTGGTATCACAGAGCATATAATTTATTTTTGCTATATTTGCAGCAGATTACGTGTAAAAATCTATACCAATGCAGAAAATAATCAAGGATTTGTGTGCTAAGTACACTATTCCGCAAGAAGTAAAAGCACAAGGAATTTATCCTTACTACAGACCGATTTCTTCAGGTCAGGATCCGGTTGTCAAGATGGCTGATGGCAGTGATGTCTTGATGTTTGGATCCAATTCATATCTAGGTCTTTCTGATGATCCAAGACTCAAAGAAGCAGCGATTGCAGCTATCCAGAAATATGGAACCAGCTGTTCGGGCTCACGTTTCCTCAACGGTACTCTTGATATCCATGAAGAGCTTGAAGCTAAGCTTGCCAAGTTTGTAGGCAAGGACGAGGCAGTAACCTATAGTACTGGTTTTCAGGTAAATCTAGGTGTTGTGAGCTGCCTGGGTATGAGAGGAGGTTATACTTTCCTTGATTCTCTTGATCACGCTTGTATCATCGATGGTAGCCGACTTGGCTTTGCAGAGGTCAGAAAGTTCCCTCATAATGATGTGGAGGCGCTTGAGAAGAAGATCAAGAGAGTTCCGCTTGATGCTCCTAAGCTCATTGTAGTGGACGGCGTATATTCAATGGAGGGAGATATCGCTCCTGTTCCAGAGCTTGTCAGAATCTGCGAGACATACAACGCAAGCCTTATGATTGACGATGCTCACGGACTCGGAGTTCTTGGAAAGAATGGTTCCGGTACTGCTAGTCATTTCGGCCTCACAGAGCAGACTGACCTCATTATGGGTACATTCTCAAAGAGCTTTGGTTCGCTTGGTGGATTTATTGCAGGTGACAAGGAAGTGCTCAATTACCTCAAGCACAACTCTCGTTCACTCATTTTCAGTGCTTCAATGACTCCGGCAGCAGTAGCAGCGGCATCAAAGGCTCTTGATATTATGAATGAGGAACCAGAGCGTCTTGAGCACCTTTGGAAACTCACTCACCACGCACATAAAGCATTCAAGGATGCAGGTTTTGATACAGGTCACACTCAGACACCTATCATTCCTCTCTTTGTAAGGGATACAATCAAGGCAATGACAATTGTGCGTATGGCCTACGATCAGGGAGTATTTATCACTCCGGTTATCGCTCCGGCTGTGCCTGAGAGTGATGTTCTCATCCGTTTTGCTTTGATGGCGACACACTCAATTGCTCAGGTTGACGAGGCTGTTGAGAAACTCAGCGTTATTTTCAAGCAGGTAGGTGTAATCGAGTAAAATATATGGTCATTCTTATTACTGGCATTACCTCTGGCTTTGGAAGGTCTATGGCAGAGAGACTCTGCGCAGACGGACACAAGGTCTACGGCACACATCGCAAGGCAAGCGAATTCATTCCGGGAGTCACATACATCAAGGCCGACGCTACTGTTGAGGCCGATGTTGAGGCTGCTGTAAAGCAGGTGATGGATGCTGAGGGCAGGATAGATGTTTTTATCAATAATGCCGGTATGGGAATTGGCGGACCTCTTGAGTTCTGCTCATTGGAAGATGCACAGCGCCAGATGGATGTCAATTGGATGGGTATGGTGCGCTTCCTTCATTATGTTGTGCCGGTGATGCGTGAGCAGAAGGCAGGTAAAATTATCTGTATCAGCTCGATAGGTGGTCTTCTTGGCTTGCCATATCAGGGACTTTATTCTGCATCCAAGTTTGCGATAGAAGGATATTGCGAAGCTCTCCGTCTGGAGTTACAGCATTTTGGAATCAAGGTGGTAGTGGTTGCGCCGGGCGACTTCTCCACAGGGTTTACAGCTGAGCGCAAAAGCGTCTCTTCGCCGAAGGTTCACGAAGTTTATCCTAAATATGCCGCATCTCTTGCGGGAATAGAAAAGGACGAGAAATCAGGCCTCAAGCCGGAATTTCTTGCAGCGAAGATGTCCAAGATAGTCACAAAGAAGAATCCGAGATACCACTATATCATCTCAACATTCCTTCAGAAACTCTCAGTGATAATCAAGCCGATACTCCCGCCAAGCGTTTTTGCAAAGATTATCTCGCTTTATTACGGGCTCTAAACCTCGTAGGTGGCTTCGTTGCCGCTGCATTCGACTACGTCAACTCTATAGCATTTGTCTACGTGCTCGCATATCCAGCGCGCGAGATTTTCTGTCGAAGGGTTGCAGTCCAGCACGTCGCCCAGATCTGTGTGGTCCAGCACGTCGTGGATTGCGGCCTCTATATCCAGGAAATTAACAACAAAACCGTCCTCGTCGAGCTCCTCGCTCTGGCAGTAGATGGTGATTTTCCAGTTATGTCCGTGGAGGGGTTCCCAGCTGTCACTAGCACTGAAATGCAACTTGTGGCTGGCAGACACTTCCATCGTTTTCTTTACTCGGAACATAGGCTCTACAGTTTGTCGATATAAGAAAGGAACTCGTTGCGTGTCTGAGGGTTAGAGCGGAAAGTTCCGGTCAGGCAAGTGGTTGTCATAACGCCGGTCTTCTTTGCTCCGCGGCTTTCTTTGCACATGTGTCTTCCGCGCATCATAAGGGCCATGCCAAGCGGTGGGTTTTCTGATCCGAGAGCCTCTGTGAGCATTTCAACAACATCGTGGACAAGTCTTTCCTGGACTTGAAGTCTGGACGAGCAGTAATCTACCACGCGGCTGATTTTGGACAGTCCAAGTATTCGACCTTTAGGGTTAGGAAGGTAGGCAAACCAATATTCGCCGAAGAAGGTGCGGCAGTGGTGCTCGCACACAGAATAGAAAGTGCCTGCATCCACAACCATATTGTCGTAGATGATACCGTCCTGACCGTTTGGAAATGTGGTGATCACAGGTTTCTGCGACTCGTCATAACCACGAAACATCTCCTTGAACATACGTAGCATGCGCTCAGGCGTCTGCTGCAGACCTGTGCGATTGGGGTCTTCGCCAATGTATTCGAGCAGCTCTTTGATGTGCTGTTCTGCTTGTGCTTCTGTAATCATAATCTTAATCTATTTCGTAGCATGCGCGGTTGCCTGAGGTTTCTTCAACTGTCACCTTGTAGCAAAAAGGAATCTGCTCGCAGATCCATCTGGCAATATTTTCTGATGTTGGGTTAAATGGAAGGACGTCGTTGAGGTGCTTGTGATCGAGGACGTCAAAGACCTTTTCCTTGATGTGCTTGAAGTCAACAACCATCCCGTTTTTATCTAATTCCGAGTTCTTGCAGAAAATCTCCACAACATAGTTGTGGCCGTGAATTCTGGAGCACTTGCTCTCATAGTCCAGGCTCAAAGCGTGACTTGCTGCAAACTCAAATTTTTTGGAGATATAATACATAGCACAAAAGTACCAAAAAATCGGGAGTTTTGTTTATATTTGTTATTTGGAATAAAATATCAAAAACATAATATGTACAGAACTCACACTTGTGGTCAGCTCAGACTATCAGACGCTGGCACAAAGGTCACCCTCGCAGGATGGGTGCAGAAAAGCAGGAAGCTCGGCGGTATGACTTTCATTGACCTTCGCGACCGCTATGGTATCACTCAGCTCGTAGTTGAGGCAGACAGCCCGATTGCAGAGGCTGCGGCTTCTCTTGGAAGAGAATATGTCATCCAGGTAGAAGGCGAAGTTATCGAGAGAGCAAGCAAGAATGCAAAGATGCCGACAGGCGAAGTTGAGATTAAACTCAGCGGCCTCAAGGTTCTGAATAAGGCTGCAACCCCTCCGTTTACAATCGAGGAGGAAAGCGATGGCGGAGAGGATATCAGAGCAAAATATCGTTACCTTGACCTTCGTCGTCCGCCACTCCAGAAAGCTCTTGCACTCCGCCATCGTCTGGCTCAGGAAGTGCGCACATTCCTTGATAATGAGGGCTTTATGGAGATAGAGACTCCATATCTCATCAAGTCTACCCCTGAAGGAGCGAGAGATTTTGTCGTTCCTTCACGCATGAATCCTGGAACATTCTATGCACTCCCTCAGTCTCCTCAGACCTTCAAGCAGCTGCTTATGGTTTCCGGATATGACCGTTATTTCCAGATTGTAAGATGTTTCCGTGATGAGGACTTGAGAGCTGACCGTCAGCCAGAGTTTACTCAGATCGACTGCGAGATGAGTTTTGTGGAGCAGGAAGATGTGCTCAACACATTTGAGGGTATGATGCGTTCTATGTTCAAGAAGGC
>JAEIGA010003683.1_pt1 | contig 23887 bp, 19 predicted proteins | sample 9270691 | NCBI WGS metagenome assembly JAEIGA01 (sample SAMN17057246, study PRJNA624740) | gut metagenome | biome: biome; isolation source: fecal sample | host: Bos grunniens | place: China: Xizang | collected 2019 | reverse complement strand
TGGCGGAATCGGTAGACGCGCTGGTCTCAAACACCAGTAGGTTCACCCCTGTGCCGGTTCGACCCCGGCTCTGGGTACAAAAGACCGCTTAACCACAAGTTGAGTGGTCTTTTTAAAAAGATAATATTTATTAACCCATAAAAAGGTCAAGCGGGAGACTTAAACATCCGCTATCACTCAGAACAGGCTAACTGCCCGGAGAGAAAACGAAAAGGAGGTGTATGCAATGATCATAGTTCCAGTAAAAGAAGGTGAGAACATCGAGCGCGCGATCAAGAAATTCAAACGCAAATTCGATAAGACAGGTGTAGTGAAAGAACTTCGTCGCCGTCAACAATTCAACAAGCCATCAGAGGTTAAGCGTGAGAAAATGATGCACGCAATCTATGTACAACAATTGCATGCTCATGATGGAGAATAATTAAGTTCGTAATACGAAAAGCACTCTCGATTAAGAGAGTGCTTTTTTTTGTTGCGATAGACCGCTTCGTTGTTAGAGGTTAGACCATTGGCAAAGTAAACTGCAAGAGCGCTCACTACGTGATCTGTCAGATAGAAGCGATGCGGGGGATGTTACATCCAATGAAATTTCCCACCACAGTCAGCAAGTAGCACCACAATACTTGTGGTTGCGCCAAGATAAAGTCAGCCGCAGTAAGATAATAGAACGCATCCGCAATACAGTGTGGAAAACCACAATGAATAAACAAAGGCACGGCAAACAGCAAAGGTACCCAATGCCCAAAATCTTTGCCTTTCTTAGCAAACGCCACCGCGCTAGTCATTAATATACCGCAGCCAATTCCTAAGATGCCACACGCCAAAGGTCCACTTGCCAAACGGGATGACAAGACAGTTTGAGCCGCTTCGTGGACGGGTAAAGACGTAAATCGCGTCATCAGCGCCACCAAGAGGCAGCCAATGATGTTTCCCGGCAAAATAATTGCAAGCAATTGCTTGATGTCGCTCCAACTTTGACAGAAGCCCGAGACACCTGTATAAAGTTTTGCCTCATAGGAAACTACGGTAGCTAGACCGAAGATAAAGAGGAACATTCCAAGGGTCTTATCTACGAGAAACCCCCACCCCGCAATACCAATACAGATACCCGCAAAAACCGCTTTGAGAGTAGTTTGTCGGAGAGTTTTCCAATCAACCGCCATGATTTACTGAGCAAGTAGTTGACGTACAACGAGGTTGATGGTCTTGCCTTCAGCTTTGCCAGCAAGTTGCTTGGTAGCAACGCCCATCACTTTTCCCATATCTTGTGGGCCGGTTGCGCCTACTTGTGCGATAATGGCTTGCAAAGCCGCTTTGAGTTCATCCTCGGACATCATGGCAGGCAGATAGCGTTCGATGATAGCGCATTGTGCCATCTCATCGTCAGCGAGTTCAGGGCGATTAGCCGCACGGAACATCTCGGCAGCCTCCTTACGTTGCTTAACCATCTTTTGCAGAATTTGCAGGGCACGATCGTCATGCAGTTCGCCGTCGCCACCTTTGGCAGTTTTGGCCTCAAGGAATTCTTTTTTTATACCACGAAGTGCATCTAATGCCACTTTATCCTTTGCGAGCATCGCTTTCTTGATATCCTCGCTGATTTGATCAAATAAGTTCATATTATTTTAGTTTAAAGGTTAAAGGTTAGAGGTTAAAGGCTTGGGAATGCGGCAGAGCCGCAATTTGTAGTCTTATCGCCATTCGCCTCATCGCCTAATTATAAGAATATTAATTGTACTAGAATATAGATTGGCAACAACACAATAAGCGAGAATTTGAGCATATATCCAAAGAATGAAGGCATTTTCACTCCACTCTCCTCCGCAATCGCCTTAACCATAAAGTTAGGTCCATTGCCAATATAAGTCATTGCCCCAAAGAATACCGCTCCTAAACAAATGGCTTGCAGAAGCACTTCTGGTACTCCCGCTACCCATTGAGAGCCAAAATGGGTCATTTGCTCTGGCGTCAATCCGGAAGCGACACTATGAAAAGCAACCGCCGTAGGGGTATTATCCAAGAAACTGGATAAGGCACCTGTGGCATAATAGAAGTGCCACGTTTGTGTCAAGCCAAGCAAAGCTGCATTATCATTGAGATATGCAAGGGCGGGAGTCATGGTAACAAAAATACCAAAGAAGAGTACCGCAACCTCGTTGATAGGTTCCCAAGAGTATTTATTGAGTTCGTAGCGCACACGTTTCTCCGTAGTATATAAGCTCAAGGCAGACAAGAAAAGCAATACTATTTCACGCAAATATTTCACCCATAACTGTGCGTTTTCATCCGCCATTTCAGGAATCACACCCGAATGAATAAACGCTACCGCAAGTATCACTCCTAGCAAATAGATCAAGTTGAACTTACCTAATATAGCTAATGGTTTGTGCTCACGCACATCTGCCGACAAGGATGTCCAATGCTCCTTCTTATAAAAATAGGTGTCTAGGACAAAGTATATCAATAGCAAAATTACACCCGTAAATAGCCATTGTGGCAACATCGACATGAACCATGTAAACTCGGCGCCACGCAAGAAAAGCATAAACAAAGGCGGATCACCCAGAGGAGTGAGCAGTCCACCACAGTTGGCCACCAATGCTATAAAAAACAAGACCGTATGTACCTTATGTGCGCGTTGCTGATTGGTAGTGAGCAATGGACGTATCAGCAGCATTGCTGCGCCTGTAGTACCCATCACACTAGCCAGCAACCATCCTAGCCCCAAAAAGCAAGTATTTACCCATGGTTTAGCTTGGATATCACCAGAAAGGTGGATACCTCCTGTGATGACATACAATGCCATTAGCAAGACAATAAAGGGGATATAGTCAGAAAGCAATTGATGTTCTAATGCTTTCGCCATCCCTCCCATCACCAAACACACTCCAGTAGGAATAGCCAACAAGAGAGAGACAGTGAGTTTGTGCTTATTATTCTCCCACCACTTATCGAAAATTAAAGGAGCTACTGCTATGATCAGCAGCATTAACCCAAAAGGAATCAGACTCCAAGCACTATGTACGAAATGTTCCATAACTAATAGTTTTTTCTAGTTCATCTAGTCGGGCTAGTTTATCTAGTCGGCTATTTAGTTCATCTTAATCCAATTTTAGCACAGCGAGGAAGGCTTTTTGTGGAACTTCCACGTTGCCGATTTGCTTCATGCGCTTTTTACCTTTCTTTTGTTTTTCTAGGAGTTTACGCTTACGACTTACGTCACCACCATAGCATTTTGCAAGCACGTCTTTACGCACTTGCTTCACCGTCTCGCGGGCGATAATCTTGGCGCCGATGGCCGCTTGGATAGCAATATCGAACTGTTGGCGAGGTAGTAACTCTTTGAGTTTCTCACACATACGACGCCCAAAACTCTCTGCATTGTCGCGGTGCGTCAGAGTAGATAGGGCATCCACCTGTTCGCCATTAAGAAGAATATCTAGTTTTACGAGGTTGCTTGGACGGAAGCCATTGTGGTGCCAATCGAAGGATGCATAGCCCTTGGAGATAGATTTGAGTTTATCGTAGAAATCTATCACAATCTCTCCCAGTGGCATGTCGTAGAGAATCTCCATACGGTCGCCCGAGATATACTCTTGCTTAACGAGTTCGCCTCGTTTGCCGAGACAGAGGGTCATGATTGGACCGATATAATTGCTGGTGGTGATGACGCTAGCACGGATATATGGCTCCTCGATGCGGTCGATCACGGTGATATCGGGCATACCCGCAGGGTTGTGCACTTCGTGCATCTCACCATCTTTGGTGTAGACCTTATAACTTACGTTAGGCACGGTGGTGATGACATCCATGTCAAACTCTCGATCGAGGCGCTCTTGGACGATCTCCATATGGAGCAAACCGAGGAAGCCGCAGCGAAAACCGAAGCCGAGGGCTACGGATGACTCGGGTTGGAAGGTCAGGGCAGCATCGTTGAGCTGAAGTTTCTCAAGGGAAGCACGCAAATCCTCAAAATCCTCTGCCTCAATAGGATAGACACCGGCAAAGACCATTGGTTTGGCTTCTTCGAAGCCCTCAATAGCTTTCTCGCAAGGGCAAGCCACATGGGTGATGGTATCACCTACTTTGACTTCGGTAGAGGTCTTGATACCAGAGATGATGTATCCCACATTGCCTGCGGAAATCTCCTTAGTAGGTTGCATACCAAGTTTGAGCACACCAATCTCGTCGGCGTCGTACTCTTTGCCAGTATTGAAGAAGCGTACGCGGTCGCCTGACTTCATCGTACCGTTGACTACCTTGAAGTATGCGATGATACCACGGAAGGGATTGAAGACGGAGTCAAAAACGAGACATTGAAGCGGTGCTTCTGGGTCGCCTACAGGAGGGGCGATGCGGTCGATGATGGCGTCTAGAATCTCTGGCACGCCGTCGCCGGTCTTGGCTGAGCAACGAAGTATCTCTTCGCGCTTGCAACCGAGCAGATCAATAATCTCATCCTCCACCTTCTCAGGCATGGCTGAATCCATATCACACTTATTCATCACAGGAATAATCTCCAAATCGTGCTCTAATGCCATATAGAGGTTGGAAATCGTCTGTGCCTGCACACCTTGGGAAGCATCCACGATGAGCAATGCGCCTTCGCAAGCAGCAATGGAGCGGCTGACCTCGTAGGAAAAGTCGACGTGTCCGGGAGTGTCAATGAGGTTGAGGGTATAGCCCTTATATTGCATCTGAATGGCGTGAGACTTAATGGTGATACCACGTTCTTTCTCCAGATCCATATCGTCAAGCACCTGATTCTCCATCAAGCGTTTGTCCACGGTTGCAGTGTATTCAATCAATCGGTCAGCCAAGGTGGACTTACCATGATCGATGTGGGCAATAATACAAAAATTTCGTATATTCTTCATATTCTAATTATTATCAACTTTTATGCCAAAGAAGTCAAGCATTAATCGCCAACCGCCTTGTACACCTAATTTATAATCGGGTGCAAAGGTAATAAAATATTTGCATATATGCAAAAAAAGTAGTAATTTTGTCGCCGATTTAACAATGAATTATCATTAACTATGCAAAAGCAACATGTAGTAGTTCGATTTTGCGGTGACTCAGGTGACGGTATGCAATTGACCGGCACGATGTTCGCCTCGCTCAGTGCCATTCTCGGTAACGAGATCAGTACTCTACCCGATTTCCCTGCTGAGATCCGTGCTCCCCAAGGAACTTTGGGTGGTGTGAGTGGTTTTCAAGTTCAGTTAGGTTCGGATGTTTATACTCCTGGCGATCAATCGGATGTGATAGTGGCGATGAATGCTGCTGCGTTGAAGGTGTGTGCATTGGGTTCGGACTTCAATAAAGTTGGGGCACAATGGAAAAGCGAATCATCTATGTTCCGCCGCGATGCAGTTATCATAGTGGACACTGACTCACTCACCGCTAAGGACCTCGAAAAAGCATCATACAAGACCGACAACCCATTTACTGAATTAGGACTTCCTGAGTCAGTACAAATTATACCTGTCGCACTAACCTCACTGACAAAAGAGGCGCTCAAAGACATGGGATTAGACAACAAGTCCATTCTAAAGTCACGTAACATGTTTGCGTTGGGATTGGTATGTTGGCTCTTCAATCGCCCTGTGGATAAGGCAGTTGCTTTTTTAGAGAGCAAGTTCCACAAGAAGCCTCAACTAATTGCTCCTAATGTGAAGGTGCTAACCGATGGCTTTAATTATGGACAGAACCTTGCGCTGAATGTGCAGACGATGAATATTGAGAAATCGCAGAGTTTGGCTTCGGGTCGATATACTTCTATTGCTGGCAACAAAGCTACAGCTTGGGGACTAATCGCCGCAGCAGAACAATGTGGTAAGCGATTGTTCTTGGGCAGTTATCCTATCACCCCTGCTACCGACATCATGCACGAATTAGCAGCCCGCAAAGACATGAATGTGATGGTGGTACAAGCCGAAGATGAGATTGCCGGTGTATGCACGGCTATTGGTGCGGCTTTTGCTGGTGATTTAGCTGCTACTAGCACTTCTGGACCAGGACTCAGCCTAAAGAGCGAAGCAATAGGATTAGCGGTAATGGCGGAATTGCCACTGGTGGTGATAGATGTACAACGAGGAGGTCCTAGCACCGGCCTTCCTACAAAGACCGAGCAGACCGACCTGATGCAAGCTATCTACGGACGCAATGGCGAGAGTCCTGTTGTAGTGATAGCGGCATCGACATCCACGAATTGTTTCGACTACGCATATGAGGCATGCAAGATTGCTCTAGAAAACATGACTCCTGTGGTTTTATTAACGGATACTTATCTTGCTAATGGTACGGGGCTATGGCATATCCCGCAACTCAGCGAACTGCCTAAAATTCAGCCACAAAGTGTACCTGTAGAACTAAAAGGCAATTACAACCCCGCTCTGCGCGATGAACGCGGTGTGCGCTATTGGGCATACCCTGGCATGGAGGGTTATGAGCATCGCAATATCGGTCTGGAGCGCGATGCAGAGAAAGGAGTTATATCTACCAATCCTGAAAATCACCAAAAGATGGTGCTTATGCGGCAAGCTAAAATAGAGCAAGTTGCCAACCAAATACCACTAATAGCCATACAAGGAAACAAGGGAAGTGACACGTTACTTGTGGGTTGGGGAAGCACAGAAGGACACCTGCTAGCAGCAGCAGAACAATTGGGGTGCGCACTGGCACAATTCAACTATATCCATCCGCTACCTAAGAACACCGAAGATGTATTACGACAATACAGACGCATAGTAGTTTGCGAACTCAATAGCGGGCAGTTCGCAGCGTACCTGCGTTCGCAATTTGAGGGCATACATATGGAACAATATAATGAGATGACCGCTCAGCCATTTGCTGTAGATCGCATAGTTAATTTTGTCAAGAACACCTTATAATAATATAGTATGGAAGCAAGTCAATTTAAGAGCAATCAATATGTAAAGTTCTGCCCAGGGTGCGGCGACCATGCTATCTGTATGGCATTGCAGAAAGCAATGGCCGAAGTGAATGTACCAACACACCAAACTGTAGTAATTTCAGGTATTGGATGTTCTAGTCGTATGCCTCACTACCTCAACACTTTTGGTTTTAATACCATTCATGGTCGTGGCGCAGCTATTGCTACTGGTGTCAAGACTAGTCACCCCGAACTTAGTGTATGGCAAATGACAGGTGACGGCGACTGTCTTGCTATAGGCGGTAATCACTTTATCCACGAATTGCGTCGCAATGTGGATTTGAATATCTGTCTATTTAACAATCGAATATATGGTCTAACCAAAGGTCAGTACTCTCCTACCTCACCTAAAGGTTTTGTGAGTAAGTCTAGTCCGTTTGGTACAGTAGAACGTCCGTTTATCCCTGCAGAATTGGTGTTTGGGGCACGCGGTACATTCTTTGCCCGCACACTAGATGTAGATATGCCAACCACTGTAGATTGTATGATACAGGCCCATCAGCACAAGGGTGCAAGCGTGATTGAATGTTTGGTAAACTGTGTAATCTTTAACAATGGAACGCACAATTGGATTGCAGATCGCGAGCAACGCGCCGAGCATAGTATCGTATTGAAACATGGCGAGAAGATGATCTTTGGCAAAGAGAAAGACAAAGGTGTAGCATTAGACTATGGCCAAGGATTGATTCCTCAACTAATCGTAGTACCTGCCGATGACCCACGTGTACTTACCCACGATGCAACTATGCAAGATCCTACTCTGCACCGTATGCTATCACTCATGGGAGAAGAAAAGAACCTTCCTATAGCTCTTGGTGTAATACGAAATGTAGAAGAAGAAACCTATGATGCGGCTGTGAATATGCAGATTCAACAGGTTCGCGAACATAGCAAAATTAAAATATTCGATCAACTCACCGCCACACTTGAGCAGTGGGATATATAAAATAAACAAAACAACATGAAGAAGTTTCTATTTTTTATTGCATTTTCAACTTTCATTAGTACCGCTTCAGCACAAACTCTTGCGGATAGTACACATACAAATACTAGTATCATCGAACGCGTCGAAAATTGGTATGCCGATAACATGAACTATGCTACTATTGCAACATTAATGGCAGTAGAATCGTCTTTCATTCCTTTTCCAAGCGAAGTAGTAGTGCCACCAGCTGCCTACGTGGCAGGAATTAAGGATAGCAGCTTATACACGACCGATAGTTATCCGCTCAACGTATTGCTAGTAGTACTATTTGGTACACTAGGTGCAATCCTCGGCGCGATAATCAATTACGTTTTAGCAATGTGGCTCGGCCGTCCTATCATCTATGCGTTTGCAGATAGCAAGGTAGGACATCTCTGTCTGCTTTCATCAGAAAAGGTAAAAAAAGCGGAAGACTATTTTAACGACCACGGAAAAGTATCCACTTTCATTGGGCGCTTGATTCCTGGGATACGCCAACTAATCAGTATCCCTGCGGGCTTGTGTAAGATGCACTTCGGTTGGTTCTTATGGTACACTTTCCTAGGTGCAGGTATTTGGAATTTAGTGCTTGCATTACTCGGCTATATTGCTCATGGTCAGATGGATCTCATCCATGCTTATAGCCATGAACTCAGCATTGCCATCATAGCGTTACTCGCCCTCGCTATTGCCTATTTTGTGGTGAAAGCCATCCTCAAACGCCTCAAGAAGACTGCCCGCTAATGATGTGCCCAGCCTAGGGCAAAGACACTGACGCGGCATCCACGGATAGACGACACTTGACGCATACACTCAAACATCGTAGCGCCAGATGTAATCACATCGTCCACAAGCAAGATGTGCTTGTTTTTCCATTCTTCAGGATAACGTATCGCAAACAAATCCTTCACATTCCCTTTACGTTGAGCAAACGATGAACGTGATTGATGGGCATTATTACGTGTGCGCACAAGATGCTCAGTGTCTATCGGAATATGCAACACGTCGCTCATCCCCAAGCAAATATACTCCGCTTGATTGAATCCTCGTTCGCGGAATCGTCGGCTATGTAATGGTATTGGCACCAAGATTTCCACTTCTTCCAATAGCGCCGATCCCACATACTCATTAGCTACTATGCGACCTAACTCGTAGAATATATGTGGATTGGGATACAAACCAAACTTCCCCTTCTCAATAAGCCCACGAAGTATCTTTCCACGCTCTTGATTATAATATGCCCAAGCTGCACCATGCTCATAGTGGATAGTTCTATGGGTATCACGCATCCATTGTGCAAAGAGCATATCAATACCATTATCTTGCAACACAGCATGTTCAGTACGCACAATGGTATCAACACAAGAGGAGCAAATAACCTGCTCCTCTTTCAATAGTTTACGTCCACATGCAGCACAACACGCGGGAAACAAGACTTCCCTCAATGCCCGCAAACATATAGATACAATTGATATCATTATTTATTACGTCCGCGCAACCAACCTGCTCCTAGAAAAGAGCGTGAGTCCTTTGAAGATTCTGCTTGCGCAGCAGGAACGTCATCAAATAACCTCAGCAATAGATCATCTTCCTCTTTGCGTTCCTCAACAGGTGTAGGTGAGACCACTTCCAAATCTATTTCGACTGTACTAGGCTCTTCAGGTTGCTCTTGGGGCGCTTTTGTAGTTTCGTCTTGCGGAATTTGAGATTGATCTTCATAATAGTGTTTGATTGCATCATCCACGGATTTCTTCCCAACTGGTGCATCTTCCAGACCAGGTATATCCGACATCTCGAAACCTGTAGCAATGATGGTTACCCTCACATCCTCACCCAAGTTGTCATCTACAGATATACCCCATTGCACATCTACATCCTTGCCTATATCATCCACAAACGCATGAATCTGCTCAATCTCAGACATCAGCACAGCATGCTCCTCCGAGCAATATATCTGCAACAGTAATCGTGCGGCACCGCACACATCGCTATTTACCAAAGGGGAATGCAACGCCTCGCTGATAGCATTGGTAATACGATTTTCGCCTCCCGATCTACCAACGCTCATGATTGCCACATTACCATTCTTGAGAGTGTTATACACATCTGCAAAGTCAGTATTGATATGCCCTGGTACAGTAATAATCTCCGCTATCGCACGTGCGGCATTTGCCACTACATCATCCGACTTCTTAAAAGCATTTAGCATATTAAAGTCTGGATAGATTTGGCATAGTTTTTCGTTATTAATCACTAAAATCGCATCCACTTGCTCAGCGAGCTTGGCAACACCAGTCATCGCTTTCATTATTTTCTTCTTTCCTTCGAAAGCAAATGGTATAGTCACGATTCCTACAGTCAGTATCCCCATCTCGCGTGCCACGGATGCCACCACAGCCGATGCACCGGTACCTGTTCCACCGCCCATTCCGGCTGTCAAAAAGAGCATCTTTGTACCATCGTTTAATGCTTCTTTGATACGATCGGTATTTTGTTCGGCATAATCTTCCGCTACTTCAGGTTTGCCACCTGCACCCAAACCTGGTCCCAACTGCAATTTTGCGGGTACACTACTACGCTCCAAAGATTGCTTATCTGTATTGCACACCAAGTAAGTAACACCTTGCACTCCTTGCGAGTAAAGGTAGTTGATTGCATTACAACCACCGCCACCTATACCCATCACTTTGATAATAGAATCTTGAGCAATATCCAAGCCCAAATCTGTTATTACATCTATCATAATAGTATCGTTTAGATTATTTCCGTATTATTTTTTTAGTTGTGTTTCGTCTTTTTTGTAGTCATCATGTGTATGCCCAGAAAACAAATCCAGGGTTTCTACTGTCAAAAACTCAAAGATTTTGCTACTTCTCGTAGGTTTCTTTTCTGGATGAGTCTTGCGGTATGATGCACCCAAAAGTAGCGTTCCGATTAAGGAAGAATAAGATGGCATACACATCTCATCAGGCGTATCGCCAGTTAGCCACTCTGCATGCGAGCCATACATAACGGGCACACTTGTATGTGCTTGAACATATTGTTCTAACCCCTGCAACATAGACCCTGCACCTGTCAGATATACCACTTTCAATCGCTCAGCCTCCTTCTCCAATATCTCGAATAATGGTTCAAGAGTCGTATTTAAGCGCGACTCAATAATCTTAGCCACTTCTCTTTTTGTACGTAAGACTTTGCTATCTGGATCATCCCCTTCGCCTACAGGTACCAGATTAGGAGAAGCCCAACCATATTCACACTTCACGCGCTCCGCACGGGCAAAAGGTATACCCAGCAACTCTATATCTCTAGTGATATCATATCCACCCATTGCTACCACCTTATTGTGTAGGTATTGCGTCCCCTTGAAAATAGTCAAAGTAGTTGTTTGCGCTCCAAAATCGATGACTGCACAGCCTTGTCGTAAGTCATCGTCTGTAGCTAAAACATTCATCAAGGCATCGGGACGCACATACATATGCTCTAGCAATTTACCAGATCGATCAAAACTATGTAATACTTTTTGCTCAAGTTCTTTGAGACCAACAAATGCGATAAAATGTGCTTCCACCAAGGTTGCACGCTGTTCTTTCGTAGGGGCATTGTCTTGCTCAATACCATCAAGTTTGTAATAGTAGGGGACCAAATCTAGTACGGCTGCATTAGGATTACGTGCTTCAATCTTTTGCTTGCACTCTACCTCCATTTCGTCTAACAAGTATTGCGATACTTCTCGTTCTCTAACCTGATCCCGTTTAGAGAACACTTGCACGATTTGCAAAGTTCGTCCACCTACACATACGAATGCGGAAGGCAGTTCCTTTACCTGAATGCGATTAGCGAGTAGTTTAAGCATCTCACTAATCATGAATCCCGCATTACTTGTATTATCTATCACTCCTCTTTTTACACATGGGAATCTATTAGATGTTTCCACGCCCAAAACTCGCAGGCGTTGATCATCACATAATTCGGCTGCCATAGCACGAAAAGCATCGCTGCCCATATCAATTGCAACCAAAGGAACAGAATATTTCAATTTATTATTCTTTGCCATAATCTTCAAACTGTTAAAATCCTACACTTATTCTCTCCCTACGACCTGCTTTGCAAATCTAAGATCATATTCTTTATACTTAGGATAGCCTATCCGCTCAAAGCCTTTTGTATAGAGTGTATGCAATTTTGCCAACTTGTTCTCATACCCATCTAATTCCCCGAGCAGTATTTTTGCACTATCATTCTCTTGCAATAATACTAAACAAGCTGGGTTAATCACATGTACTTGTTGAATCCTCTTTCCCCAATACTCCTCTTGATTGAGCCATACCACAAAATCGAAATACTCTCCACTAGCGGCCTCGGTTGTCACTTCACCACTAAAGACAGGTATCTGCACTTGTATAGTTTCACGAGTAGGCATCACTCGGCGATCCGAGTCGACATAATATGTACACTGCTTTGTTTCTACTCGCATCACAGGTATTCGTTGATTCACTGCAATATGAATTTTCCCAAATGGAGACTTATAACAACACACATCACGCACCATATCATGCGAAAGAAGGCATTGTTCAATAGCATGACAATCCACCGAGTCCACGCATCTACCTTGTGGGGAATACCCTTTGCTTTCTAAATACATAGTCAGTTCGTGAGTATCCACAAACCGCCGTTCTAAACTATCTGCCACCTCTATACACACCTGTGTACAAGGTGCAGCATTGCATAGCGAGGCACACCATACCACGCCTAGCAATACGATGCCGAAGCATAACACTACGGCTAAAATCAAGAAGATTTTTTTTACCATACTTTTCATATTTTTAAGGTTTGTTTAATTGTCTCCACAAATCTATCCACATCTCCAGCCCCCATGGTAATCACTACACAAGACTCCCCGGCAACCCCACATGCGGTCACCCTCTCTTGCAGGTATTCCACTAATTGGTCTTTCTCCACCAACACCTTCTGTGTATTTATTTTTGTCAGCAACCATTCGCTATTCACACCCTCAATAGGCAATTCCCTAGCAGGATAAATCGGCAGTAACACGGCCTCATCCAAACCACTCAACACCTCTGCAAAGCCATCTGCAAAATCACGGGTGCGACTAAATAAATGGGGCTGAAATACACCTATCACTTTGCGCTGAGGGTATAATTTGCGCACCGACTCTATACTCGCTTTCAGTTCCATCGGATGGTGAGCATAGTCATCTACGTATGCCACCTGCGGAGTATTCACATGAATATTGAATCTTCGGTACACACCTTTAAAACTAGCCATACCCTCACGAATCTCTTGTTCTGTTGCTCCCATCAACCATGCAACAGCCATTGCCGCGATTCCATTTTCAATATTTACCCAAACAGGCACGCCCAATCGAATATCGACTATTTTACCTTTTGGGGTAACAAAGTCGAAGCGAATCTCTCCGTCCATCACTTGTACATTATCCGCATAGAAATCCACCTTCTCACCTACAGCATAAGCATACACTTTACAATGCGCAACCTGCTCCATGCTAGCTGCTAACGAAGCTTTGACCACCAATGCTTCTTCTACCAGACTCGCATACTTCATAAAACTCTCGCGGTAAGCATCTTCAGTGCCGTATATATCCAGATGATCAGGATCCATGCTAGTAATTACGGATATATAAGGTGTCAATTGGTGAAATGATCTATCAAACTCATCCGCCTCTACAACGACAAGATCACTACGCTTATCTAGCAACAAATTACTACTATAATTATTAGCAATACCTCCAAGGAAGGCATTTGCCCCCACATGCGACTGATGCAAGATATGCGCTAACATAGTGCTAGTGGTTGTCTTTCCATGCGTACCTGCTACGCACAATGCCCTTTCAGCACGTGTCACCATCCCCAAAACCTCTGCACGCTTCAGAATCTTAAAGCCCTTATCACGCAAATACACATACACTGCCATATCCTCTGGCACTGCAGGCGTACGAACTACCACTGTAGTATCCACATCTAATGTCCGTACCTCATCCGTCGAATCGTCATACTGTACGCCTATACCCTCCTTCTCCAACTCTTTAGTCAATGGCGACGCCGTTCTATCGTATCCTAATACGCGATATCCTTTTGCGGCAAAATACCTCGCTAAAGCACTCATGCCGATGCCGCCTATTCCCAGGAAATAATATGTTTCTATGCTGTTATTCATAAGGGTCATACAAAGTTTCGACCATGCAAATAAGGCTGAAATTGCCATACTCTGCAAAATCGCTACAAAGGTATAAAAAAAAACACAAAAATGCAAGAAAAAACACGGAAAGTTTTTTTTAATTGCATTTTTAATCAAATTTGGTTTGTTTACCTAGTTTGCATTGCAATCAGTTAGTATTCATCCCACCACAACTACTTCCATACTCCATTTTACCCGCTGGCTTCGCGACCTCATCGCGACCACTTGAGCAAATCGAAAAGACACCATAAACATATCATAAGCCCATGCGCTTTCTCCAACCTATGGCTTGATAAACAAAAATCGAACAACTATTTTTACCTTTTTCTTGCATACATGCAAAAAAAGTAGTACCTTTGTCGCGACTTTGCGTAAAAGGGTCTATTTCCAATCCTTTTCAATTTTTGAAACTTTTAGAACTTTTATAGATATGGCAACACAAGAAGAAACCTTCAAAAAACTCGTAGCACACTGCAAAGAATATGGTTTCGTATTCCCAAGCAGCGAAATTTACGACGGACTTGGCGCCGTGTATGACTACGGACAAAATGGTGTAGAAATCAAAAACAACATCAAGAAATACTGGTGGGACGCAATGACCATGCTCCATGAGAACATTGTCGGTATCGACGCCAGCATCTTCATGCACCCTACCACTTGGAAAGCATCAGGACACGTGGACGCATTCAACGATCCACTCATCGACAACAAAGATAGCAAGAAACGCTACCGTGCTGACGTGCTCATCGAAGATCAACTTGCTAAATACGACGAGAAAATAGAGAAAGAAGTGGCTAAGGCACGCAAACGCTTTGGTGACAGCTTCGATGAGGAGATGTTCAAGCAAACCAACGAACGTGTAAAAGCTAACGTAGAAAAACGCAATGCCCTACACGAGCGTTTTGCTGCCGCAATGAATGATAGCAACCTAGAAGAACTCAAACAAATCATCCTCGACGAGGAGATCGTTTGTCCAATTTCAGGAACCCGCAACTGGACGGACGTGCGTCAGTTCAACCTCATGTTCTCCACAGAGATGGGCTCTACTGCAGATGGTGCCATGAAAATCTATCTTCGTCCTGAGACTGCACAAGGTATTTTCGTCAACTACCTCAATGTGCAAAAGACTGGCCGTATGAAGATTCCTTTTGGTATCGCACAGATTGGTAAAGCCTTCCGCAACGAGATTGTAGCTCGCCAATTCGTATTCCGTATGCGTGAGTTCGAGCAAATGGAGATGCAATTCTTCGTTCGTCCTGGAGAGGAAATGAAATGGTTTGAGTACTGGAAAGAGTTCCGTCTCAAATGGCACAAGGCACTTGGCATGGGCGACGAGAAATACCGCTACCACGACCACGACAAGCTTGCTCACTATGCAAATGCTGCTACCGACATTGAATTCCAAATGCCATTTGGATTCAAAGAAGTAGAAGGTATTCATAGCCGTACCAACTTCGACCTTAGCCAACATGCGCAATACAGTGGAAAGAAAATTGAGTATTTCGATCCAGAGCTTAACCAAAGCTACACCCCATATGTAATCGAGACATCCATCGGCGTAGATCGCATGTTCCTCAGCGTAATGTGCGCAGCTTATAAGGAAGAGCAACTCGAAGGTGGCGATACCCGCGTGGTATTGAATCTCCCTGCTGTGCTTGCACCAGTGAAAGCATGCGTAATGCCACTAGTCAAAAAGGACGGACTACCAGAGAAGGCACGCGAGATTGTGGATATGCTCAAATACGACTTCCACACTAACTACGATGAGAAAGACTCTATTGGTAAGCGCTACCGCCGTCAAGATGCTATTGGCACTCCATTCTGTATTACCGTAGACCACGACACATTGAACGACAACTGCGTGACTATCCGCCATCGCGACACCATGGCACAAGAGCGCGTCAATATTAACGACTTGCACGCTATCCTAGCACAAGCATGCAACATGCGCGAGACCTTCAAGAAGTTGAAATAAGACTCTGTATCACTAGAAAGTTTAGCTCGACAAAGTATATCTAGAACGACTAATTTGACTAGACCATAAAAAAAATAAGCACCATTGGTGCTTATTTTTTATTTAAAACAAGTTGATTTGCCTCACTCTGCTACTTGTGCGCCTATTGCATTATACAAAATGCCGTCACGCAAAATGTACATCTGACCATTACGGATTACTTTTACTGCCTTTTGCTCAACAGCCACATTATCCAATGCGGTAGAGCTAGATTTTGCAATCCATATTTGGTCTGATGCTACGTCATAGTAGAAATCATACACACCTGGAGCTAGAACGATATTATCGTTTACTGTATTCTCTAATACAAGATCTTTGCAACCATCTTTCACATTTCCACACCAATGGTTAGCACTGCCATTCTCCAAACGTACTACCTTGATAGAATCGCCTACTGAGATAGTTTGTCCGAGCAACATATACTCCTCATTCTCTGCATTCTCATTGAGTGTCATTGGCACTCCAGTCGTCCAATCGCCTGCGATACCCATCAAAACGTAGTCCACATTTAGGGGTTCTCCATAAACTGCTTTCCATTTCTCTACTACGTCATTCTCTGCATAGCTACGGTTTTGCACATCACCACCATCAGCTTTAAGCTCCACGTATTTCCAATCTGGACCAGAGCAATATTTGTATGCATCCTCCATCGTTGCTTTAAGGGTAATAGTATAGTGGGTAGCATCCACTTTGGTCATTTCCTTGTGTCCCCAACTGGTCATATCACCAGCGATATAGCATGCTAGAGTACCTTCTGGCACGGTCACACTGTACACAATATCCTTAGTTTCTACCACTACATCTGGATTATACACAGCAGCCCACTTAGCCACTTTATCTGCCGCTGAATACTTGCGATCACTGATATCGCTACCGCTTGCGTTCTTTTCCACATATTTCCAATCTGGACCAGAGCAATACTTATACGTCATCGCTTCTGTTGCAGAAGCAATCTCGATAGTGTAATGGGTGTCATCCACCTTGGTCATTTCTGTGTGGCTCCAGCCATTCATTTCACCTGCAATATAGCAGGCTTTTGTTCCTGCAGGAACAGTGACATTGTAAGTCAACGCGCTCATTGACATCACACATGTCAATGCCGCAAAAATTGTAAAAATCTTTTTCATAAACGTATATTTTTATTAGTTATAATTCCTTTCTACATTCATCTTATATACTTATATCCATTCTGAATCACCACGCCTTGATAATCTGCGCCTACCGATTGTCCTAACACATTATACATCGGTTGAGTGAGATCTAATACAGGTACATTCTCGGGCATAAACACATTATCTACATCCGAACCGCTACACTCTGGATCGAGAACCGCTTTCTGCTCGTCTTCATTCCAAACATAACATACATCTTCGTCCACATAGATATCTGCAGATTGTACTGTGCCGTTATTGAAAATCACATTCACCTCGCGAAGAGATTGCTCGAAGACATAATACAACCATCCTTCCTCATCTTGCATTGTCCATTCCATACCTGGCCAAGCACCTAACAAAGGATTTGAACTCATATCCCAAGCATAAAGGTTAACTATTTCCCATGATGTAGGAGGGAAGAACTTAACCACCAAAGCGGTCTTTTGAGGCTCTTGATAAGTATAGGTATGAGTCTGAACGGCAGTCTCTCTTCCACCTGCCACCGCATAAGCCTTTAATGTTTTTGTACCCTGAATAGAGATTGGAGCCACATACGTTTGTGTGGACGAAGAGGTTTTAGGATCAGAATTATCCAATGTGTAATAAATTGTACCCTCACCTTCTGCACCAACTACTATCATTGATACCGACAAACTCTCTGTCTTATAGGTTTTTCCTTCTGGATTCACAATGAGTTGGAATGGAATATCAGAAATCGAACATTCGTTGCTCAATACTGCATCTCCACCTTCCCATACATAACAAGCATCTTGATCCAACACAATATCGCTAGATTGCTCAGTACCATTGGTAAAAATAATATTTACCTCACTATATTTTGCATCAAAAATATTATACAGCCAACCTTCCTCATCTTTATTTTTCCATTCTGTGCCTGGCCAACCGCCCAATATTGTGCCACTACTATCCCATGCATATAAATATACTTTTTCCCACTCTGTTGGAGGCATAAACTTCACGGTAAGAGGTGTAGTTTGTGGTTCTTGATAAGTATATGTTGCCTCTTGCACGGCAGAAGCAACGCCATTTAATACTGCGTAAGCTTTCACAGTGACATTGCCCTTGACAGTAAATGCACTGGTATAAGTAATCCTTGTTTCTGAAGTAGTAGGATCTGTCCCATCGGTTGTATAATAAATAGTTGGAGTTCCGCTCAACGCCACTGCACTCATTTCTACTGTATAGGTCTCAGTTTTATAGATTGCAGAAGGTGTGATACTTAATACAGGTACTTCTGATTCAGTAGTTGTATAGTACATGGCGAAGTTACCTCCCTTATAAGCTAAGGTATAACCTTGTGGAGTTGTTTCAAAGCCACTATTAGGACCCAACAATAGACGAATTGAGCCATGGTGACCTGTGATGGTTGATTTGTAGTAGCCATTTCCAGCCTCGTCACTTACCTTAGATTCCGAATGTACACCTGCCGCCTTACGCGCCAATACCATCTTTCCTATCGCGTCTTTATATTTTGCCCAATGAGGATAGAACACACATGGTACACCTGGCATTGAGAGAATAAAGGCATTAGCACCGAGCACGCGGTCTTTATTGTAGTCCTCCATTGATTTACCACAGCCACCAATCTCATCGTTGTTATCGCGACCAGCTTCACAACCAAAATAAGTATCGTGACTATCTACAAATGTCACTGCATACTTACTCAAGCCTGCTCCCAACAATCCAGAACCCATACATCTTTCATAGTGTCCATCAGCAATACCTTGAATAGCCGAATATTTAGTACTAAAATCAAACGCCATAGTATTCCAATTGACATCATTGAGATAACTCTTAATATTGTTCATGTCGCCATTCCAAAACTCTACTACGGAGAAGTAGTTCTCTGCAGCGCTATTGTACATGTCGATGTATTTGCCTTTAAATCCTTGTGCATAGTCATAACGCCAACCATCGAAACCAATAACATTCTTCATCCATTTCAAATAAGCCTTCATCATCTCTTGCACCTCTGGTTTCGCATGTGCCCAGTCACGAGCTGCTCCATAGTTATCCTGTCCATTATATCCACCATCTTCTGGACCTGTAGCTTTTCCTTGACACTCTCCCGATTCAGGATTGAAGTTTACCTCATCTGATTTAGCAATCCATGAGGCATCTGGCTCAAAAGTACCATATTCTCCAAAGTATTGAGTATGGAAATCACACCAAGAGGACTTGCAACCTGCATGGTTGATAACAATATCTGCTACCACTTTGGTATCCACAGCATGCATACGACTGATAAACTCTAACAATTCTGATTGTTTTCCCCAGTCAGAATTTTGGTTGCTATATTGAGTTTGGTGATAACCAGTTCCTCCCTCCGATCTGCCTGATGGTGGCAGCCAGACAAGATCAAAATATGCACCTATTTCACCCGATTGCTGCAATAGCGTTGACCATTTAGTATTTCCTAATTTAGTAGTTCCACTTAACACCACATCTCCAGGAGCGCCATCTCGATAAGAGTCATAATAGAATGCTTGCAACATCACATCCTCGCATTCAGAAGGAACCGAATTCGCATTAATCGGCTTCTCATCAGAAAAATCTCCCTCTAATATAATGCTTACACCGTTAAAAACCACATCCACATTACCATTAGCAGCCAACTTAAACACCACATTACCATCTGAATCGCCCATCACACCTGCTGGAGCATTCTGCACAGCACCAAAACCCCAGTTTTGTTCCCATGTTCCATTCGTAATCTTCATGCGATACACCACGCCTGCTGCCAATTCGCTGAAAGTATGAGTAAACGTGTTATCCTCATTTTTAGCCATCTTAATAGCAGTCTCACTCCATGCTTTTTCAGCGCCCACAAGTTCGGCAGACCCAGTCACATAGTATGTAGCATTAGGGTCAGGAACAGGAGGGGTAACATTGCCACAGTTTTGTCCAGGACCGATATAGAGCATATCGTCTTCGTATTTCAACTTAATATAAAAGTCGTATGAACCTGCCGCATTACAAACAAGATGGTCAGCATTCTTGGTAAATTTTTGGTATTCGCCATATGGATCAATATTGCACATCCATGATGCACCACTACCAAAATCATGTAATTGAACCTTATCCCCTTGTTTTAACGCTACGCATGACACTAAAAACTGCTCACGACCTTGATGATCAGCTTCCGATTGAGCAACTGCTTCAAGTTTTGTCGTACCATTAATGAGCAAACCATATGGCGCCGCCAACATTAAAGCATTACAGCAAAATACTGCCAATAAAATAAAGTAGATTTTTTTCATCGCATTAAATTTATATACATTTACTTTCGCATGCAAAGTTACATATAAAACTTGACATACACAATTTTTTTCGTAGAAAAGATTATTTTTTGATTATTTTTTTTACGCAAACGGTTGCATCAGCCACCTGAAAATCCAGTGTCCAATCGTCATAATCCAAGTGATAAACTCTTGTTGGATCATTTTGATAAGCGGGTCGTGGATCTTGACTCAATATTTCTTTCAAAGCCATCCAGGGGCAGCCTAGTCGCAATACATCTTGCAACAATGCCTCATCCACCTGCACTTCGAGACGATAATCTTGAGTTGCCTCCGCAAAGCCACTTTTAGCCGATGGATGACTATCTGAAAACGCTAAATAGGGTTTAATATCGTATATTGGCGTACCATCCAACAAATCCGCACCCGAAACCACCAGTACCAATCCATTATCTTGGGTATCTTCCACACGCAATAACTTCACACTTGTCAATCCAATTGGATTCGGGCGAAATGGAGAGCGAGTCGCAAACACTCCCATACGTTTGTTTCCTCCTAAGCGCGGAGGGCGCACTGTCGGGCTCCAATCTAACTCTCCACCCTTCATCTCACAAGCTGCGGGCTTCATCACCTCATGAAATCCCCAGATCAACCACAAATGAGAATAATCCTCTACTCCACGCAATGCCTCGCGCACGCGGTACGCAGGCGTGAATACAATATGTGTCTCTATTTGTGAGTTATCACGACTTTGACGAGGGATACCAAACTTTTGGCTAAAACCATTACGTGCGTATGCAATAACTTTTAACTCCATAAACATCCGAAATCCTATTTTATGCTACAAAATTACTACTTTTTTCTGATATTTTCACACTTTTTGAAGAATAAATATGTATTTTTACAAAAAAAACGCTAAAATATTTGGTCAGTTAAAAAAAAAGCAGTACCTTTGCACCCGGTTTTGAGATTTATGCTCAACTCCAAGGGGTGCCATAGCTCAGTTGGTAGAGCAAAGGACTGAAAATCCTTGTGTCCCCGGTTCGATTCCTGGTGGCACCACAAAAAAAAAGACTTCGAAAATTCGAAGTCTTTTTATTTTTCATATCCGTTTGAAGCATTACAATGCAGCCACGTATTTCTCAGCTTCCATAGCAGCTTTGCATCCGCTAGCGGCAGCCACAATTGCTTGGCGGTAGTGTGGGTCAGCGCAATCGCCCGCAGCAAATACACCTGCCACATTCGTGCATGGGCTATGTCCCTCCACCTTAATATAACCTTCAGCATCGCGTTCAAGATATTCAGCAAAGAGATCCGTATTAGGTTTATGACCTATTGCCAAGAAGAATCCATCAATAGCGATGTGGCGAATTTCCTCCTCTGGCGTACCTTTCTTATATACGAGGTCTGCACCTTCCACTTTGGTTTCTCCTGTAAGATTCATCGTATTATGCTCAAAAAGAATTTCAATTTTTGGATTATCCTTCACTCGTTGTTGCATAATCTCGGAAGCACGCAAATATGGTTTGCGTACAATCATATAAACTTTCTCACAAAGACCAGCTAAGTAGTTTGCCTCTTCACAAGCGGTATCACCACCACCCACTACAGCTACAGTCTTTTTGCGGTAGAAGAAACCGTCGCAAGTAGCGCAAGCCGACACCCCACGACCTTTGTAGTCTTCTTCAGATTGAATACCAAGGAACTTAGCACTAGCACCTGTAGCGATGATTACGGAATCTGCTTCATAGAGTTGATCATCCTCCACCCACACTTTCTTGGGTGTGCAAGAAAAGTCCACTTTTGTAACCATGCCCGACACAAATTCAGTACCGAAGCGTTCTGCTTGACGACGCATGTCGTCCATCATTTGATAAGGCTCTACACCATCTGGATAACCTGGGAAATTCTCCACCTCGGTGGTAATCATCAATTGTCCACCCACCTGCATTCCCTCAATCAGCACTGGGCTGAGGTTTGCACGCGATGCATAGATAGCAGCTGTGTATCCAGCAGGGCCTGAGCCAATAATAAGACATTTCATATATCGTATATATTTAATTGTTAGCCATTGATTTTCTAGCGCAAGTCATTCACAAAAACGCCTTCTTTCTTTATCACAAACGAGGGCACTGTGGTAGTATATTTTGCATTCACCAAGCGAAGTGATGTCACTTTGCCGCCCTCTTCATATATTTCCACCGTTGTAGGTAATAACGTCGCGGTTGTCACGCGCAATACAAACTTTTGTATTCCTCCTGCTTTATTCCTAGGCAGCAAGGTGATTTGTGTCTTATCGCCAATTGCAGTTTCTGTCAATTCGCATACGGGTAATAACGCTTTTGCATACAAAAACGGGTTCGTCTGCATTAGTTCTTCTTCCGTTGGAATGGACAGCGAAAGTTCCTCCACGTCATCATTATACATGTACAAGGTCTTGCCATCGTATGCCGCCTCAATGGATAACATATTCAATGCAAACTGTTTGCCATGCATCGTCAAGTCGCCAGCATAAGTCATAGGCTGACTTTGCTGCTCAGCGATACTAATGGAGAAGTCTGACACCAATGTTTTCTGCTCCAATGCAGTAAGCAAGGACTGGAGAACGGTCAATATAATTAGTAATAACTTCATTGCCTTTATCGTTTAGAATTTAAACTCCTAACTCTTGCAGTTTTCTATCGAGTTCATCGAGACTTTGAATCAACACATCACGTCCCTTAGGACCTTTGTTTGGTCCGACAACGCCCGCTGCCTCAAGTTGGTCGGATAGTTTTCCTGCACGGTTATAGCCAATCTCAAATGCGCGTTGCAAACGCGAAGTAGAACCTTCTTGCTTGGTTACTACATAACGCGCTACGTCGGCAAACATTGGGTCAAGACGCTTGAGATCTACTGCACCAGGCGCCAAGGCTTCGCCTTCGCCACCTTCTGGGATATATTCAGGCAGTTGGTATGGTTCGAAGTAATGTTGTTGCTTCTCTATATGTTCGACGATGGCATCCACCTCTGGAGTGTCCACAAACGCACATTGCACACGGGTGATGCTGGCGTTGCCTGCATAAAGGGAGTCGCCTCGTCCGATCAGTTGTTCAGCTCCCTTGGCATCCAGTACCGTGCGCGAATCCACCACAGACTGTGTTCGCAAAGCTATACGCGTTGGGATATTGGCTTTAATAACACCCGTGACGATATTTACAGAAGGACGTTGAGTGGCGAGAATCATGTGCATACCTACGGCACGGGCTTTCTGTGTGATACGTGCAATAGGAGTTTCCACCTGTTTGCCAGCTTGCATAATGAAATCGCCATACTCGT
>JAEIGA010003682.1_pt1 | contig 23888 bp, 18 predicted proteins | sample 9270691 | NCBI WGS metagenome assembly JAEIGA01 (sample SAMN17057246, study PRJNA624740) | gut metagenome | biome: biome; isolation source: fecal sample | host: Bos grunniens | place: China: Xizang | collected 2019 | reverse complement strand
GGTATCTGGATCGAGAAGCTCGATGACAATCCAGCACGTCTCATTCCTGAGGAACTCCGTCAGGCAGGCGAAGGTGAGGCAGTGAAGATCAACCTTGACCAGCCTATGTCGGAAATCCTTAAGGAACTCACAAAGTATCCTGTATCTACACGTCTCAGCCTCAATGGTACAATCATCGTAGGTCGTGACATCGCTCATGCTAAGATCAAGGAGCGTCTTGACAGAGGTGAGGAGATGCCTCAGTATCTCAAGGATCATCCTATCTACTATGCTGGCCCTGCGAAGACCCCTGCAGGCATGGCATCAGGCTCCTTTGGCCCTACAACAGCAGGTCGTATGGACTCATACGTAGACCTCTTCCAGAAGGCTGGTGGCTCACTAGTGATGGTTGCCAAGGGTAACCGCTCACAGCAGGTGACAGACGCATGTAAGGCTAATGGAGGTTTCTACCTTGGCTCTATTGGTGGCCCTGCAGCAATCCTCGCCAAGAACTCTATCAAGAAGGTAGAGGTTGTAGACTTCGAGGAGCTTGGCATGGAGGCAGTGCGTAAGATTTACGTTGAGAACTTCCCTGCATTCATCATCGTTGATGACAAGGGTAATGACTTCTTCGCAGACTTCGCTCACTAGTAGTTAAAGATGTGTGTGTGGCGCATGGTGCGTCACACCACATTTTCTTTAGCAGATAACGATTACAATAAAAACGCCCTCCGAGGCGTTACAGAAGTATCGGAAATGGTTGAAGAGGGTTACAACATGAGACAATTAGCAAAACTATCTCTTATTCTTATTATGCTTGCCACGGCGGTATCGTCATGGGCGCAAACAGCATTTACCGTGGATGCTCCAGCTATTACAGCTCTAGGGCAGCCCTTTCGTGTGGAGTTTACTATAGATGCCGAGCCTGATGCTAACAGCCTGGAGGCTCCAGCTTTTGAGGGCTTCGACATTATTGCGGGGCCATCAGTATCGACAGGACACTCCATACAATTTATCAACGGCAAACAGACAACAAGCTATAGCCGCACATATACCTATGTGCTAATGCCAAATGTGGCAGGTAAGTACACCATTGGCGCTGCATCGATAAAGGTGGAGGGCAAAAAATATAGCACACAGCCTCAAGCCATAGAGGTTATTGCCGAGAAGAGTAACGCCGCAGAGAGAACTACAAACAGCGGACGTAAAAACCCAGAGTCACAAATTAGCAAGGATGATATCTTGCTACGACTTAAAATATCTGATACAGAGCTATATAAAGGTGAGTCGCTACGTGCCTCACTAGTACTATATACACGTGCCAATATCGATAACCTCGAGGATTTATCTCTACCATCGTTCGATGGTTTCTGGTCGCAGGAGCTATCCTTTGACAACACACCCTCGCGCGAGGAGTATAATGGCCGAATATACGAGACATATAAGATTACCGAGCTACTACTATCACCACAGCAGTCGGGTGCTATAACCATACCATCTGCAACCCTCACAGCTATAGCACGTGTGGTAGTTCAGGATAATAGATTTGACCCCTTCTTTGGTGGTGGTCAGGTATACCGCGTACCACGAACGCTGAAGAGCGACCCTGTGACAATTCGTGTTAAGGAGTTCCCAGCGGGCGCACCCGCGACATTTAATGGCGCTGTGGGAAGATTCAAACTATCGAGCGTGATGCCTTCGCCAGAGATAAAGAGCAACTCGGCAGACCAGATAGAGGTGACAATATCGGGAAATGGCAATCTAAAATTTATCTCGGCACCCACAATCTCACTCCCAGAGTCATTTGAGCAATACGACACAAAGATTGTAGACAACATCAAGGTATCTGCAATGGATACATCGGGAAGTATCACCTATACCTACCCATTTGTTGCACGCTCGGCGGGAGAGTTTACCATAGAGCCACTCCGCTTCAGCTACTTTGACCCCACAACAGGAGAGTACAACACCCTTGCCACAGAGCCATTTACCATTAAGGTTCTCGATGATGGCACATCGGCAAACACCACAGCTGTAGAGCGATACACAAACTACGGCTCAACAATGCGCCAGCTAGACCGCGACATACGATTTATACATATAGGCAAGATGCCACAAAAGAGTGCTTCACTCTTCATGTTTACACCAATATATTGGCTAATAGTGGTGGTGATAATTGCCATATTTATAGTGGTATATGTACTTCTTAACAAGCGTATTCGTGATAACCGAAACATCGTGGCACGCCGCATGAAGCATGCCGACAAGGTGGCGATACAGCGTCTACGTACTGCGGAACACTACATGAATGATGGCAACAGACATGCCTTCTACGAGGAGCTACTACGAGCATTGTGGGGATATATAAGCGACAAGTTTAACATTCCGGTATCGAATCTCACGAAGGAGCGTATCCGCGAGGAGCTATATCGCCGCAACGTATCTTCAGCACTAGCAGAGGAGTTTTGTGAGATTATCTCTAGCTCGGAGGAGGCACAATACTCCCCATCATCGGAGGGCGAGATGAGCGAGGCGTATACTCGTGCTATAGATGTAATGACTAAAATTGAGGGCGCAATAAAACGATAATACGATGAGAGGAATTTACAACTATATGATAGCGACTATTGTAGGTGTTATGGCCATGGCTACACCTATAACATCCCACGCTGCCGATGCCACAACAACAGCTGCGGCGTGCTGGCAGGAGGGTATCAAGGCTTACGAGAATCGCCAATATGGCGAGGCTGTAGAGGCCTTCGAGAAGATTGTAGCCCTCGGCGAGGCATCATCGGAGGTATATTACAACCTCGCAAATGCCTACTTCAAGTTGGGACAGAGCAACAACACTACATCGCGACCCTTTGCCTCGGGAGAGCTTGGCAAGGCGATACTAAACTACCACCGCGCGATTAAATATAACCCTGCGATGGCCGATGCACGCTACAACCTTGAGCTGGCTGTGGACTACACCAACGACACGGAGAGCATACCCCAGAGCTTTATAACAACACTATGGCATGGGTTGCGCAACATGACAACATCAAATGGCTGGGCCGTGACATCACTAGTGATGCTAGCCATGACACTTATCCTTGTGATGATGTATCTCCTTTCGGCAAACATCATACTCCGCAAGGTGGGCTTCTTTGCAGCGATAGTTGTCGCAATATGCTTTGTGATAGTCTCGGCACTCGCTATATCGAGCCGTAGAGCCTTGATAAATGATAACCGTGCCGTGGTGGTGTGCAACGACACAACCCCTGTCCACGCATCGCCAGATAGCGCATCAAAGATTGTTCGCCAACCCTCACAGGGTGTTACAATACGCACATCGCGCAGCCATGGAGAGTGGACCGAGATTATATTTGCCGATGGCGAGATGGGCTGGATAAGAGAGTCTACGATAGAGAAGATTTAAGAAGAGGAGCAAAGAGAGATTTACGAATCTGTAGAACATCACATAATTGGTACTAGCATGTCCCGACTACTAGATAATGTTTGTAGCGAACTTCAGCGATTGCCAGGCATAGGACGCCGCACAGCCCTACGCCTAGCGATGCACATCCTCAAGATGGAACCAGAGACGGTAGACTCACTATCGAAAAGCATTGCCGACTTCCGCCACGATATACGCTACTGCCACAGCTGCAATAACCTGTCGGACAACGAGCTATGTCCTATATGTTGCGACATGTCGCGCGACCATAGTACAATATGTGTTGTTGAGCAGGTGCAGGATTTGATGTCTATAGAGAATACCGGGCAGTATCGTGGCATATACCACGTTCTCGGAGGTGTGATATCCCCAATGCAGGGTATTGGCCCCTCGGATTTGAAGATAGACCTACTCGCAGATAAGCTTCTCACAGGTGCCATCCGCGAGGTTATCATAGCTATATCTACATCGGTGGAGGGCGAGACAACACTCTTCTACCTCCTTAATCGTCTCAAGGCGTTCCCCGATGTAAAGGTGACAACCATAGCGCGTGGCATAGGCTTTGGAGATGAATTGGAGTATGTAGATGAACTAACCATTACCCATGCGCTGATAAATCGCCGCGAGGTGAAGTAGTCATCTCACCGCCAAAAATAGGCTATTCACCCGTTATAACGTAGGGTTGAAACATTTTATAGCCAATATTATTAAAAAATAGACTATATTTGTAGTGGTAAGGTAAAAGAGTAATTTATGATTATGAGAGGATTAGTATATACAATAGCTATGACTGCGATTGCAACACTTCTGGGTGGTTGCTCCGCAATGCTAAATACGACTTATGGCTCTAGCGACCTATATCGCACCAATAACCGCGCTCAAGTAACCACAGAGATTGAGGCACGCGAGGCGGCACTCAAGGCTCGTGCCGAGGCCTACAGCGCAACATGGGAGGATATTCAGAATAGCGGTAGCGACCTCTCCTACTCATCTATCGTTGCAGATGATTATGAGAGTGCCTACGCACGCCGCCTCAAGGGCTTTAACTCACCTACATACAAACTCCCTTCGAGCTACTACAGCCTATCGACACGCGATGCTATGCGCTACGCTACGGCATACGACCCTGCCTACTACAATATCATGGTTTCGGGCGACCAGGTGTGGGTTGAGCCAAAGTATGTGACCTCGATGTTTGGCTCGTGGGGCGCGACAAATATATCGTATGGCATATACCCTACTCCTTGGGCATACGGCTGGTATGGATATGCCGACCCATTCTACTACACATGGTGGGGATATCCTCACTACTCATGGTACGACTGGAACTGGACAATATGTTACAACCCAATGTACTGGGGTCCAGGCTATTACCCAGGATTTTATCCCTATTACCCTGGTTACTATCCATACTATCCTGGCTACTACCCATATTACCCTGCGCGACCACCACATCCACATCATCCTGGCATCAACCCAGGACACCGCCCCGGAGGTGGCACAAACCACAACATAAATGGTGATCGCCGCAACTCCGCATCGCGCTACACATCGCCTACATCGAACAGAAATTATGGCGGTGGAACAAATATGAATGGCGGAGGCTCAAGACGTGGCGCCACAGCTACAGGAGTATATAACTCACAAGGCAGTAGCAGCAACAGAGGATATTACAACGGAAATAGTAACTCGCGAAGCAACACTACAACAGTAAGAGCTTCTGAGGGGCAGAATACACAACGTAATAACAATAACTCCAACTTCCGACAGTCGAATCAGTCAAACTACAACACTGGCTCACACACCCTGCGCAGTGGCGGTGGATATAGTGGCGGTGGCGGTAGCACACGCACAGGAGGTGGCACATCCTCACGCCGATAGCCAGCTACGAAGTTAAGTTATTCACAAATTATTAGAGAGCCGTAAGAATATAAACCAACAGAGTATGAAAAAGTTATACACAATCGCAACAACACTGGTCATAGCCCTCATGACAATAAATAGCAGCTATGCACAGGTAAACTTTGGTGGTACAACCATGAGCAACGATATCGTAACATGGAACGACCTATATGAGCTGTCGTTCACCACACATAACTACGGTACGGCACGCTCTATGGGTATGGGTAATGCCTTCACGGCTCTGGGAGCCGACATGGTCTCTGCATCGCTGAACCCCGCAGGTATTGGCATGTATGTAGGTAGCGATGTGAGCATCACACCTATAATGCAGTTTACAAAGAGCCCAACATCTAATAGCCAGCCATTTAACAACTTCGAGGATCATAGCGAACGTTTTGGACTAGCAAACGCGGGTGCTGTATTTACCGCGTATAAGGGCAAGGGGGCATTGACAAATATCAATGTTGGCTTTGTATATAATCGCATTGCCGATTTCAACCAAAACAGCGCATTCTCATCGTATGGCTACAACGCAGAGAATAGCATTGCCAACGCATTTCGCACCTTGTCAAACGTTGATGGCTTGAAAACCCTCGATGATGGTAAGATGCCCTTTGAGGGCGACCCCTTCTACTGGGGTCCAACACTTGCATATAAGACAGGACTTACGAATAAGGATAGCGACGGCTGGTTTATAGACCGCATAGGTGATAAGGCCATTGTAGATCAGTTCTCGGCAGAGGAGAGACGAGGCTCCCTCGGAGAGTTTGCCCTCACCGCAGGCTTTAACTTCATGGATATTGTCTATGTAGGTGCCTCGCTAGGATTCCAGAGCCTCAACTATAAGCGCGAGGTATACTATGGTGAAAAATACAGCTATGCCGGAGGCACACAGCCCTCGGGAGAGGGGATGCCATACCAGCTAGAGTATATGAACTATGCACAGTGGACACGCCTAACGGGAAATGGTGTAAATGTGAAGATTGGCGTCACAGGCCGCCCCGTACATTGGTTCCGCATAGGTGTAGCATACCACTCTCCAACCTTCTACACCATGGCTTTCCGTTATGGTGGAGAGATGTCTACGGGAACAAAGAGCGTGGGTAACAACCCCGAAAATTATGATATCGACAGATGGGGTTATGTGAGGGATACTCCTGTTGCAACACCTATTTTGGAGGATACGGGCGACTACAGCTGGGAGTATCGCACGCCATCGCGTCTTCTTGCCGGTGTGGCATTTACAATCTCCGACCGTGTGATAATCTCTGCCGACTATGAGCGTAGCTGGTATCAGACGATACGCCTCACAGGCTCTCCTATACATAATCTATCCTATACCGACACCTTCAAGGAGTACTTCAAGGGTAGTAACACGGTACGTGTAGGTGCCGAGGGATATATCCTTCCATTCCTCGCTGCACGTGTGGGATATATATGGAGTGGCTCCACACTTCGCGAGGGCCACAAGGAGGATATATTCTCACGCCCACTGCCTACCGAGCAGTGGTACCTCACAGCGGGTCTAGGTATTAAGTTTAACGACCATATCTACCTAGATGTAGCCTACCAATACGGCACTACGAAGTACTCTAGCTACATGACTTTCTTTGCTAATGGCCCAATAAACACCAAAAAGCCTGATGATATAGTAGATATTCGTAGCGATATCTTCACAACAAAGACCAACCGTCATATTGCCGTTGTCACCCTCGGCTACCGCTTCTAACAGAGCATATAGCGCGATACATATATAATAAATAGGTCAGCCTCATTCGAAGCTGACCTACTTATTTATGGGGCGAGGGATTACTCCAGAGGAGTGATTATAGCTCGTGAGGTGGTGCTAGGGCCAACAACAACAGACTCTGGCAACTGAACCTCCACACCGCCACAACGTGTGCTATCGCCATTTAGCTCATTTACAAGAGCCTTCAGGTCATCGATATTGCCCTTATTCTCCGCCGTGGGACATGTGTAGAGACGGCTTATAGCGCCTATCATGCCACTATTATCGGTGGCGTAACAGAGTGCTGTCTGCACAACATTCCAATCTACAAGGTAGAAGGAGTATGGCTGGGCAACACGACAGGTATCCCAATAGCCCGAGGTGAGAGTCCACAACTCGGCATCGGAGGTTGTTACAGCATTACTGCAATCACCCTCAACCATAGTAGTAAATAGCGTACGGATATTATCAAGGTTCGTATACTTTACAACAGTAATAGCACGACCCTTTGTCGCCGAAGCATCATCGAAGATGGCGCCATTCTCATCATCGCCCGAGAAGTAGCCAAACAACTCTACCTGTGGCATAACAGAGCTAAACTGCGATGTGTGTGCAAAGGCTGGGAAGGTGAAACACCTTACAACATCCCCCGTGTGAACATCCAAGGCGTAGATATAGCCCATATACTCCGTGTCGGGCATAAGACCCGATACCGACAACGTAGCATTGCCATTGTAGTAATATTGGTCGAGGATCTCGGCAACGGTGATAGAGGGGTTAAACTTCTTATACTCCTCAAAATAGTAGTTGAAGGCCTCGCGCTCATACTGCACAAAGGTAGCCTCGTCATACTCCGAAGCGGCACATACACCAGGCACATAGTAGATGGTCCTATCCGAAGAGGTAACATTCATGGTAAAGCCATAAGGCGAAGCATTCGAGGCTGTTACCTCAAAAACCACCTCATCCAAAGAGCCACCAGGAAGGGTGCGGAAGGTCTCCATGGTGGCAGCGGTGGTGATACCGCCATCGTAGCCAAATGCTATGATATAGTAATCTGTATCGGCGGCGGGGAGCTTCATAGCCGTACTACCCTCGTGAACCACAGGGCCACGGTCATTAGCCATAACATCCATCCATCCTGCCCACTGCTCCACAAGATTATGCATCATCTCCTCGGCCGTAGTGACACCATCCCAAGGAGCTACAAGGGCGCAATACTTATCGGTGTTGTTAGATGGGGTGATGCTAAACGACGCCTCCATCTGTCCAATATCCCAAACCTTAATGTCAAAGGTCATCGCCGACTGCGCAGCCTGCTGCGTGGTGTAGCTGCCACGCTCTACATCGGTGCAGATGACAATACCATCGGCATCGAGGATGATGCCTGCTATGAGGTAGTAGTACTCGGTATTCTCCTGCAAGCCCTTGGCCTCAAGTACCAAATCGCCTCTATGTATGAGAGCATTAACAACCTGCTGCTCGGTATATCCCTGACCAAGCAACGCATTTATCTCCTGCTGGAAATAGTACTGATAGAAGTAGTCGTGCGACATCTGATACCCCTCCTCATCCTCAACATAGTAGTTATACTGCGCCACAGGCATAGTGCAGAGATACCATTTTAGCTCGTTATCGGCTGGCGACACGTTGAAGGTGACGCTATTGTCCACCACCTGCGTAGTAACATCAAAATCGCAATCTACAACCTCCACACCAAGCGTTGTAAAGGCCACCTTGGTAATCTCCGTAGAGGCGCTATAGCCATCCTCGGCATCTACGCCAAAGAGAATGATATAGTACTCCGTAGTCGCTAAAAGGCCCGAAAATTTGACATCCGTAGCTACGCCCCTATCGACAATCGAGGGCATATACTCCACAAGGGTCATACCCTTGGACGAGGCCTCATCTGCAATCTCCTGAAAGATAGACTCTACAATAAACTCATCGCGCGTGGACTCCTCAACCTCGGCACGTGTAAGCAACACGCAGAGGTAGTCCATCTGCTCATCCGCAGGTACTACATCGAACGTCACAGAGCCACGCGTAACAGCGAGCCTCTCAACCGTAAAGTTCTCGGCAGGTGGCTCTGGCTCACCACCCCCAGGCACATGGGGTGCCACATCATCACTCTTACATCCTACAAGCATCAGCAGCATGAGGAGCATAGAGCCTACAATAAATCTTTTCATCGTTACTTGGCTTAATGATACAACTTATAAAAATATACACTCTCCTACAGGCACATCAAAAAAACAACCCACATGGGATAGTAGTAAACTACAGCCCAAGTGGGTTATCTTCTAGGGATATGTCGCAGTGCGCGACCTACCACAATGAGTTATTATGCCTCTGGAGCAATAGCCTCTGAAGGACAAACACCAGCGCAAGTACCGCAATCGATACACTTGCTAGGATCGATAACATAGATATCACCTGCTGAAATAGCCTCTACTGGGCACTCGTCGATACATGTACCACATGCAACGCAAGAATCTGAAATTTTGTAAGCCATATTACTTTATGTTTTTAATGAGTGTTTAATCGGTTTTCAAATGCAAATATACAATTTTTTTTACAAAAGCAAGCGCTATTTGATAAAATCAAAGCCTGTATATGGAATTAGCACCTCTGGAATACGAATTCCCTCCTCTGTTTGGTTGTTCTCAAGAAGCGCCGCTACGATACGTGGCAATGCAAGAGACGAGCCATTTAGGGTGTGTGCCAGCTGTGTTTTTCGGTTATCATCACGATAACGCAACTTTAGGCGGTTGGCCTGGAACGACTCAAAGTTAGAGACTGAAGAGACCTCCAACCAACGCTTCTGCGCCTCGGAGTATACCTCAAAGTCGAAGGTGAGGGCCGAGGTGAACGACATATCACCACCACAGAGGCGCAAAATACGATAGGGAAGACCCAACGATGCCACGATGCTCTCCACATGAGCAACCATAGCCTCGAGATCCTCGTACGACTTATCGGGGTGTGACACCTGCACAATCTCCACCTTGTCGAACTGGTGAAGACGGTTCAAGCCACGAACATCCTTACCATAAGAACCTGCCTCGCGGCGGAAGCATGGGGTGTAGGCGGTCATCTTCACAGGAAGCTCGCTCTGCTCCAAGATTACATCACGGAAGATGTTTGTAACAGGGACCTCCGCAGTAGGAACAAGGTAGAAACCATCAGCGGTAGCATGATACATCTGACCCTCCTTATCGGGCAACTGTCCTGTGCCAAATCCCGATGCCTCATTGACCATAATTGGAGGCTCAACCTCCTGATATCCAGCACGTGTATTGCAATCTAGGAAGTAGTTTATCAAGGCACGCTGCAGACGTGCGCCCTTACCCTTGTAGACTGGGAAGCCAGCACCTGTGAGCTTCACACCAAGGTCAAAATCGATGATGTCGTACTTCTTGGCAAGCTCCCAATGAGGAAGTGCCTCGCCAGGAATCTCGGTGTAGTTCTCCACAAGTTTTACCACCACATTATCCTCGGCGGTGCGACCCTCGGGAACGCTGTCGTGGGGGAAGTTAGGGAGCTTTACAATCTCGCTCTGAAGCTCCTCGGCAACCCTATCAGACTCCTCCTTAAGCTCGTTTGAGCGGCTCTTGAGGAGTGCTACCTCCTGCTTCTTAAGCTCTGCGGCCTCCTTCTCGCCCTTACCCATCAAGGCACCAATCTGCTTTGCAGCCTGATTCTGCGCTGCAAGGGTGCTATCAAGGTCGTTCTGAAGCGCCTTACGTCTGTCATCTAGCTCTATAATACGAGCGATTATCGGTGCGGCATCCACACCCTTCTTTGCTAGGCGGCGTACTGCCTCCTCGGTATTGTCGCGTAATTGCTTTAGTGTAAGCATAATTCTATCGTTTATTTCACTTTTGATTCACAAAGATACAACATTATTAATAAGGTTGTACGCCCATAAGCCAAAAAATTATCTATTATGAGATACTTTCGTAGTGCTTTAGCCTCTAAAATGTTGTCTATATCGAAATATATTCTTAATTTTGTAGTGGTCTTTGGACAGCAAAACAGAGATATCATCGACTGTGGCGATAGGCCATTACCGCCATAGTGAGACTACGAGAACTCAAAAATAAAACTTAAATAAACTCATAAAATATGTTGAAAAAGGTATTATCTATAGTTGCACTCTCTTTGGCAATTATTGTTCCATCGTATGGACAGGATGGTGAGACTAAACGTATTGCGGTTCTCGAAACCGTAGATAAGGAGAATAGCGTCTCTTATAGCACAAAGCTTATCATACGCAGTAACCTAGCCGCTGTGATTACCTCTACACCTGGTTATGAGGGTTACGACCGCGTGGATGTATCATCTATAATGGAGGAGCATGAGTTTCAGCGCACAGGTCTTGTTGGCGATGCCGACATTAAGCGCCTTGGCGAGATGACAGGAGCCGACTATATCCTTGTTACAGAGGTAGTTTCGCTTGAGAACTCTCGACTATTCATCACATCGAAGATATTGAATGTGGAGAGTGCGCAGATTGACAAAACAGCAAATGTAGAGTCATCGGAGAGCAGTAAGGAGCTGGAGAAGAACTGCCGCAAACTAGCTGGAAAGCTCTTTGGTGTTGCCACCACCGCAACTACCACCACCGCAACAGAGACAAAGGGAGAGCTAACCCTCGAGGAGGGCATCTACGTAGGAGAGATACAAAATGGAAAGCCTCATGGCGAGGGAAGACTAACCTATAGCGATGACTCCACCAACATAAAGTATTATGAAGGAGACTGGGTGAATGGCAAAAAGCATGGCCACGGAACCATGGAGTGGAAGGATAACGAGAAGTATGTAGGTCAGTGGAAGAGTGACGAGCGTTGTGGCGCAGGAAAATACTACTATAGCGATGGCAGCAGATATGAGGGTAACTGGGCAAAGAACGAACGCAACGGCGTGGGTACATACTACTTCAGCAACGGCGATAGATATGAGGGTGAGTGGATGAACCGCCTAAAGCATGGCGAGGGTACTACATATTACGCATCGGGCGAATTGACAAAGGCAACCCACACATGGGCAGAAAATAGGAGATTTGGCCCTGCTACGGAGTACACCACCGATGGATATATACACAAGGGGTCGTATAATGTCAATGGCAATAAGGATGGTGAGTGGAAATGCTATAAGTTCAATAAGCTTCAGAGTACTATGATTTATAGCGATGGCAAATTGAAACGCACCATACGCGCAAAATAGTAACACGAGTAACATCACTAACACCGCTAACGTGTGTGTTTTTGTTAGTGGGGGGGGCGTTGTCACCTAGCAGATTCCCACGTCACTGCGTTCCTCGGAATGACGCTCTTGTTGTCATCGTCATTGCGAGGCTGTCAAGCCGTGGCAATCTCTTACTCTGCGGAGAGCTAGCAATAGGGAGTTTAGGGAGTTTAGGGAGTTTAAGGATGGGTCTTGCGCTATGTACGCTACTCTCCCTAAATTCCTTTGATAGTGTTTAATGAATTTAAGGAGTTTAGGGAGTTTAGGGATTAGGGTTGGCGGCGTGCTATTCTCTCCCTAAATTCCCTAATTTCTCTAAATTCCCTTTGATAGTATTTAGTGAATTTAAGTATAGGAGAGCAATCAATACCTAATATAATATAACCTATTATATATAATATATATATTATATATAATAGAAATTACTATAACACGCTCGCTGGAGACCGTAACCTACATGGTAATCATCCTACACAAGCAGGAGGATTATCTCCGTAATAGGCTACTATCTCCCTCTCGGAGTAGCCTCTCGATGAGGGTGGTTTACCGCATGAGTGTAGAGCGCAGAGGAAAATAGTGGTTTTGACGCGCATTGCTCTGCGTAAATTCCTTTGATAGTGTTTAGTGAATTTAAGGAGTTTAGGGAGTTTAGGGATTGGGCCTACCGTACTGCACTGCCTCCTCCCTAAATTCCCTAATTTCCCTAAATTCCCTAAATTCCCTAACAATGCCTACGCACCACCGCAGACAACCTACCACCACCACGCAACCTACCTCTCTCTAACAATGCCAACGCACACAGCGAAACAACCTACCAGATTGCCACGAGCCTTGCGGCTCTCGCAATGACGCGGTATACAACGCACAACCCGCAACGCCCTTCCACAGCGCGAGACCTTTTTGTTGTTAGAAGGGCGTCAGATACAACGCTCGGCAAATTTCGAGGCGATGGGCTGTACTAGTGGTACTGCCCATTGGCGAGATAATTTGATAGCGGAAGTAGATGACCATTTATCACAACAAAGAAACACAAAAACACAAAAACACACACGTTAGGGGGTGTGCGCGATGTTCGCGATGTGTTTTTTGTTAGCGATGTTAGCGATGTTAGCGGTGTTCGTGATGTTCGCGATGTTCGTGATGTTCGCGGTGTTAGCGATGTTAGCGATGTTAGCGGTGTTAGCGGTGTTAGTGATGTTACCTCCCACGATAAAATAGAGCCTCTCAAGTGTTGATATCTAAATACTATTTCGTATCTTTGTGCGATTAAGATATACACAACTATATGAGTAACAACAAGCGTAAGATAGAGCTACTATGCCCAGCACGCGACTACCGCGCAGCGATAGCTGCTGTGGATTGTGGCGCCGATGCACTATATATTGGTGCCGAGGGATTTGGCGCACGCCGTGCTGCAACAAATAGCACCGCCGATATAGCGCGCGTGGTAGATTATGCTCACCTCTTTGGCGTTAGGGTTTATGTTACGCTAAACACCATACTCTACGAGAGCGAACTTAAGGAGGCCGAGGCTCTGGCACGTGAGCTTATAGATGTGGGCGTAGATGCTCTTATTGTGCAGGATATGGCATACCGCGAGATGAACCTCCCCGTGGAGCTTCACGCCTCAACGCAGGTGTGTAACATGACTGCGGAGGGTGCCAAATTCCTAGAGGATAGCGGATTTACACGTGTGATACTAGAACGCGCCCTCTCGCTTGAGGAGATAAAGGCTATTCGCCAAGCTACAACCGTAGACCTAGAGTGCTTCGTGCATGGTGCTATATGTGTTGGTCATAGCGGCCGCTGCTACCTCTCACGCTCGCAATCCTCACGTTCGGGAAATCGCGGAGAGTGTTCGCAGCCCTGTCGTCTGACGTACGACCTTGTGACAGAGCGTGGCGAAAAGATTATAAGTGGCAAGCACCTCCTCTCGGTAAAGGATTTCGACCTCTCGGCACGCATAGGCGAGATGATAGACGCTGGGGTTATGTCGTTCAAGATTGAGGGCCGACTAAAGGATGATAACTACATAAAAAATATAGTGAGCTACTATCGTCAGGCGATAGATAAGGCCCTCGAGAGTCGCCCCGACTGTGAGCGTCTCTCGGTTGGTGAGTCCGAGATAGAGTTTACCCCCGACCCCAAGAAGAGCTTTACACGCGATGGTGGCGAATATATGTTCTCGGGGAAGCGCAGTGGTGTAGCATCGTTTAACACGCCAAAGGCTGTGGGAGAGTATGTAGGCTCGGTAGCTGTGGTGGGAAAACGAGATATCAAGGTTATCACCCGCGAGAGGCTAAATGCTGGCGATGGTGTGTGCTTCATAGCTGGCGACGGCATCATAGGCACAAACATTAACCGCGTGGAGGGCAACATAATAGAGCCTAACCGCATGGAGGGCATAAAGGCGGGCATGGAGATATACCGCAACTACGACCACCGCTTCACACAGAACATAGAGCGTAGCCGCACACGCCGCACCATAGCCGTTAGCTGCAACCTCAACATTACACAGCATAACATCACCGCCACATTTACAGATGTAGAGGGCATCACCACCACGGCATCGCGCAGCGTGGAGCTAGAGGAGGCGAAAAACATAGTGAAGATGGTTGCTGTGGCCGAGGAACAGATGATAAAGAGTGGCGACACCATCTTCCGCGTTACAGAGGTAGCGGTGTTGGGTGGAGAGTGGTTTGCACCAGCCAAGGTGTTGGCCGAGATAAGGCGCGAGGCACTAGCCCTGCTAGCCTCAAAACGCGCAGAACAGAGCATAGACCACGACATACGTAGCGATGATGGCACGGCGCAATATCCCGAGCGACGACTATCACCACAGCATAACGTGGTAAACTCCCTAGCACGACACTTCTACAAGCGTCATGGCGTAGAGCATATCGTAGAGGGGCTAGATAGCTGGGCTACGACACGTGGTGAGAGGGTGATGGAGTCGAGCTACTGCATACGCCGCGAGATTGGCGAGTGCCTGAAGAGAGGCTCCAAGCTCCGTGACCGACTATTCATAGAGCATGGCAGACACCGCTACCTCCTAGATTTCGACTGCAAAGAGTGCAGAATGAGACTGATAGATTGTTCAGAACCTGAAAACCGCATTAAAAGATGATAAAGCAACTAACTCCGAATATTGCTGATTATGAGCTTCTTGACACTGGAGATGGCGAGAAGCTAGAGCGCTTTGGCAAGTTTGTGGTACGCCGCCCCGAGCCACAGGCTATATGGCGCAAAAGCCTCAAGGATAGTGCTTGGCAGGGTGCCGATGCCTCGTTTCTCCGCGACACAAAGTCGGAGGAGCGTGGGGAGTGGCGCATGAAACCTACGATGCCCTCGCGATGGAGCGTAGGCTTCGACTACAAGGCTATGCATCTACGTATGCGTCTGGCACTCACCTCGTTCAAACATGTGGGTATCTTCCCCGAACAGGCTGCAAACTGGATGTTTATATACGACAGCATCGAGGAGCTGAAGATGAGGGGCATAGAGCGTCCCAAGGTGTTGAACCTCTTTGCCTACACGGGAGGTGCTACATTAGCGGCACGTGCCGCAGGTGCAGATGTCACACATGTAGACTCTGTGAAGCAGGTTGTGACATGGTCACGCGAGAATATGGAGCAGTCGGGGATGGATGGTGTGCGATGGATTGTTGAGGATGCCACAAAGTTTGTGGAGCGTGAGATAAGACGTGGCAATAAGTATAATGCCATAATCCTCGACCCACCAGCATACGGACGTGGCGCAAATGGCGAAAAGTGGGTGTTGGAGGATGATATATGCCACATGTTGGAGTGTTGTGCAGCACTGCTCGAGAGGGAGAATGCCTTTCTTGTCTTCAACCTATACTCGATGGGACTATCTGCGATGCTAGCACGTACTGCCGTACATCAGGCCTTTGGCGCACCAAAGAGCGAGGAGATGGGTGAGCTATACTTTGAGGATAGAAGCAAAAAGCAGATACCCTTTGGCACATACTACCGCTTCAAGAGATAGCAACAATGGGTAAGCTATTTGATATTTTCCTCTCCTTCCTGAAGATTGGAGCCTTCACCTTTGGTGGTGGATACGCCATGATACCCCTCATACAACATGAGGTTATCAACCACCGCGGATGGCTCACCGACAAGGAATTTATAGACCTCCTTACTATTGCACAAACCGCCCCAGGGCCTATATCGCTAAATACGGCAGTCTTCGTAGGCTATAAGTTTTGCAGATACTGGGGTGCCCTCGCCGCAGTGCTGGGCGCTGTGATACCCTCCTTTGTGATAATCCTCGTTGTGGCGATATTCTTCACCAATATACGTGATAATGTGTGGGTAGATGCTGCGTTCAAGGGTATGCGTCCCGCGGTTGTAGCACTCATCGTTGCCCCTATTGTGGGACTTACGAAGGGGATGCATTGGGTAGGTTTGAGCATCGCCCTAGCTACAGCATTGGTGGTGTGGCATTTCGGGTTTTCACCTATCTGGCTTCTCATTGCCGGAGCCATTGGCGGCATCGTGTGGATGGCAAGACACGGAGAGGAGGGTAAACAATGATAAGCACACTCATTCAGCTGTTTATCAGCTACATAAAGATTGGATTCTTCGGCTTTGGAGGCGGATATGCCATGCTCTCGCTGATACATAGCGAGGTGGTAGTGAAAAACGCGTGGCTCACAAATGGCGAGTTTGCCGATATAGTAGCTATATCGCAGATGACCCCTGGCCCCATTGCTATCAACTCGGCAACATATATTGGATATGAGATAGCAGGCATCGGAGGCTCCATCGTGGCAACCGTAGCGGTATGTCTGCCAGCCCTGACGCTGATGATGCTCATAACACACTTCTTCCTGCGCCTGCAACACAATAGCGTGATAAAGGGCGCTGTGATGGGCATGCGTCCCGTGGTGGTTGGCATGATTGCCTCGGCAGCGCTGCTGCTCATGTTTCCACATTCGAGCGATGGAGAGAGCTTCATAGATGGCTGGAGTTGGGCGATATTTGGCCTTACGCTGGTAGGCTCGGCAAAGAAAATAAACCCTATACTTCTTATCATCGTGTCGGGTATTATGGGAGTAATTATTTATGGCTTATAAAAGATAACTCTATGAGTAACAACAACATATTAGAAGGTTTAAATGCTGTACAACGCGAGGCTGTGGTGAACTACGATGGCCCCTCGCTAATCATTGCTGGCGCCGGCTCGGGAAAGACACGTGTGCTGACCACACGCATAGCCTATATGCTATCGCAGGGCGTGGAGCCAGGCTCTATTTTGGCGCTCACCTTTACAAATAAGGCGGCACGTGAGATGCGAGAGCGCATCGAAAAACTTGTAGGCTCCCAGGCGCGATTTATACGCATGGGAACATTTCACTCGGTCTTTGCGCGTCTTCTACGTGAGAACGCCACGAAGCTGGGCTTCCCCGAAAGCTTTACAATATATGAGCCTAACGATGTAAAAAACCTCATAAAGAGCATCATAAAAGAGAAGAATCTCTCGGAGGAGAGATACAAGCCACAGGCTGTAGCGGCACGTATCTCTATGGCCAAGAACTGCCTCATAACCCCTGGAGCATATAAGGCAAATGGCGTGCTAGCAGGTGAGGACCGTGAGGCAAAGATGCCCGAAATAGCAGATATATATATCGAGTACTGCAACCGCTGTAAGCGTAATGGCGCTATGGACTTTGACGACCTTCTGCTACAGACCAACATCCTGCTCCGCGATGCTGGAGAGGTGCTGGAGCAGTATCAGGATAGGTTTAAGTATATCCTTGTGGATGAGTATCAGGATACTAACATGGCGCAGTATATCATCGTGCGCCGCCTAGCGTTAAAACACTCCAACGTATGCGTTGTGGGTGACGATGCGCAGAGCATCTATGCCTTCCGTGGTGCAAAGATTGAGAACATCCTCTCGTTCCAACGCGACTACCCCACTACCAAGGTATATAAGTTGGAGCAGAACTACCGCTCTACGCAGACCATCGTAGAGGCGGCAAACTCCCTCATAGCCCACAACTCACGCCGTCTCGACAAGCGATGCTTCTCGGCAGCGGAAAAGGGCGAGAAGATACGCCTAGTAAGGGTGTTAGAGGATAGCTACGAGCCTGTAGAGGTGGCAATGGATATAAAGGATAGAGTGAGGGAGGGTGCCGAGTGGCGCGACTTTGCAATCCTCTATCGCACCAACAAGCAACATGGTCTCTTTGAGGCGGCATTCACACGCCGAGGAATACCCTACCGCGTATATAAAGGTATGTCGCTACTAGAGCATAAGGATGTGCGAAACATGTTGGCATACCTCTCCGTAATCCTCAACCCCAACGATGATGAGTCGTTCAAGAGAATCATAAATTACCCTGCACGAGGTATTGGCGATACCACTGTGGCACGTATAGCCGAGATAGCGGCACAGCGTCAGACCTCTATGTGGCACGCCGTAAATAGCCTTGTAGGCTCCACGGAGGCTATGGGACAGGTAGAGAAGGTTGTGGTAAGAAAGGTTAGCGACTTTGTGAAGCTGATAAACGAACTCTCTACAATACGCGTAGAGATGGGTGTGTCGGACTTCGCGAAGGAGGTCATGGCACGTTCGGGAATACTCCACGAACTAGAGAAGGAGAAGAAACCCGAAAACGACACCGCCAAAGACTACCTCGACCAGCTCCTGGCAATGATGAGCTCCTACGAGGATGAGTGTGACCGCGAGATGGAGGATGGATTGCGCGAGCAGAGTCAGACCCCAACCATAGATGAGTGGATGCAGAACATAATGTTGCAAACCGACCAAGATAGTGAGGATGATGGCAACAAGGTGACCCTGATGACCGTACACTCTGCAAAGGGCCTGGAGTATGACTACATATATATCGTTGGCATGGAGGAGGGTCTCTTCCCCTCGTCACGCTCGGTGGAGTCTATAACCGACCTAGAGGAGGAGCGCCGATTGATGTACGTAGCAATAACACGTGCCAAGAGGGCGGCGATGTTATCCTTCTCGGAGATGCGCCGCGTATGGGGTAAGACCGAAAATACAAAGCCTAGCCGCTTCCTAGCAGAGATAGAGACGGAGTGGCTTGATGCCAACTTTAATATCGAGGAGCTTAAGGGTAGAAACCGCTGGGAGCGTGCTACACAGGAGGAGCGACCCCATCATGAGTCGCTAAAGAGCCGCTACGGAGGCCATGGTGGTCATGGTGGCCAGCGACAGCACACCACAACGGGAACCCCACGCCCCGAGATTATCGCAACGCCAAAGCCCATAGACCCAGAACGTGCAGGAATGCGCAGGGTGGCACAAACAGAGACATCAACGACATTGGAGAGTTGTGCATATAACGTAGGTGATGGTGTTCTCCACCCCAAGTTTGGACGAGGACGCATAGAGCGCATAGAGCCTCTGGCCACAGACCATAAGGTTGTTGTTGCGTTTGACAGCTACGGCAGTAAGACTCTGCTAGCGAAATTTGCAAAGCTAACAAAGTTATAGTTATGGAGGATGTGATGCTTTCGGTCATTATGACCACCTACAACCATGAGCGATATATCGCCCAGGCGATAGAGAGTGTTCTGCGACAGCAGACCGACTTTCGCATAGAGATTGTCATAGGTGAGGATTGTAGCACCGACCGCACACGTGCCATAGCCGAAGATTACGCCGCACAATACCCCGAGGCGATACGCATAGTGACCTCGGAGAAGAATGTGGGATGGCGCAAAAACTACTATCGCACCATCGCCGCGGCACGGGGTAAGTATATCGCCATGCTCGATGGTGATGACTACTTTACACACCGCAAGAAGCTACAGATGCAGGTAGAGATCCTTGAGGCAAACCCCGAGGTGGGAATGTGCTATGGCCGTTCGGAGCGCATCGATGAGCAAGGGAACAGAAGCATATACCCCGAGGGGGAGTGTCTGACGACATTTGAGGCTATGCTGCGCCGCAACCCCGCCGAAAACTGCACCACCGTAGCTCGCAGGGAGCTTGTAGCACAATACTACGCAGAGGTTCACCCCGAGGAGCATCCCGAGTGGCGCACCGATGACCTGCCTATGTGGCTATGGTTTGCCGCACGCAGCAAGTATGTGGGTGTCGATTGCCCCGTGGCTGTACATCGTGTGCTGAAGCAGAGTGTGAGCCACAACCCCGACTATCGCAAAAAAATAGAGTTTGTAGAGTCGCTATACGACATATCGCTATGGTATGACGAGCATTACAACAATGGCCAGATGCACGATGAGCTACAACACTCAAAGCATAACACCGCACTGTGGGTGTTGTCCTACAATGGCACCATCAGCGAATATATAAAGAGGTGGTGGAACGACATAAAAGCATACCGTCCACTTATTAAAAACATCGCCTCATACGGCCTCTTCGTGAAGAAGATATGTTGGCGTATGTGGCTTAAACAGAAGAGATAATGACTACAAAGGAGCGATATAGATATGTTATAGAGTACTTCTCACGCAGCATGCCTACGGCAGAGAGTGAGCTAAACTACCGCACACCATTTGAGTTGCTTGTTGCTGTGGTTCTCTCGGCACAGTGTACCGACAAGCGTGTGAATATGACTACTCCTGCGCTCTTTGAGCGATACCCCACGCCCTTCGAGATGGCACAGGCTACGGAGGAGGATATATTTCAGTATATAAAGAGCATCTCCTATCCCAATAATAAAGCAAGACATCTAGCTACCCTAGCGCGACAACTTGTTGAGAGGTTTAACGGCGAGGTGCCATACGACCCAAAGGATTTGGAGTCACTGCAGGGCGTAGGACGCAAAACAGCAAATGTCGTGGGGGCGGTGCTATGGGGTAGAGAGGTGATGCCCGTGGATACTCATGTGTTTCGCGTCTCGGCACGCATAGGGTTATCGACAAATGCCAAGACTCCACTAGCAACAGAACGACAACTAGAGAGGGGCTTCCCAAAGGAGTTGCTACCCATAGCTCACCACTGGCTTATCCTCCATGGACGTTATGTATGTGTGGCACGTAACCCAAAGTGTAAGAGCTGCGGGCTGACGGAGATATGCAAATATTACAAGCAAAATATAAATATAATCAAATAGATATGAGGAGATTACTCTACTTGGGCATACTACTATTTGTCGCATGCACAACACCAAACTACCCAGGTGTGGATAACCCTCCACAGGGTGGCAAATATGATAACAACATCGTAGCATATATAGACGAGCGCCTTACAAACGAGTATTACTGGCTCGATGAGGTTAAGGAGAAGAGCAGCACCTTCAACCGCACACTCCCCTGGGAGGAGTATCTCGACAACTCACTTGCCAAGCTCTCAACAAATATTGACGATGGCTACTACAACAGCCAGGGACAACGTGCCTTCTACTCCTACATAAGGGAGGTATCTAGCACCACACGTGCCACGACCACAGGTTTTGGCATTTCGCTACACTACACCATAGCTATTATTAACAATGAGGGCAACTACGGCTTCTTCATCGAAAACGTATACCCCGGCTCCCCAGCCGAGAAGGCAGGCATCATGCGTGGTGACGTAATCACCATGGTCAGCAACACGCCTTTAAATCCGAGCAACTATGCCGAGCGCTTTAACGCCATAGAGAGTAGTAGCGTGGCATCGCTAAACCTAACTCTCTACCGACAGTGCGATGCCGAGAGCTTCAGCGTCACACTATCGAAGGGTCAATTCACACCTACAACGGTGGTTTACAGCGACATCATAGATGTTAAGGGTTACAACAAGAGGATAGGTTATCTTGTGTACACGGGCTTTGAGTCGGAGTATGACGAGCAACTTATAGGAGCGATAGAGCAGCTTGCCGCAGAGGGCGCAGAGGAGTTCATCCTCGACCTACGTTGTAATGGTGGTGGCGCCGTGAACTCGGCATCGAAGCTCTGTGCAGCGCTTCTCCCTGCGAGGTTCGAGAATGGCCTATTGTGCAGCATAGTGCGCAATAAGAACAACACCAAGAGCAACAAAATCACGGAGATTGTGCTACAGAATACAGGCCAGATATTAAACCTTGAGCGTCTCACGGTTATCGGCTCGGGATATACCGCCTCGGCATCGGAGCTTGTGGTCATGGGACTTCGAGGCTTGGACTTCCCCGTGAGGCTCATAGGCTCAACAACCGAGGGTAAAAACTGTGGCATGGATGTAACACGCCTTACCATAGGCTCTACCACTGTGGAGTATGCTCCGATAACCTTTATGTGCCTAGATGCCAAGGGCTTCGGGGGCTGGGGAGATGGTATCATCCCAGATATAGACCTCACATCGCAGAGTAATGGCATGGGAGTTAGCGACAAGAACTACCCTCTACCACGCACAACGTGGGGTGATGCTAGCTACGACATAGCTCTCGCCACAGCACTCGCCGACATAACGGGTAAGAGCATATCTCAATCCTCAACACGTGCCGTAGAGCAAATGATGGAGGTTGTGGCAACACATAGCATCCCAAAGCCTATCTCGGGCATACGTAACTATGTTGAAGAGTAGGAGTTATCAAATAAATTTTATAACTTTGCATAATATGTGCGCCATGTGTGGCGTTTCGTCATGTAGAAAAGAGTAAAAAACGATATAACAATGAATGAAGTAGTAAACATTAAGGAGCTAAATGCTCATATTCAGGAGGAGTCAGTATTTGTGGATACCCTACGTAAGGAGATATCACGTGTCATCGTTGGTCAGCAACATCTCATCGACACACTACTTATCGGTCTTCTCTCGGATGGTCATATCTTGCTAGAGGGTGTTCCAGGTTTGGCAAAGACCCTTGCTATCACAACACTCTCAAAGGCTGTAGATGCAAAGTTCTCGCGTATACAGTTTACCCCCGACCTACTCCCTGCCGACCTTATTGGTACGCTCATCTACTCACAGCGTAACGAGGATTTCACAGTGAAGCATGGCCCTATCTTCGCAAACTTCGTGCTTGCAGATGAGATTAACCGCTCACCAGCAAAGGTGCAGTCAGCACTCTTGGAGGCGATGCAGGAGAAGCAGGTGACCATAGGTGATAACACCTATCCCCTTCCAAAGCCTTTCCTTGTGCTTGCTACGCAGAACCCCCTCGAGCAGGAGGGTACATACCCTCTCCCAGAGGCACAGGTAGACCGTTTTATGCTCAAGGCAAAGATATCGTACCCTAAACGTGCCGAGGAGCTAGACATTATACGCATGAACCTCCGCGGCGCAGGAATGCCCGAGGTGAACAAGGTAATCACCCCCGAGGATATCCTACGTGCTAGAGAGGTGGTAAATAAGGTATACATGGACGAGAAGATTGAGCGATATATTATAGACATCATCTTCGCCACACGCGAGCCTGCGGAGTATCACCTGCAGAGTCTCCAGCCACTAATCGCCTACGGAGGCTCACCACGTGCCAGCATAGCCCTAGCAAAAGCAGCACGCGCCTACGCCTTCATACAGCGCCGCGGATATGTGATTCCAGAGGATGTGCGTGCCGTATGTCACGATGTATTGCGTCACCGCATCGGCCTTACATACGAGGCAGAGGCAGAAAACATCACCACAGAGCAGATTATCACCGACATCCTAAATAACGTC
>JAEIGA010003681.1_pt1 | contig 23890 bp, 39 predicted proteins | sample 9270691 | NCBI WGS metagenome assembly JAEIGA01 (sample SAMN17057246, study PRJNA624740) | gut metagenome | biome: biome; isolation source: fecal sample | host: Bos grunniens | place: China: Xizang | collected 2019 | reverse complement strand
TTGCCCGCGAAAAATCCGTGCAAACTGTGATCCCGTTTCGGTTTTCCTGCTTCGCAACTACAAGCGCATCTTTGCCGTTTATGTCTATAAACCTTTGCAGTTTTTCTTTTGCGTTGTTCATAGATCGTTCTTCTTTCTTGGAAAGTCGCGTACTAAAGGATTATTTTTTTTGCCCCAGATTTCTCGAAAAAATGCACGAAAAATCTTTAGGGGTAAAATTTCATCTTGAAAAAAATTTTGGGCAGAAAATTCGCGTACTAATTATTTTCTGGGATCCTGAGCGAAAAATCCAAAAAGTGTACAAAAAATTTTTCGCCCTGGAAATTGGCCTCGAAAAAAATTTTTGACCATTTTTCAAAATGCAGTATGCGCACTTTTGGCGCGTTTCTTTTTTGCTGTGCTGCGGCTGCCTTGCCCGCTGTCGCTTTGTCTCTCCGGGGCTGTCTTTCGCTGCATCTGTCCGGCAGCTTTTGCCGCTGTGCGTTCTTTGTTGCTGTGGCTTTGCATTTTGCTTTTTCCCGGCCTTTGCTGCCGCTTGTGGTGTTTTCCCTGTCTGGGATCCTTCCGGGGCTTTCTGGCCCTTTTTGCGGCTGCTGTGGTTGCTTTTACAGTAAACCGGGGCGGGGTGTGTGTCAATTTCATATTGTCCACTTTTCGCCCGGTCTGGCTTTCGTTTTTGGCCCTTCCTGGGGCTTTGTACCGCTTGCCGGGGTTCTGTCCGGCTGTGGCCCGTGCTGCCCGTTCTGGGGCTTTTCTCGGCGTTTCTTATCCACTGCGGGTTGTGGTGCCTTCCGTGGCTTTCGTTGCCTTCCTGGGGCTTTTACGCGGTTAAAATGCGTAGTGTGATTTTTTCATCGATATTATAGTTGACAAAATGCCGTAAAAGGTCGCTTTTACTGTCAATCGCTTGTTTTACGGGGTTCGGGTCGTCTAGTTTTATATAGTTTTCATGCATTGTTGGCACTTCATCCGCTGCAATATAGGATAGTTGAAAATATACTCCGGGCCGGGTGGATCTGTGCAAAATCTCCCGGGCGCCGCTGCTGCGTTTATATTCGGCAGCGATAAAACCGGGCGCAAAAAATACGCGCTCTATCTCTGCGGCGCGTTCTGCTTCTTTGCGTTCTGCTGCTTCTATTTCTTCATCACTTCCCAGAAAAAATAAGTCTGGGCTTATGTTTAAGCTATTAAAAGTGATTGTGTTTTCTTTCATTGTCTTTTTTTCCTTCCTTTTTGATTCTGGGATAGCTGCCGCCTGCATCGGGCGCGGCCACGCTTTCCGGCGTGGGATCCTCTCCGGCAGCAAAAAATATTATAAAAGTGCTTTTCTCTCTTTTATCATTTCTAAAACTTCATTCCATGCGCTTTCATAGTCGTTAATTTGTTCTTGCGTCCACTTTCCAAAAAAACCGCGATTTGTGCAATCGCAATAATAGTTGTATTTTTGCCTTTCCATTACTTCTAAATATGCAAGCTGTTTTTCCGGGCTGCTGTATTTATCCTTGTTATGTGAAAATACTCCTTCTATAAAGTTTCTGGTTTCCTGATTAAACTTTGCTTTTTTCATTGTTTCGGCTCCTTTCCGCGTTCTTCATCCGCTGCAAAATGGATTTTGTGACCGTCTGAAAAAAGATAGTTAAAATTTGTATATTCCTTTTCAAGCTGTTTTTTCTGTTGTGCTGCTGTTATGGTGTAATCTCTTTCAATGTGATAAACTTTCATTTTTTCAGCTCCTTTCGTGGGTGTGGTTGTGCCGCCGTTCCTGGATCGGTTCGGCGGCTGTTTCTGGCTGTTATGCGGTTGTGTATGTCACTATGTGCGATGGTTTGCGGATAACATGATATAAACCCTTCTTTTGATATAATGCGCTGTAAAATTGCGCTGTTTTATGGGCTTCTGTTTCTGTTTCCGCTGTTGCTATGGTGTATTGTTTTTCGATCGGCAGCGGGTCGCCTGGCCGCGTTTGCTGCCGCTGGTCTATTTTGATTAGTACAATATTAAACATGGCTTTTTCTCCTTCCCGTTATTCTAATATTTGCAATAATTCGCAATACGCGCCGCCGTTGTGGATGTAAAAAAATGTTTTGTGCGTTTCTGATTGATTCCAAAAATCAGATATTGAAAAATCGCGGTCAAGTTTCCGGGCCTCTTCAAGTCCTTTTCGCGCTGTTTCTAAGTCGTGCGAAAATGTCTTGTAAAATGCTTTGTTAAAACCTTTTATATTTTTTCTGCGGGCGTTTAGTTCCTGCTTTAATACTTCAAAACTTTTCATGTTTCAATCTCCTTTCATTTTGTGAAATATTCTTGCGTATATTGCCCGCACTGCTGCGGAGATGCGTTTTTATCTGTATGACATAATAAAAGGTGCTTTCCTGCGTATTTCATGCGGCTATATGCTATAAAGAATAGCATTTCGCCGGTTGTTTTGCTTCTTCCTACATAATCGCCTTTTTCCATGCTGGCCTCCTTCATAATGATAATAAAATGATGTCAATAATGCGCCGGGCTTCTTTCTCTGTATATCCTGACGCAAGCAAGTTTGTAAAAATTGCGTTGATTTCTCTTTTTTTCATCTGTAAAGCCTCCTTTTATGCGGTCGTGATTGTGTAGTTTATGCCGGATTCGTAAACAGTAAACCCGGCGCGGCTGTAAAAGTCCGCAACGCTTTTTATAAATGTTTTCGCCGTGCTGCCAGGGGTAGACAATGCCGGGAAAATATCGCGGGCGGCGTGATAATCTGATAATGTGAGTTTTTCGCGCTTCAACTCGTTTTCGTCGCTGATTGCGTCAAGTGTGCAAAATGCTTTTGTTATTGCGCGCATTGCGTCTGTTTTCTTCATTTGTTCGGCTCCTTTCATGCAATTTTCAATTTCAGGATGCGTGAAAAATCTATTTTCACATATTCTGTTTTTACTTCTGGCGCCGTGGATCCTTCCGGCGTGATGTATCCACTTTCGGTTGTTATTTCGATTTTGTGCTGCTGCAGGTGGTTCTTAAGCCGCTTATAAAAGAAAAATCTTTCGTCAAGTCCGGCTCCGGCGGTGTAGTACAATTCCGGGATGTAATAATATTGTCGGGATCCTTCCGCAAAAAACGCGTATGTATATTTGCATTCTTTCCGCGTCTCTTTTCGGTATTCTCTTTTAATCGCCTGTATTGCGTCGGCCTTTTTTCCGCAACAAATTAAATTTTTGATTTGCTGCGCGTCCGGGTTGATCTGCTGCCCGTTTGCCGTGATTTTGACGCTTTCGGGCGCGTATTTGTAGCCGCTCCATTTTATTTTTATCATGTTTCGCGCTCCTTTCTATATTGCGGTATATCCGGCGTTTTCGGCCTGGTCTGCAAGTTTGCGCCGGTCTGTTTTTGTTATGGTGATGTAGTCGCTGTAGCTGTGCGCGGTGTTGTAGTCCTTTTTATAAGTCCGCGCGGCGTGGTCTATAATCAGTGTATAACGATTTCCGTTACAATCTCTTTTTGTGGTAAAATACTGTTTCATGCTGCTTTCTCCTTTCATTTATTGCCAGGGCTGCGCTGTGTATTCTTCGCTGTTTTGGATGATAAACAAGGCAAGCGCGTTTTCAAGTTCTTTCATCCCTTTATATAAATCGGTTTCGTCGGTGGGATCCTCTAAACATTGGTAGTTGTAAAACTGTATCATTTTAAAAATCTGATAATGCCAGGATTCGATAATAAAATGACCATCTTTATAAAATCCGTCTTTGTCCTTTTCGCCGGGCTTGTATTCGGTTTGTTTGCTTGTTGGGTTCGGTTTGTATTCCGGCACGCGTTCCGCGCCGGGGGCAGTGTAGCGGTTCAAGTATGCCGCATGATTCATAACTACTAAAACTTTATAGATTTTCGCCGCGTCGAAAAAATAACGTCCGGCAAAGGGTCTTGCGTCGCTGCATTTCAGGGTGAAAAGCACTCTTGCCAGGGATTCCGGCGCGCTCATTCCGTTTGTTTGATAGTCCATATTTAACAATCTTTCGATGTAGTCCGCGATTGCTGCGGTGTTTTTGGGATCTTGAATAATACATGACATGGTTTTTTATCTCCTTTCTTTTGCTGGTGGTGTGGTGTTTTGGTTCCCCTTGTGGGGTAGTGCCCGCCGCGCGTCTGAGGCTGTGACCGTTTCCGGCTCCGGTGGGCTGGTGGTTCTTAAAAAATGCTTACATAGTATCCGATTTCGCGACTGTGTTTCATCCGCTCCGGGAGTAGTGCGTTATATTCACTTTCGGCAGCTTTCGCGGCTGCGTGGGCTTTTTCAAGTTTCTTAAAAGCTTTCCTTATTTCCTTTGCACGCTTTCCGGGATCCTCTATATAATGATAATGTGTGGATGTTTCCGCGGTGGCTGCCTGTATAACGTTTTCTTTGCTTATAAACGGCTTTTCGTATGTGGAAAAGATTTTTACTTCAAGGCTTGCGCCGGTTCTGAATCCGTCGTGTAATTGGTATACGTTCGCGGTCTGTCCGTCGCTTTCAATCCAAAAGCCGATGTTTTGCGCTTTTACTTCCGCGCGGATTTTTTCGCTGGTCTTTTCGCCGTACTTCTTCCCGTTATACGGTGAAAATGCTTTTAAGATGATCGGCAGCGCGTCGGCAGCAAAAACGGCGCGGCGGTTCTCTGCAAGTATATATTGCTTTATCTTTAACATTTCAATTTCATCTGATAAAACCGCGATTTTTTCCGCGTTCGCTTTGCTTTCTTCCCGGAGGGCCTTTACCCGGTCAAACTGTTTCGCGTCGGCAGCGGCGCGGCGTTCCCAGATTAACGATAACTTTTCAATTTCGGCCTGGTTCGCGGTGATCTTGTTTTCGATTCTTTCATAGTCCTTTGCGATGGTTTCAAGTGTTTTCATGCTGTGTTCTCCTTTTCTTTGGTGGGTTCCTTTTGCGGTCTGTAGTTTTGGAATGCTGGCGGCGGTGGTGCGTTCGTCCTCACTTTATGCGCTACACTTTGAAAAGGTGTTGTTTTGGTGTGGTGTTGTTTGGTATGGTTTAACTATACACTATATAAGTAACTAATACAATAGGCAAAACTACCAAAAGTATAAGTAACTTATTGTGCAAAATGTATAAGTAACTAATAGCATATTTTTACTATTATATATAGGTAGAAACGCGGTTTTTTCTTTTGGGGCTTGCTGTTTAGTATCTTATATGCTACAATATAAGAAACTAATAGCACGAAATGAGGTGTAAACAATGGATGAAAACAAGCGAAAACAAGCTGTATTAAAAGCTGTGAATAAATATGATGCGGGAAAAGATAAGATTTTGTCACGGTGTCCGGCTGGCACTCTTGAACGCATAAAAAGATTAGGCTATGCAAGCGGAAATGCTTTCGCGGTTCAAGCTATTCTTGAACGATTAGAAAAGGAAGAAAAGCGGCGCGGGATCAGTAACTAAAACAAGCGGCCTTTCTTCTATATAATAAGTAACTAAAACTGTTATAAAGTCTCGGATTTTTCCGGGGCTTTTTCTTTTTGTCCGGTCTGGATCTTTCCGGGATCCGCTGCAGCTTTTCGGGTTGTAGACTTGTTGTAGTTGACTAGCCGCCCGGATGTATTTTATAGATATATATAACAAGTCGATCACATATACATATATATATATTATAGCTCTATCCTATATCTATATTATATATATTAAAAGGGTGTTTATATATGTCTTATACATATACAGAAAATGAAAACATTATAGATATATTTGAAAATGACATAGATAAATATATCACTATGTATTGTGAAAAATGTAATATATCTGATCTAACAAAAGAATCCCAAAATAGATTTACTGGATTATTAGGTTATTTACAACAAAAAGTATTTAGACATTACAACTTTTATAGCAATATAAACCCTAAATGGATTGATTATAAAAAGTTATTCCCTGTATTAGATTTTTATATACATCTTTGTGATGAGTATGACAAAATGGTTAGTTCTTATGGGTTTAGTAGAATGATCGGCATTGACGAAAATACTTTGTATTTTACAGATTACCGGGATAGGGCAAGCGCTGACGGGGTAAAGATATTAAAAAGATTGAACGCGGAACGCGAACGCACGTTGTCGGAACGTCTGGCCTCCGGTAAAGTAAATCCGGTGGGCGTCCTGGGCTGCCTGAATCACTGGCACGGATGGAGCGGCGTTGGGAATATGACCGAAAACAGGGAAAAACAGGTTGCGACACTTGAAACGGTGCGCGGGATGGTTCCGGAGTTGTCTGACAATAGCACGGCAGCGGGCCAGGATCCGGCCGGAAAAATTGACACACAATTAAACACAATACAAAACCCGCTATAATAGGGCGGTTGCGGGCACTGGATCCCGTTCAACTATTCGCAAAATGGCTGTTATACGAATAGTTAAAACAAATTGTTTAAGATGATCGGCACAAAATAAACAATTCTGGATCACGGCAGCGGCAGCGGGCCCGGCAGCGGTTCCCGGTGGGCCTGGGGGTTTGACCGGATCGGTCAACCATCCCCTCACTTAGCCCCCAAAATACGCGCGGTACAAAAAGGCCCTCTGACAGATATAGAAATATATATATAACAGACAGAAGAAAGAACAGAGTATATATATTTATATATAATAACACAGCAATAATGCAGAGTATATATAAATATATAATACGGCATATAGATATATAAAATATATAGTCTCAGATAGAGAGATATAGGATATAGACCTATCAGAGATATAAGGGGAGGATATATGAGAAGTATAAATAACCTGTTTGCGATACTGACAGTAATAAGCTATTTGCTTTTGGCTGTAAGCATACCAAGAGCGATAATGCTGTTAGACCTGCGGTCTATACAGTTAGCGGGGATAAATGTGTTTGCTGTATTTTGGCTGTTGGGGCTGTTCAAGGCAACATACCAGAAGGAGTAGCAAGGGATGGACGACAAAGAGAAAGAGTGTTGCGGTAATTGCCGTTGGCACAAGTTGGAGAGTGTAGATTCAGGGTGGATATGTTGCAATCCTGATAGTGACAACTTAGCGGATTGGACAGAATGGGGCGATAGTTGTTATGAGTTTGAGCGAAAAGATGGATAAACCGCCATTAGGTGCTGCGCCTGCATATATCGTTGCTGAGAACAGGATAGACACGTTGTGTTTGGCAATCGGCAGGACAATTAAGGGTGGCAACTATGAGTTGGCGAAGAGGTTTGCGAAAGAGATATATCTGCAATGCGATTTGCTGATGCAGATGGAAAGTGAGGACAAGTAAGTGAACAAGTGGGTTGGAACAGGCAGATTGACAAAGGATCCTGAGCAGAGAGGTTCGGCATTGAGTTTCACGATAGCGATAGGCCGGAACTTTAAGGACAAGGACGGGAACTATGGCACAGATTTTATTAACTGTGTGGCGTTCGGAAAGAAAGCAGAGTTTATCAGCAAGTATTTCAAGAAGGGTAGTCCGATAGCTGTATCCGGCAGGATTAGCACGGGATCTTACACAGACAAGGAAGGCAAGACAGTATACACCACGAACGTATCCGTAGAGGATGCCGAGTTTAATGGCAAGGCAGATAGCAGTAACGGCAGCGGGGCAGCGGCAGAGAAGCCGAGTGCGAAGGCAGACAACGATGGATTCTTGAACATACCGGATTCGGTGGATGATTTGCCGTTTGTGAACTAGGGGGAAGTACAATGACAGGAAATGAGTATCAAGGGTTGGCGGCAAGGACGATCAACAAAAGCCTTACGCTTGACGAACAGAGACAACACGCGCTTTACTGTCTTGTCGGAGAAGTAGGCGAATTGCTTTCGCTGTACCAGAAAGAGTACCAAGGTCACGGAAAGCCAGACAGGGAACACTTGTTGAAAGAATGTGGCGACATAGAATGGGCATTAGCCGAGTTTCTTACATCACAAGGTTTTAGCCTGGATGATTGTTTAGAGACGAACATTGACAAGCTGCGCAAGAGGTATCCAGACGGGTTCGATTCAGAACATAGCCTGCACAGGGCAAGCGGCGACATCTGAATCGTTCTGATTTACTCCTTTCAAGCTAGGTCGGGCATAAAAGATGGAACCGCGGGGAAACAAACCCTCGCCTCGCGGTGCAGGTTCGATCCCTGCTATGCCCATTTTGGAAAAGTGAGGTAAGAAGATGCAAAACACAGAGTTTTTGAAGGCAGCGATAATCAGCAAGGCCGAACAGATGGCATTGGCACTGGCCAAAGGCAAGGATTTAGAGGTCAGGAAGTCAGCGCAAGGGATAAGCGTTGCCGAAGTCACAAAGAAAGTACAGAGATAAGATTCTAAGACATACGCAAGATGGCGCGTATGTATCGTGCAAGATGGCGCACTTTATTTTTGTTTTAGGGGTAGTGCGTCATGCGTCCAGAAATCGAAGAGATATTCCTGCAAGTAAAAAAGCATATAGACGATGACTTAGGCGGTAAGGGCGATTATGAATCGGTCTTAGTGCTCTATGAACTTGCGAATACTGCCGCAAAGAAAGAGAAAGACAAGGAAGGCGGCAAGGAAGTAGCAAGGTACGCAAGGCAAGTCATCGAAGAGGTTATTGCGCCTGGATGTGCAACGGAAACTGAGCGTGTCAGAGAAGCATGGCGTATTGTTGATCGTGTTCGGGATGCGGATATGATTGTGCCGGAGACAGAGTTATACAAGAATATCCTGCTGTTTTTGGCTCAGAACAAGGATTTTGACAGCTATTTGCTGTACTTAGAGTACAAGCGGCAGGAGAAAGACAGATTCTATCTGCCGAAACGCAGACACTTGATAAAGCATGGCATCATCGGCGGCTATCAGGATTTGATAGATGACAAGCTCGATATTCTTTGCATTTCCATGCCACCTGGAACTGGTAAAGGTGAACTTGCGTCAGAACACGTTTTAACGCCTGACGGGTTTAAGCGATTTGGAGATTTAGTTGTTGGCGATACTGTTATTTCTGGAACCGGCAAACTGTCTACGGTTTTAGGCGTATTTCCGAAGCCTAAAATGGCGGTTTATGAGTTGACGTTTGATGACGGATCTAAGATTAGGTGCTCAAAAGATCATATATGGCACGTTCAAACCCGCGATGACAGAAGAAGGTATGGCGATAAAAAGTATCGCAATATCGAATTAACGGAAATGCTGAACAATTTCAGGGTGGAAAACGGCAAACGTGCAAATTATTCGATTGACTATGTGCCGAAAATAGATTGTTTCAGGAAAAAGGATTTGAAAATTGATCCGTATGTTCTTGGCGTCTTATTAGGCGATGGTTGCATAACAGGGAAGTGCTTTACAATCACTACGCCAGATGGATATGTGATAAATGAAGTGAACAAAAGATTGCCAGATGGATATTGCTTGAAACACAAAGAAAGATACGATTATCGCATAGCAGGTGGCATAAATAACAGGGAAGGGAAAAAGGGAGTTCTTAGAAAATGGTTAGAAGAATACGGACTATATGGGTGCCATAGTTATGACAAGTTTATTCCGCACGATTACCTTTATGCAAGCTATGAAGAACGCCTTGATCTTTTGCGTGGATTACTTGATTCAGACGGTCATGCCTATGAAAGTGGAATTGAGTATTGCACTACGTCGAAAGTGTTAGCAGATAACGTAAGAGAGTTGGTTCACTCTTTGGGCGGTTATTGTTCCATATCTCTTTACACTAACTGCGGTTACAAGGACGCAGACGGGGATTTCATTAAGTGCAGAGATGCGTACAGCTTGTGCATACAATTTAGCGCTAATCATCCTAAGCCGTTTATAGAAAAGCGTAAGGGTGATAAGTATAACCCGAAAAGGACTATATGGAAACGCTATATTGAGAACATTGAGTATGTAGGGGAAGAGGAAACAATTTGTATATACATTGATGATCCTAGTCACTTGTATATCACAGACGACTATATCATCACGCATAACACTACCTGCGAAAAGTTTTTCAATTCGGCTGTCATTGGATGGGATCACAGAAAATTCAATCTGTTTTTCTCTCATTCCTCAGACATCACACGGATGTACTATGATGGCGTTTTGGACATCTGCATGAACAACGATGAATACTCATGGCAGGAGATATTCGCAACGCTAGTCGTGAACAGAACGAATGCAAAGATGGGGCAATTCAATGTCGGGGCATACAAGCCATTCCCGTCATTGCAGACGACATCCAAGGGCGCAGAGAATGCAGGTAAGGTTCGTTGTAATGGTTATCTGCTACTCGATGACCTTATTGGTTCGCAGCAAGAAGCGCTGAATATCAAGTTACTGGATAAGTTGTGGACAGAAACGTATAGCGTTGACGCAAAGCAGCGCATGTTGGATGGCTGTAAGCAGACAATCCAGATGACCAGGTGGAGTGTCCATGACATAATTGGTCGCTTGCAACGCATTTATGAGGACAGCGACAGGGTTAGGTTTATAGCAATACCGGACATTGACGAAAAGACAGGCGAAAGCAATTTTGACTATGAGTATATGGGCTTTACGGTGGATTTCTTTAACGACATTGCCTTGACAATGGACGATTTATCGTACCGTGCCTTATACAAAAGTCAGCCGATAGAGCGTGAAGGTCTGCTGTACCACGAAGAGGATTTGCGCAGATTTCTTTCGTTGCCGGAGAAGGATCCCGATGCGATTTTGGCTGTATGCGATGTCAAGGGCAAGGGAACTGACTATATGTTCCTGCCTGTCATGTATCAATACGGCGAAGATTTCTACCTTGCCGATTGTGTATGCGATGACAATTCGGATTATGAGATTCAGTACACGAAGCTGACGGACATCCTGTTCAATTACAAAGTGCAATCCTGTGAGTTTGAAAGCAATGCGGGCGGTGACAGAGTTGCGCTAGAAGTGCAAAAGAGGATCACGGACAAGAAGGGGATGTGCTCAATAACCACACATCCGACAGAAACGAACAAGGAAACAAGGATTATCGTCAACGCTGAGTGGGTGAAAAAGCACGTTGTATTCCGAGACAAAAGCCTATACTCGCCGAAATCAGACTACGGCGTGATGATGAACTGGTTGTTTTGCTATTCCACGGTAGGGAAGAACGTGCATGATGATGTGCCTGACGGGTTGGCAAACTTTAGGCTTTATGTTTCGGGGATGCAGCCGCAGCTTGCGAAGGTCGAAGCGGCGTTCAATCCGTTTAGGACAAGGGGGTATATGTGAAATGGACAGGGCGATTTTGTTTAGAATCAAGCACTTGAACGATGCAATCCAAAACAAGGTGGACAGGATTTGCTATCTGAGGTCGCAGATTGAGGCAAGCGCAATCAGATACAAGCCGGACATCATTCAATCAAGCGGGAACCAGGATATGCTTGAAAATGCGGTAGCGCAGATTATCGACCTGGAAAACGAAATCAATGAAATGGTCGAGGATCTTGTTGCTTGCAAGACGATAGCCACGCGAAACATTGACAGGATTTACAAGGAGGGGTGCAGAGAAGTGCTGTATGAACGCTATGTGCTTTGTCTAAAGATCAAAGAGATAGCAGAATCGCAAGGCCGGAGTGAAATATGGGTGAAAAAGACGCACAAAGAAGGTCTTGAACTGTTTGATAGCTTGACATAACCACAAAATGTTGTGTTTTATGTTGACATATACCCCAAGATGTTGTAAAGTGATAGTGTAGAAAAGTGTAAAATTTCACAAACCCCCGATTAAAGGCACACCAACAGGATCGTTGGATGTGCCTTTTTCTATGCAAGAAGGCCAAGAGAATGAAGAACAAGATGTATTTTCAGGATATTGTCAACGGACAGTATGGACGGAAAATTGCATATACCGATGTCGAGAGAGTGACGGAAGATAATGTGGTCAAGGTTTTAGGTGATAGCCTTGGCACATTTTATTTTAACCGCCGTGCGATTGAATATCTCTGGAATTACAAAAACGGGGATCAGCCCGCACTTTACAGAGAAAAGTCAATCCGCGATGACATAATCAATCATGTTGTGGAAAATCACGCATGGGAGATTGTACGGTTCAAGATGGGGCAGACTTACGGAGAACCTATCAAGTACAATAGTTTGTCCAAGGATGAGCGGATAAATGAGGCGGTTGACCGCTTTAACAACTACACTAGAGCGGCAGGAAAGCCTGCTAAAGACCTTTCTATGGGTGAGTGGCAAAGTGCTGTAGGTGTTGGATATGAGGCCATACAGCTTAAAGATGCAAACGCAGATAATCCGTTCCGCATTGTGGTTCCTAGTCCTTTGAACACGTTTGTTATTTACAGCCGGAACACACAGGAACCGATGCTTTCCGTACAGCAGTTGAAGGACGAAGAAGGAAATATATATTATCAATGCTTTACGAACACACATGAGTTTCGCATTCAGAATAGTCAGTTGATGCCGCTTGTTAGTGGCGATGACGGGCTTTTGGTATATAGCAGGCTGCATACGTTCGGGGAAATCCCGATTGTAGAGTATCCGAACAATCAAGATCGTCTGAGCGACATTGAGTTGGTTATAACGATGCTCGATTCAATCAACAACTATCAGAGTAACAGGGTTGACGCTGTAGAGCAGTTTGTGGCATCGTTCATTAAGTTTGTGAACTGTGACATAGATCAAACGCAGTTTGAGGAAATGAAGAAATCCGGTGCGTTGGTTGTAAAGACAATCAACAAGGATTTCAAGGCCGATGTCGATTTGCTTACTCAGGAATTGAACCAGACACAGACGCAGGTTGCAAAGGATGATCTCTGGGATAATACGCTGTCTATTCTGGCTATTCCGAACAAACAGAACAACACGGGCGGTGATACCCAAGGTGCTGTAGAACTGCGAAATGGTTGGGATTTCAGTAAACAGGCCGCAAAAATCAAAGATGCTTATGTGATTGAGAGCGAGTATCGCTTATCAACTTGCATGAGAAACGCAATCAAGATCCGCAAGGGCGAAGCGGAGTTGCCGTTTACCATTGCAGACTATGAGCCTGTTATCAATCACAGCCCTACAGACAATATGCAGGTTAAGGCACAGACCTTTGTAATGCTTATTCAAGCAGGCATACATCCTTTAGTTGCTGTGAAGGTTTGTGGCCTTTGGAATGATCCCGAAAAGGTATTCCTGATGTCAAAGCCTTATCTGGATAACCTTTACAAGACGATTGATGATGCGCAGGAGCAGGAAGAGAGAGCACAAGCACTCTTAGCGGAGCAACAGGACAATGGCATTACAGAAACAGGACGAACTGAACCTCATAGCGATACCGTATGAGCGATACTTCGGCGAAATGGGCTTATCAGATGAGGATAAAAGAAAGAGGATAGCACTTGCCGAAGCGATTGACGATGTATTCATAGTTCTGTTTATGATGATTGAGGCCGACAGAAAACTAGGGAATGAACTGGATGTGAATTATCTGGTAGATTACATTTCCCGAAAGTTTACGGATGTCCTGGAAGATAAAGGGATTGATGTTGAAGAGAAGTATCCCGCTCTTCCTGCACACATAAGGCAATCAGCCGAAGAGGTTGTAAGGCAGAACGTGGAAAAGCCGGATGACGAATGGTACACATCAGATGACCGCGCAATGGTTATAGCCGAAAACGAAGCGAATAGCGTATGTGAATATGTATCGTTTCAAGATGCCATAGAAGATGGCAAGACACGGAAAACGTGGCATACGATGTTAGATGTGCGTGTAAGACACACGCATGAGGATCTTGAAAATATCACAATCCCGATAATGGACAGATTCAGGGTAGGTGCTTACGAAATGTATCAGCCAAAAGACACATCGTTAGGCGCAGGCCTTGAAGAAATAGCAAATTGCAGATGTTGGTGCAGTTATGGTTAAACAAGCGTTCCGATTAAGGGGCGCTTTTTTAATACAAAAATAAGCAGCTATGCGATAAATAGCAGACCGTGAGTAGAGCGACCTACGTTAAAAAGCGTAACGGAGAAAGAGGTAAGCATGACAAGAGAACAGGCAAAAGAGTTTCTATCCAAGACACTTGGTATTGAGGATCCTACGGATGAACAGGTAACAAGTTATCTCAATTCCGTCAATTCCGAAGCCAAGAAGGAGAAAGACAGGGCAGACAAGTACAAACTGGATGCCGACAAAGCAGCAGAGTTGCGCAAGCAGCTTGACGAAATCGCTAATCAGAATCTTTCTGAGGTTGAAAAAGCGAACAAGGCCACAGAGGACGCACTTTCTCAGGTTGCCGCATTGCAGAAACGCATTGATCGCGCTGAACAGTTGAAGGCACTTGCTGAGAAGGGCATTACCGGAGAGCAGGCTGAAAAACTTCTTTCAGAGGACGGCAAACTCGATTTTGAGGTTCTTGGTCAGATTATCTCTGAGCGGGAAAGCGCAGCTAAAGCCGCAAAAGAAAAGGAAATTGCAGACCATCAAGGAAATCCTGGTGGCGGTTCCGCAGGCGGTGAAGGCAAAGATGAAATTCCCGATGATGTGAAGAATGCCGAAGCAGTATCTTTCGGCGAAGCACCGAAGGACGCTAAAGCGGCTTTCGATTACTACACCTAAAACCATAAGGAGGTAAAGAAAGATGGGAAAACCTATCACTCATGATTACAACGCAAACAAGACGATCTTAAAGTTCTTCCCGTTCAAGGGTGCAGCTTGCCTTGTATCCGATTCTGGCGTAGAGGCAGATGCGAATGGACATAAGATCGTTAAGGCCGGAACACCGTTTCCTGCAAATGATGCTACTTGCCTTGGTTATCTGCTCAGTGATGTAGATGTAACTAATGGCGCAGCAGAAGGCACCTATGTATATGAGGGCACTCTTGATCCTGTTAAGTTGCAGGCAAGCGGAGTAGTTATTTCCGATGCTGCTGCTGCTAAAACGCCTAAAGTAAACATTTATGAAACTGTGTTTGGCACGGGCGTAGGCACTAGCACGAGCACTAGCACTAGCACGGGAACCTGACAAAGATAAGGAGGTAAAGAAAAATGGCATTACCGTTAAAAGACGCGTTTACCGCGAGAGCAATCGGAAGTAAATGGGATAGCTATAAAGCATCCCTTGCGTTGCCGCCTTATCTTGGGCGCGCGCTGTTCGGCACTCAGAAGAAACAAGGTCTTGACATTCGCTTCATTCTTGGAGAGGATGCAATGCCGAAGGAACTGAAAGGATCTAACTTCGATGCGCAGGCACCTTTGAGAGACGCTATCGGGTTCTCCGATATTGAGCAGAAGATGCCTTTCTTCCGTGAGAGTTACATGGTAACTGAGCAGGAAGAGCAGGATTACATGACCTATGCAAATTCCGCTAATGCGGATATGGCTAATCAGGTTCTTGCCCGCATTATGAAGAAGCCCCTTGACTTGGTTCAGGGTGCTAATGTGGTTCCTGAGAGAATGATCTGGCAGCTTCTTGCACCTACTGATGGTGTTCCGAAGATCACCGTTGCCATTGATGGCGACTACACCAACAAGGCGTTTGTCATCGACTATACGTCTGACAATGGTTCGGCTTACAAGTCGAAGAACTTCATCGACATCACCGGAACCGCTAACAACAAGTGGTCTGCTGCTGCGACCGCAAAGCCCATTTCTGACCTGGTTAGAGCACAGGAGCAGGAGATGGAGAACTTCGGTAAGAAGATCACCAAGTTTGCGATGAACCTTAAGACCTGGAGACAGCTTGTCAATGCGCAGGATACCAAAACTCAGGTTCTTGGTGCTATCGCTGCAAATGCAGGCGTTATGCTGAAAGAATCCGATGTTAAGGAGTTCCTTCTTAGCAACTATGGCATTACCGTTCTTGTTTACAACAACGTATATGTCAATGCAAGCGGCACTACTTCGACCTTCATTCCTGATGGCGTTGTTTCCGGTATCGCAGAAGGCGCAAATCAGCTTGGTACCGTTTACTACGGTGTAACCCCCGAAGAGCGTTCCGGCGATATGTCTATCGGCAACCTGTCCATCGTAGAGACTGGCGTTGCGCTGTATACTTACACCACGCCTCATCCGATCAATAATCACTGCGTATGCTCTGAGATCGTTCTTCCTTCTTATGAAGGCATGAACAACGTAGTTGTTATGAAGGTTGACGCATAAGGGAAAGGAAGGCCTATGAAAGCAGAATACACGATCAAAATTGGCGATGTGTTCTATAAGGCAGGTCAGGAATTGCCCGCTGATTGGGGAAAGCCCAAAAAGCAGGTTTCCGAAATAAAAGAAAGCGAGACGGCGGTTACTGCTACGGCAGAGCCGCCTGTTTCCGCTGATGAACCTGCTGAGCAGACACGGCCTGCAAAGCGGCAATATAACCGCAGAAAGTAAGGAGAGTGGCGATATGGGCTACACAGTAATACACCACTTTAAGGACTTGTTGGATGATGACTTTTCGTACAGAGAAGGCGACAAGTATCCGCGTGATGGATATTACCCTTCAAACGAACGAATTAGGGAATTGTCTAGTACGGAGAACAAACAAGGCAAGCCTCTCATTGAGCAGGATACTAAACAGGTGACAGATGATGACGAACACGATAGACGGTCTGCAAAACGAAATAGTAGACGATTTGATAGTTGAATTGTCTGACGATATTGAAGAATCCGAAGAGCCTGGATACAACGAGAATGTGCTCAAAATCAAGGTGAAAAACGCAATTCGTGAGGTAAGACGCGTTAGGAATTATCCTAAAAAGTATACCGAAGAGGACATAGTTAGTGATCTGGAAAACAATTACTACGATGTCATTCACGATATTGCGCTCTTAGAGTACAACAAAATCGGTGCAGAAGGGCAATCCGATCATTCAGAGGATGATGTCAAGAGAACTTGGGTATCGAAAGATGATTTACTTGCAAGCGTCCATGCTTTTGTGACCGTTCTGTAGTGGGAAAGGACAAAGCGATGGAAAAAGCTAAATGGCTATTATCCGCAATTTGTGGTTTGATTCTGTCATTTACACAGCGATACGGGGTAATGATTATTATTGTGGCGGTGGCAATAGTTTTTGATTTTGTTACTGGATTGATTAAGGCAAATATCCAAGGTGAGGTTTCAAGCGAAATCGGCAGGAAAGGGTTTTTCAAAAAGATGGCCTTGCTGATTTGCTTGTTCTTTGGGTTTTTCCTTGATTTTGTTATCCCGTATATGTGTAACAGTATAGGCGTTAAGATTTCCGTAAATACACCATTTGGAATGATTATCTGCTTTTACATTGTTTTGAATGAGTGCATCAGCATTTGCGAGAATCTTTATGTTTGTGATCCTGGAATCATGCCAAAGTGGATAGTAAGAGTTTTGAAGTCTGCAAAAGAGCAGATTGAGGAAAAGGGTGAAAAAGCGGATGAGGACGCTGAAAAAGAATAAACAGAAAATGTACTATTCGCTGTATAGCACTTCATCCGAGGTACTTGATACGGACGGCAGCGGCGATATTCGGACAATATATGACGAAGAGGCGGGAACAAGTATACCTGTATCTATCGGCACATTGAAATCCGTATATGCTACGCCTGTCAAGTTTCATGCGAATATCACATCTAACTTGAATAAGCTGCACATCGAAGCGTATGGAGTTGACCAATCCGCTATTTATTCCGAGATTGTAGTTCCGAAAGGCCGTGTACCGCTTAAAATCGGTGCGATTGTATGGCGTGAATCGGAAATACAGTGGGAAGATGAAGAGCGGGGAATACCCTTGCAATCCTCATCGGATTACACAGTGATGGGATTGCTTACTGAATATCAGCACTATGATTTTTTCCTGTTACAAAGGAATACGCCAGAAGGGAGTGTACCTAACGATGGTGCTACGGGCTAATGTGCTTTCGGTAAGTAGTCTTGAAAACTTGAAAAAAGACCTTAAAGCATACAGAGACAGTTTAGAAGATAAGCTGTCTATTTTTGTGGAAGAACTGCTAAAAATCGGTATAGAAACGGCTGAACAGAATGTCGATGCGGGCGGCACATACGGAACGCACGAGATGGCTCAACTTGGGAATATATCATTTCGCAAAGAAGTAACTACGGCTGACGGGAAAGTATATGGCATTATGTACGGATCTGGCGGTGATGTTACAGGCGAATGGTATGTAAACGATGGAAATGGCCATTATACGCTGAAAACAGACACGATCAACTCTATGTTGGCTGTTGAATTTGGTACAGCGGGGAAAGCGTTACCTGCGCAAGATGGTTTTGGTGTTTCCGGTGGTCAAGGAACCATGAGCAGATACGGACACCAAAATGATAATGCTTGGTACATTGTCACGGGCCTAGACGAAAAAGGAAAGCCGAACGAATGGAAAGCTGCAACAGCTATTACGCCTACAAGGCCGATGTATAAAGCGGGTCTTGCCATGTATGAAGAGGTCAAAAAGGCCGCAGAGGCCGCTTTCAGAGGTTAGTTGCTATGTGGGTAAGAGAACGCGAAAACGATATATTCACTCTTGTTAAAACAAGGACGGAAAGGGTACTGAAAACTAAGTATCCAGATATGTACTTTACGCAAGACGATGAACAGATTGTCGAAACGAATCTCCCTACGATATTTGTTCACAACTTACCTGGAGTTGAGATCGGACAAACTATTGACGGACGGAATATCAACGGAATGTTGTTTACGTTTGAGGTTCTTGTCACGGTTAGCAAAAAACAGGGTCAAGCGGTGGCAAGTGAGGTGATTTGGGAAGTTATTGCGCAGTTTAAGAAGTTGCGTTTTACCTTAACAATGTCGCCCGAGTTTATCAGTAGTAGCAATGCCTCTGTGCAACAGATTGTTGCAAGAGTGCGCCGACCTATTGGCGCAAACGATAACATACAACATTAAGAGCCAAAAGGCTCAAACACAAGGAGGAAAAAACAATGGAAAGTGGATTAACTACTCTCGGTGTTAGACTTGCTTATGGTCTTGAAACGACCGCAGGTCAGAAACCCGCAAACAGCGGTAGCGGTTCTAGTATTTCTTATGCTTTTACCGAGCTTTCCCGCATCAATGCAATCGGTGGTGCTGCACTCGATGTTGAAAACATTGATACTTCTGCACTGATTGACAAGATTACCCGTTATAAGCCCGGCCGTGCCGATACGGGCGGTTCTTTCCCTGTTACGATCAATATCACCGATGCTACCATTACAGAGTGGAATACTTGCATCAGTGCTTACAAAAACAGAGGACAGGGCCTTAGAATGTGGTTCCAGATTTGGCATCCTGAGTTGACCAAGGCTTTCTTTATCGTAGCATCTCCCCCGTCATCCATTCCTATGCCTGAGACAAATCAGAATGAGAATTGGACGGTTGAGATGAATCTCACGATCGAAGAGTTTATCGGAGCTGACACTCCTGTTCCGTTCGCTCATACTGAGGGCGATTCTGACGCGGCGTAATCCCTTATGGGATATGCACATAGATGAGAGTTATGGGGCGGCCTACGGGCTGCCCCACCCTCATTATATTTTCTGAAAAGAGAAGGGTGGTTAAATATGACAAAGGTAAAAATCGGGAAGAAAGAATACAAGATTTATTTTGCAATGGAGCCGACCATTAAGAGCGGAATCCTTTCTAAAATGGCGAAACTCCAGGATGCCGAGATGGATTTTGATAATATCGGGAATCTTCTTGGTATTATGACCGAGTTGCTTCTTGTGGGCTTGCAGAAGTTTCATAGAGAAGAGTTCGGATATAAGTATGATTCTGAGGAAGAGAAGGACGCAGCTATGTCCAAGGCATACAGCCTTATGGATGATATCGCAGATAGTGACGATGAGACAGATTATATTGCACTGTATAACAAACTGCAAAAGGAGCTGCTTGAAAACGGTTTTTTCGCAAAGATGTTCCGTCAGGAAGTAGAAAAGACACAGAAAGCGGAACAAATCGCTATGAATCTGCCGGAAGAAAAGAAAGAGAATTAACGTGGGAAGTATTCATAGACGAGGTTTTGCCGTTTTGGATGCTTTGCACAAAGGTTTACGGAATAACACCTGAGAGATTATGTTGGTCTTGTCCGGCTGAGATTGAACCGTATACAAAGTTATATGAGTTAGAAGAACAGAAGAAAGATGAGCAAGCGTGGCTACAAGGACGATATGTATACGATGCTACGCTAGTGGCTATTGATAATGCTTTTGGCGGCAGGAAGTCGAAAGCAAAATACGTTGAAAAACCTTTTACGCGGCTTGCGAAAGAAAACAGTGGCGAAATGCCACATGATGAAAAGATGCGCAAGGTAAAACAGTTGTTTATGAAACTTGACATCATGAAGTCAAATTATGATTTATCACATCCGAAAGATGAGGATTGAAACATGGTACTTGGCGTTGATGTATCTGGATACAATGGAATAATTGATTGGAAGAAGGTCAAGCAAGCCGGATATGACTTTGCGATTCTGAAAATCATAAACAAGAATCTTGGCAAGGATAAATGCTTTGAGTATAACTGGGAAAGCGTAAATGCCGCAGGAATGGAAATTAAGGGCGTTTACAACTATTCTTATGCGACAGGCATAGAAAAGGCCAGGAAGGACGCAAAAGCCGTCATACAGGCACTAGAAGGCCGTGTAACAACGGTGTGGCTTGATATGGAAGATGAATGCCAAAAGAATCTAGGATATGGCCTTGTGAGTATCATAAATGCGTATCAATACGAAATCGAGAACGCAGGATTGAAATTCGGGTTATACACAGGGCTTTCATTCTATAACTCATATCTGAAAAAGTACGAAAAGGATTTCAGTTGTCCGTTATGGATAGCAAGATATGGGAAAAACAATGGTGCTAAAGATGAGAAGTATCAGCCGCAGCTTGATAACATGGTCGGTTGGCAGTTCACATCGAGAGGTAATGTAAGCGGGATCCAGGGCAATGTCGATCTTAATGTGTTCTACACACCTAAGATTGAGAAAATCGTTGTCAAAAATCCGTATCCTGTGCCGGAAAGAGTTTTGAGCGCAAAGAAAGTGTTGGGCAGATATGTATTCCGTGGTGATGATGTAAAGTACGTTCAATACGCACTAGCGAACATGGGATACTTGCCTAAGAGCGAAATTGACGGCATTTACGGACAGAGGACGGCAGACGCGGTTAAAAGGTTGCAAAAGGTTAAATGCATTACTGAGGATGGCATTGTAGGCGTTCAGACAAGGAGATATTTGTAGTAGGTACAAATTAAAAGAGGCGGTAGGGTTCACAGAACTTTACCGCCTTTTCTTTGTATGTAGAGGTATCAAAAATGAGCACACAGGTTGATGATCTGAAAATTAAACTCGAAGCGGATGCGAAAAACGCAAGCGGTGAAATTGATAAGCTGATAGGACAGGTTGAAAAACTGAAAAGCGCATTAAAGAATAGCGGTGGCTCTAAGAATGCGTTTTCAGACTATTCGGCAAGTGCAAAAAAATCTATTGCTGATGTGGATTCTTATGTAAATAAGATTACAAAAGACATTGAGAAAAAACTGTCTAAAGAGTTCATGCTTTCTTTTAAGACAGATGTAGATAAAAAAGCCTTTCAGAATAGCATTCGTAACATAGCTAGTGCATCGGCAAAAGCGGGAAAACTTTATGCGCAAGGTGATGCTAAAGGCGGTTCTTCCGCAATGAATGAAGCATCACATTCGATTAAGGAGTTGGAAAACATCATAGGACAGTTTTCCAAGTTGGATATTGCCGAAATTGGAAAACCGCTCGGAGATTTTGTCGCGTGGATCCGTTCTTTTCAGAATATCGCTGTAGGAAAAGAGTTCTTCAATACGAATAACGAAGGCATTAGCGGTCATGCAATAGGGCGTTTCACCATAGATAAAGGCCCTACTCTTGATAGTTTGTGGCCTGAATTGGTAGACAGATTCCCGCATTTGTTTTCCGCAAGTTCTACAAACCAAGCGCATGATGTAAATGCCAAACTAAAACAGCATGAGGCTGGCGGCCTTGCCAATGAAAAGGCGAACAGAGAGGCTATACAATCCGGTGCTGCTCAGACCATTCAAGAGGAAATTGGCAAAATCTTTAATGACATGGAATCCATGTTCAAAACTGCTAGTTCTCGTATGGCTGAGATTAAGGCCGAAGTCGGCAATGCTGGGAAGGACTATGCCCAAAAAGGCGGCAAATTTGATACTGTAGAAAAAGCGCAACGAGAGATTGAAAAACTCGAAATCCAACTCTACAAACTGCAAAGCGATATGCAGTTTACGGATGCAAATAGCACAGGTTTTGAGCGCATGGCAACAAGGGCTGCCGTTGCGGAAAATCGCATTGCATCGTTGCAGGAACATATTACCTATCTGCAATCTGCTGATAGTTACGACACATCTAATATTGATGCGGCTATTGCTAAGTGGCGCGAACAGGAACAAGCGATTGAGCAGGCCACAAATGCTGTTGAAGAGTTTGATACGGCAGAACAGGGTGCTTCTAATATGGCATCCTATGATAATGCTATACAGCAATATCAGGAGCTTATCAATGAGCAGAGAGTAGCTTTAGAAGGCACAAAGGAATTTCAGGCTGCTTTCAGTGCAATGTCTAGCAAATTGACATCTCTTCGCGATAATCCGTTTGTAAAAATGAATATTGTAAAGCCCACAGAGGATTTTAAGCAATTAGAATCCGAGATTGTCAAAACAGAAAAGAAAATGACTAATCTCGAAGAGGCTATGAAGAGAGGCCTTGAAACAAACAAGGATTTTGCCGGTACTACCACATATCAAAAGATGCGGTATGATATCCAACAGACGCGCGATGAGTTGGAAGGTCTTAATGCGGCTCTTAGTGAGATGGGGAATGGTACGCATTATGTGGATGTTTCAAAGATATTTCAGGGGCTTAAATCTGCGGTTTCCGAAACCATATCCATAGTGCAAAAAGCATCGGCTGTATTTTTGAAATTCCTTAAAATTGTAGGTACACCAATAGATGCGGCATTTCATAAGGCTGTAGATGCTGTAAAATCGTTTGATTTGGCAAATACTAGGCTTGTTAAGTCGCTAACAAGAACGGTCAGAATGCTGACTTTGATGATAACCCGTATGGCCTTGCGCGGTGTTATCAATGAAACAAAGAACGCTTTTACTGATCTGCTGAATTTCTCCGAAAAGACAGCAAACAGCTTTAACAAGATTATAACAGCGATTGACTATCTTGCGCATACTTTTGCGGCACTCGCGGCGCCCATTTTGAACGCAAGTGGGATTTTCAAAGGTCTGGGTAATATCATAGACCAGATAACCGACAAAATTGTAAATCTTATAAACAAGGTCAATCAGTTATTGTCTGCATTGTTAGGCCACTCAACCTGGATTAAGGCCACAAAGCAGGCAAAGAGTTACAAAGAAGAAGTCAAGCAAACCGGAAAAGAGGTCAACAAACAGTTACAAGCGTTTGATGAATTGAATAATCTGACCACAAATGATGGCGGTGGGAATAATCCGACAACAACAGGTGGCGGCGGTGGATATGAAGAGTTGCCTATTGATCCTAAATACTTGAACATGGCTCAATGGCTGAAAGATATGTGGAACAAGGGCGATGCAACGGAGTTAGGCGAAGCGTTTGCTGAATGGCTTATTGGTATACTCGATAAGATTCCGTGGGATTATATCAAACACCAGGCCGAGAAACTTGGGGCATTTATAGCGACATTCCTGAATGGTGTGTTCAAGAACATGGAACTTGCCAGAAAACTCGGAAATGCCATTGCGCAGGCTATAAATACTGCAATCAGACTTTTGATGACAATGGCAGATAAATTTGACTTTTATCAATTCGGGCGATGGCTTGGTGAATTGATTTCGTCATCTTTACGCAATATTGAGTGGTATAATCTTATTGATTTTGCGAAAAAACTAGGAAAAGGTATCGCAGATGCTATAAGAGGATTACTTAATACAGATGTCTTGTATCAGGTTGGAAATGCACTTGCAAAACTGTTGTTAGCAGCTA
>JAEIGA010003680.1_pt1 | contig 23894 bp, 14 predicted proteins | sample 9270691 | NCBI WGS metagenome assembly JAEIGA01 (sample SAMN17057246, study PRJNA624740) | gut metagenome | biome: biome; isolation source: fecal sample | host: Bos grunniens | place: China: Xizang | collected 2019 | reverse complement strand
GGTCAATTACTTGTGTTCCCAAAGCCGAGATAAAATCATATCGGTGCTTTTTGATGTTTAGTATATATTCAAAAAACGAATATGGTGCCATGGATTTTGATTTGTTTTGGATGTCAATCAGGTGTTCATAGATGTCTGGATTTATCGTGTGCAAGACTTCAAACACTGTCATTGGTACGGCGTCTTTGTTGGCCTGTTTGCGGGCGGTGTTTTCGTCGTTTCTGATTTTACAAATATTAAAAATATCTTGTTCTTTCAGATGGAAAATCGGACTTTTTAACACGCAACATAAACTAAAATCATCTTCGGTTTTAAGGCACCATCTGACCAGGTTTAGCAGATCACGTACCGCTGGAAAGTTTGGCAAAGTGATACGGTCGCTGCCGGCGACGGCGATATTTAATCTTTTTAATTCTTGGGTTAATGGCGATGCCATTGGGTTGCGTTGTTGAACCAAGACCATGATATCAGACGCATGATATTGTCCTGTGTCGATTAGCTGTTTGATTTTTGTGGCGATGCATTTGATGTATTCGTTTATGGTTGTGTCAGATTCTTGCTTTGCGACCAACCTGTGTAATTCAACACATCCTGGGGCATCTTGGCGAAAACATTTGTGTGGCGTATTCGCAAAGTCGGATAATTCGATTATGTGTGTGTCTGAAAAGACGGTGTCTGTGGCGTGTAGTATTGGTGCGGTCGAACGGAAACTTTGTGCCAAGGGTATTTCCCGAATTGTGCGGTTGTTGTTCTTTATTTGTGCGGCGATTGCAGACCGGCTGGTGGCGAAAGCGTTTGGATCTGCGCCTTGGAATCCGTATATAGACTGCTTGGTGTCGCCAACAACGAATATGGAATGTGGTATATTGCCGGTGTCACCGTCGGCAAAAAAATCGCCAGACAGCATGCGCATAATGTCCCATTGTAGTGGTGAAGTGTCTTGGGCTTCGTCTACCAAAATATGTGTTAACGCCAGGTTTAATTGTGATAATACCCAGCCCATTGTTTCTGGATTTGAAAACAGTTTGCGGGTATATAAAATTAAATCTTCGAAATCCAATACGTTGTGCGATTGTTTGATTTTGCGATACTCATTGGTGAATGCGGCAGACAGATCAAACAATGCGACCGTGTCATTATATGTTTGCAGATTTGCGTTGTGTTGATTTTGAAGATAAATTCGGTCTTGTTCTTCGGTTAAAAAGTCTTTCTTTGATACGGTTGATTTTTTGCTGCCGTCGGCAGTAAGATATGCGGTTTTATATTTTTCAAAATCCGCAGTTGTATCAATGTATTGTTGTGTTAAGTTAATAATGTCGTCTAAGTACTTTGCCGGTTTTTTTGCATTGTTTTGCTCAATTTTTGCCAATTCTATGATTTTTTGCAGTTTTTTTGTGTCTGGCGCATCGATTTGTGGGTTGTCGATGTTTAAGAAATTCTTAATCGTTTCAATAAAGTATTTTCGATATGTGATAAAGTCTGTTATCTGAAAAAACTGCTTGTATTGTGAACTTAAAATTTCTAGCAGGTCTGACATATATGTTTCTGACACACGATTGACGATATGCGCAAATGCCTCATATATATTTTCGTTATTTGCCGGCGAATTTATCAAATTAGTAAATGCGTCCTGTAATAAAATGCGTTGGGCGGCATCGGATACCAATGACCAGGATGGAGAAACGCCCGCTTCTATCGGAAAACGATGCAAAATTTCTTCACAGAATCCGTGTATGGTTTTTATCTTTAATATTTCGGGATTGTCGATATATGTAAAGAATATTTCACGGGCGTGTGCTATATCGTCGGCACTTACTGTTTTTTTTGTTGTAATGCCGTCCAATAATTCCTGTAAATCTTCGTCAGATGACAATGCCCATTCACGCAATGCTGCCAATATACGGTTGCGCATTTCGCCGGCCCCGGCGTTTGTGTATGTAAGGCATAATATTCCAGATGTCCCACAATCAGGTGTGCGAAACAAAATACGCAACAGGCGTTGTACCAGTACGCTGGTTTTTCCGGTGCCAGCATTGGCCTGGACCCAAACATTTTCAAGTGGGTTTGCGGCCAAGTCTTGTTCTGGTGAAAGTGTTCGTTTTTTTGCCATTTATGCCCTTGCATTGTTCTTGTGATTTTAGTATAAATTCAAAAGAACTGCAAGATATATAAAATTCTGCATTGCACAGGGAGAAAAGGAATGGAAATCACACAGGTTTTGTTAATTGGGACGGCTGTATTCGGCGGATTGATGTTTGTTGCATTAATGGTATTGTTTTTTGTGTCCAGAAAATCACAAAAGGTTATGCAATCGTTGTTGCAAATTATGACACGACCAGAACGGGCAAAAATTGCCGATGCGGTGCGTGTGCTGAACACAATTTTGGCGGATGAAATCGCCAAAATAGAACAGAGTTTCCAGACGATGCGTGATACGTTGAATTCTCAAATTGCATCTGCGAATGAATTAAAGAATGTTTTAACCGTGCAAAACGATAATTTGGTTGCGTTGGCAGATGATGCTACCAAAAAAATTGCGAATATGTCGGGGCGCCTGGACAATACTGTGGCCGGGTTGGGTGATATTGTGTCGTCGCAATCGTGGCACGATGTTGAAAACTCGACAGATAGATTCAGCAATGCTGTTAATGATATGTTGGCACGGATTGATGCAACAACCCAAGAAACAACCGATAGAACAACACAAATTCAAACGCAAATCGATTCTTGGATTGAAAGTGGTAAGGTATTGTCGGAACACTTGCAAAACGAATTTAATACAAATGCAGAACAGATGAAGAATATTTCATCAGAATCTGAAAGCACCCAAGGTAAGCTGTCTGAACTGGCAAAATCTGTAGAAGGTGGTTTTAATGATGTCAAGGTGGCAGCGGCAAATTATGAAGATTTGATGGTGCGCAACGACAGATTGTTGGATGGGTATTTGGAAAAGTTAGATGCATTTAGCAAGCAATCCAAGAAGCAATTAACAGGACAAATGAATACATTGACAAGCACCGCAAATGTTGTTGCCGGTCAAGTGCGCTTGGCAGAAACATCTATTGATAAACAGATGCAAAAGTTGACTGATGCGGTCGAAGTTTTGATGTCTTCTGCAAGTGCAACAGAAGGTTCTGTGCGTGGTATTTCGACAGAATTGGCGACATTAACCAATCGTTTTGATGGTGAGATTAAAGAATTTGCCACAGGTGTTGTGTCGGAATTAAAAACGGTGTCTGGGGTTGCAAATGCGACATTGGAAAATACCAAGACTGCGGCGGGGGCGTTTTCGGAATCTGTGCGAGCAATGGCTACTGGTGTGCGTGAAACATTGATGGAAATGAATACTGCGCATACACAATTGTCGGGGCAATCTGAACACTTGATTAAAATGTCGGCGGAAACAACGGCGCAATTGCAACCATTGTCGGCCTTGATTGAAAAGTATTATGCTGCCCTGCCCGATTTGTCGCGCGGCAGTGTTGAAGCTAGCGAGACATTAGAGAGGATAGTTGCCAGTTTGAATGAAAAATTGAATCTGATGAAGGCGACGGTGTCAGAGTCAACCGAAGCGGTTTCTGAATCTGCAGTTAAGTTGGAAGATTTGGCGGGTCAGTCACGGCAACAGATGATTGATTTGATGTCTGATTATGCCAAGGCAGTAAATACAATGCAGACATTAAATAAACAGATGATGGTTGCACGTGCGTCTGCGCCAATGGATGCAATTAAGATGGCGCCAACGGAAAGTTTTGGACATGTAAGTTCTCAGGATTTTCTGGCGCAAAGCGAGAGGCTGTTTGAAAAACTGCATGAACAATCCATGGATTTGACACGGGCAGCCGGTGCAGAAATTCCAGATGTTGTGTGGAAGAAATATCATAGTGGCGATAAAACAATCTTTTCAAAGTGGTTGGCCAAGATGCTGGGGGCAGCAGACAAAAAGCGAGTCAAGGATATGATGAAAAATGATGCCGTATTCCGTTCCCAGGCAACACAGTTTGTGCGCAGTTTTGATAAGGTTTTAAGTGCGGCACAGCAAACAGATAATCCGGACAATGTTTCTGGTGCATTAATTAAGACTGATTTAGGTCGTGTGTATATTGCATTAAAAAGTCATGTATGATATGACGGGTGTTTTATGTGTGAATAAAAGTAAAATGAAATCCCCCGAATGGGGGATTTTTAATGTCCGTCACCGATATGTTCGGGTTGATATATTTCAACATCACGGGTCATGGACAAGAATTTGTCACTGCGTCGTGATGGTAATTCAGATGTTGGAATTTGTTGTAATTCTGTAATTTGGTTTGCTACAGAATTTGCCAGTAATTCCATGGTGGTTTGCCAGTCTGTGTGTGCGCCACCTGCGGGTTCGTGAATGATTTCATCGATAACATTCATGTCGGCCATGTCACGGGCAGTTAATTTCATTGCCGCGCTAGCTGTGGCCTTGAATTTGTTGTCTTTCCACAAAATGCTGGCGCATGATTCTGGGGCAATTACAGAATATATTGCATTTTCCATCATCAAAACACGGTCGCCTGTACCAATGGCAATTGCGCCCCCAGAACCGCCCTGGCCGACATTTACGGCGACATAAGGTGCACGCATTGACAGTCCGGATGCGATTGATGATGCAACTGCCTGGGATTGGCCGCGTTCTTCGCCTTCGCGGCCAGCGAATGCGCCGGCTGTATCAAATAAAGATATTAATGGTAATTCAAATTTTTCTGCAAGACGCATCATACGCTGGGCTTTGCGATAACCATCAGGGTTTGCCATGCCAAAGCGATGCTTTTGACGGGTTTCAATTGTGCGTCCCTGCTCTTGTCCAATGATTACGGACGGGATGCCGCGCCAAAAACCGATGCCGCTGCCCATTGCAGGGTCTTCGGCATATAGTCTGTCACCGGCCAGGTATGTCCAATCTTCAACAATACCGTTGATATAGTCCAGAAAGTGTGGACGGTTTTCGTGCCGCGCCAATAATACTTTGTCATAAGATTCATTTTCGCCCATGCCACGCAATTTCTTGGCAGTGTCGTGCGCCGGTGTTTGAACGCTTATTAGTTTTGGTTCGCGTGGTTGTTTGGTTAAAACCGCCAGAATCTTGGTCAAAGTATCGTGTAATTCGCCACGGGCAACAACCATGTCGACCATGCCGTGTTCATACAGATAATCGGCAGTTTGGAAATTTGTTGGTAATTTTTCACGAATGTTTTGTTCAATAACACGGCGGCCGGCAAAACCGATGCGTGCGCCCTTTTCTGCGATGTGTATGTCGCCCAGCATTGCAAAAGATGCAGTCACGCCCCCGAATGTTGGGTCTGTTAATAAAACAATGTATGGAATGCCGTTCGCGTGTAATTTATTTACTGCGGCCGTTGTGCGTGCCATTTGCATCAATGACAAGATGTTTTCTTGCATGCGGGCGCCGCCGCTGGATGTGACCATGATAAAAGGACGGTGTTCATAGATGGCGTGTTCGATTGCCGCAATAATTGCGTCGCCTGCTGCGCGTCCCATAGAACCCATCATAAACAGACCGTTTAATACGCATACGGTTGATGGAACGCCACCAATCGTGCCATCGGCCGTTGTGACTGCATCATAACAACCTGTTTCTGAACGTGCCGCCGCCAATCTGTCAACATAAGATACACGGTCAATAAATTTTAGTGGGTCGTCAGACACATTTGGGGGCGTCAGACGTTCCCATGAATTGTCATCAAATAATAAATCAAATCGCTGCTTTGGGGTCATGATAAATGCACGACCGCATTTTGGACAGATGTATTTATTGTCTTTATAATCTTTGTAATAAACCAAGTTGCCGCATGATTCACATTTAATCCACATCAAGCGACGAACACGTTCATAGCGTTCGCGATTACGATTCTTGATACCGGATTTTTTACCAAATAACATAATGTATTATCCATTCATTTTCTTTGTTAATTCACGACTTGGCTTGAACAAGATTGTCGTACTGGCCGGTAATGGCATTGGTTGTCCGGTGCATGGATTATACCCAATCTTGGTAGCTCGGGCACGTGGTTGAAATGTGCCAAAACCACGAATTTCAATTCGGTCGCCATTGGCAACAGATTCAATCATGTGATCAGAAACAGTATCCAAGATGGCCGCCGCATCGGTTGTGCGCATGTGTTTGAATTTTACCTGGATAGAACGTACGATATCAGATCTTTTCATTTTATATTTCCTTTGTCTTGCCCCTTATTATTCATTTCTTTGCACATTTTATCAAGGATAAAGTTAGTGTTTGTGTGGAAAAGGTTCCTGTATGAACAGGTGCTGGAAAATGCTATCTTTAGTTCGTATCGAGGGAGAAATTTTATGAGTCCAGATTTTAATAGTTTTCCACTTATTGGTGATGTTGCCCCAGAATTCCGGGCAAGTACAACCAATGGGCCAATACATTTTCCAAATGATTTTGCAGGCAAATGGATTGTTTTCTTTTCTCATCCGTCAGATTTTACCCCGGTATGCACAACAGAATTCGTAGCATTCCAGCATGTCATAGATTCTTTTAATGAATTAAATACACAATTAATTGGGTTGTCTGTGGGTGCGTTGTCGTCTCATCTTGCGTGGTTTGATGCGATTAAGAAAATGCCTGATGGGGTAAAGATAACCTTTCCGCTGATTGATGATATCAATATGAATGTTGCAAAGTTGTATGGAATGGTGCATCCCAACGCATCAGATACATCGACGGTGCGTGCGGTCTTTATTATTGATGATTCCGCAGTAATACGGGCGATTTTATATTATCCATCAATTCTTGGACGCAATATCATTGAAATTCAAAGAATGGTTATGGGGATGCAGACGGCGGCAGCATTTAATGTTGCAATGCCGGCAGATTGGATGCCTGGGGATGATGTATTGGAATATGCACCAACAAATGCAACGCAAATGTGGCAACATAATAATGACAATCCATGGTTTATAACATATAAAGAGTTAAAAGAAGATGATATTTATCGCAAAATCTGTAAACAGAACAATTATAAAAAATAATCCTGGGGCGGATAAACCTGTATGGTTTTGGATTAGAATACCAAGGGGAAATCACGGATGTCCATTGGTGTGCCGTCATGTTCGGGGTCCCATTGGAACTGAGACATTATAACGGTTTTTTCTGGGGTGAATTTTACGCCTTCGGATTTCAGGGTGCGATATTGTTCTGCGGCGAATCCAGCGCACAAACTGCCATCCTTGAAAACTACACGATGCCACGGCAGGTGCCATGATGCACGGTTGTTTGATGCGTATCCCACAAAGCGTGCACAACGTGGACGGCCAATCATATGGGCGATTTGTCCAAATGTTGCAACGCGCCCATACGGTATGCGTGCCACAATATCATAAACTTGTTCATTAAATGTTTTTGCCATGGTTTTTAGTTTATCAATGATGATAAAAATGTCAAATATTAACCCTTGCAAAATAATCCCAAGATATTTATAATGGCCGCACTGGAGACATGGCAGAGTGGTTGAATGCGCGCGACTCGAAATCGTGTATACGGTGACCCCGTATCAAGGGTTCAAATCCCTTTGTCTCCGCCAGAAATAAACCCGCCATTTTGGCGGGTGTGTTTATTTCTTTTTATGTAATGTGGCAGATGTTTTCTGTTCTTCCGCAAGACGACGATAAAAATCACGTTTTTCCAGTATTTCGGCATAAATATTTCGCATATAACGTTCTGCGGCTGGTGGCGTATTTTTTCGTTGTTGTGCAATTCTAAGTGCTCTTTTGCGACGGGCAGCCTGGTGTGCGAACAAATTTTTAACATACGGGTTTTCATCCCACAGTTTCTTCATCATATCTTCTTCGACATAATCATATTTTGCCTGACGCTTTTTCTGCTGTGCCTTGATGTCGTCTGATGGCAAAAATGTGAATGCTGGCAAATTATAACGTGGTGCACGAATGGTATAGCGTGCCATATATTTTGCAATATGAAATGCAACCTTGCGCAAAAAGTCTGGGTTTGTAGAATTTGCTGTTACGCATGGCAAGTTAATCAAATCAAATTGAATGCGTTCGATTAAGAAATTTTCGATTTCTTCGTCATATTCAACGATGCCGCGCCATTTGCTAACGGCTTCTGGTGTGGTGTCGATTTTGTATCTATAGCCAAACTTGTGAACAACATATTCACAGATTGTTGGAAAGTATTTTGTGGCCGTCAATTTGGCGTTGCTTGGTTGTTTTTTTGCCATGTTTTATCCCCTTGTATTGTTTATCACAAGGTGTAATATAGTATAAAAAATATTTTTGTCAATATAAAAGTTGGATTATTTTTTTGTTTTTTCGGCTTTCTTTTGCATTACATGGTATTCAATCTGGGTTGCAACGCCAATTCCAGAATCGTGCATCTTCTTGGAAAATGCGGTACAATTGTTAAACTCTGTTTCCAAAGTGCCCCACCCCGAATATTCCCAATCAATTAAGCCAACGATTTTCATAGTCTTTGGGTTTACGATAATGTTATTACAAATATCGTTATGGTTCCAACCGTCACCTTCGCCTGTTTTCAAATCTGCAATTTCTTTTGGGTCTGAATTGTGCATGGCGTTTATAAATGTAGCCAATGTTTTAGATAATTCCCAACCATGTTTCACAATCAGTCGCTTTGGCATACGGTTCAGGTTCTTGCCAGGAATAAAATTGTATTTATAAAAAGTATAACCGTCAGACGATACAATATCTATTTTTGGAATCTGTATCGACACAATTGGCGAAAAAGCATCAGTTATGCGCTTTTCACGAATGATTTTTTCAACAGGAATTGAGTTGTTATAAAACTTGCGAATTTTGCATACATATTTGTTATCAATAATAAAGCCAATGTTCCAACCACCCTTGATAACACGCACATGCTTGAATTCATGGGTGGGAATGGCGTGACGCAAGGCATTTAATTTTTTGCGATAATCGTACAGTTTTTGTCGTCTGATATGTTCACGCATTTTGCGGTTTGGTATAAATCCGGCCAGGAAATCAAATAATTCAAAATATAGACGCCACATGTTAAATCCAACCTTTTGATAAAAGATGCCATAAATAGTATTGAAAATCTATAAAAAAACAAGTACTTTATATTATCATGTTCGGTCCAGGCACAATTGTAAAGGTTTTAATTGCAAATATTCCGAATGCAGGTTATGACTATCGCCTGCGTGAAGGGGCTGATATTGGGACTTTTGTGTCTGTTAATGTAATGAACAGACCGTGCGTCGGGGTTGTGTGGGGACATGGGGACAGCAATCTGGATGCGTCCAAAATAAAAGATGTTTCCCGTGTGCATAATGCCAAATTAAATGTGACGGATTTGCAATGGATAAAAAAAATGTCTGATTGGACGCTGATTCCATTGGGAATGGTTTTGCGGCTGATTGTAAATATCCCAGATGCATTTTCTCAACCACACTTAGAGCAATTATATGCGTTTGATTTTGATTCAAATGTGCGGATGACACAAAATCGACAATCTGTGATGGATGCGTTCGCATCAAATGATAATGAACCAATGACGGCATCCGATATTCAAAATATTGCACGGGTAAGCGGTTCTGTGGTGCGTACAATGATAAAAAACGGTACATTGGTGCCAAAAGAAAGTCGTGAAAAAAATATCGATAAATTTGTATATCAATATAAAGATGCCGGAAACATAACATTAAACCCAGAACAGCGGGCGGCTGCAGATATAATCGTGGGCGCAATTGATAAAAGTGGTTTTTCTGTACATTTGTTGGATGGTATTACAGGCAGCGGTAAGACCCAGGTTTATTTTGATGCCGCGTGGCATGCGTATAGTCGGGGTAAATCTGTATTGCTGATGATGCCGGAAATTGCACTTACTGCACAATTTATGTCACGATTTGAATCACGATTTGGTGCGCCACCTGTGGTCTGGCACAGTAATCTGACATCGGCACGCCGTCGTGAAATATGGCGTGGCATATTAAATGGCAAAATTAAAATGGTTGTTGGTACGCGCAGCGCCCTTTTCTTGCCGTGGCAAGATTTGGGATTGATTGTAATTGACGAAGAACATGACGGGTCGTACAAGCAAGAAGATATGGGAAACTATCATGCCCGTGACATGGCGATTCTGCGTGCAAAAATTGCCCAGATTCCAGTGGTTCTGGCAAGTGCTACGCCAGCCGCAGAAACATTGGAAAATGTGCGCAATGGAAAATATACTTTGTTAAAGCTGCAGTCCAGATATGGTGGTGCACAATTGCCCCAGATTTCGGTGATAGATATGCGTGAACACCGCCCTGCTACATATGTCGCAGATGCGTCCGAACAAACAGGATTCTTGTCGCCGGTGTTGTGTGATGCGATTGAAGAAACACTCAAAATAAATCAACAGGTAATGCTGTTTATCAATCGTCGTGGCTTTGCACCAATTGTTCAATGTAAAAAGTGCGGATGGACCGCAATGTGTCCAGAATGTAGCGTTGGTATGACATATCACAAGCGTATTGGAAAACTGCTGTGCCATATGTGTGGGCGGACCGCGCCATTGGCAAAAACATGTCCTGAATGCGGCACAGATGTTTCAATGCGTGGTGTTGGACTGGAAAAGATTCAACAAGAAGTTAATATCCGCTTTCCAAACGCAAGAACCGCATTGGTGTCTAGTGATATCATCACATCGCGCCAGTCTTTGGAAAGATTGGTACACAAGATGGAAGATGGTGAAATAGATGTTATAATCGGAACACAAATCTTGGCCAAAGGACATCACTTCCCAAATCTGACCTTGGTTGGTGTAGTTGATGCAGATATGGGATTGTTTGGGACAGACTTTCGTGCCGCCGAACACACATTTCAACAATTGTTCCAGGTTGCAGGTCGTGCCGGTCGTGGTAAAATCCCGGGTCGTGTTTTAATGCAGACTTATCAACCAGAACATCCAGTATTAACGGCGATTTGTAATAATAATCGTGATGAATTTATGGAAATGGATATGGCGGGGCGGCGCATGGCGCATATGCCACCGTATGGACAATTAATTGCAATAATTGTCGAAGCAGAAAAAGAATATGTCTTGCAGAAGTACTGTAATGAACTGGCAAATGCGGCACCTGTGATAAATGGTGCAAAAATTATGGGGCCGATTGCTGCCCAGGTTTATCAAATTCGAAACTGGTATCGTATGAGATTTTTGGTCGCAGGCGGTCAAAATGCCGCATTGCAGCCAGCGGTTGTGCATTGGCTGACCAAGGTTAAGCAGCCTGTGAATGTGCGTGTAAAGATTGATGTGAATCCAATAAACTTTATGTAAGTAATGTGTCAATGTCAGCGCTTGTTGGAACATGGTCTATTATAAAATCGGGTGCATATTGTGTACGAAACCATGTGCGTTGTCTTTTTGCGTATTGATTTGTTTTGTTAATCCAATTTTCGATGCATTCAGATTGTGTGATTTCACCACGAATAAATTTGCATAATTGTGATGCGCCGATGGCACGATTTTCATCCCAGCCAGATTCAATAACACGGTGCGCTTCGTCCAGTGCGCCACCAGAAAGCATTTCTGGAATTCTTGCCGCAATGCGTTTGCGGGATTCGTCACGGTCTGGAATGATTAAAACCTTGGTTGCGTCTGGCACTATGGCACCGATGCGTTCTTGGGATTGAAATTCAATCAGGTGTTTGCCAGTTGCCAGGTAAACTTCAAGCGCACGGGCGACACGCTGGGGGTCGGTGGCGGTAAAATCGGTTGGCAACAATTTGCGTGCCATATCAATATTGTCGTGGACCATTTGTCGTGCCTGGGTACGATATTCCGGGGAAATATCTGGCATGGGTGATATGCCGTTTATTAGTGCGTTTATATAATACCCTGTGCCGCCAACAAATATTGGTGTACGACCAGATTTAATACAGTTGTTGTATTCTTGGCGGGCCATTTCCATGTATTCAGATACGCTGATTTGTTCGTTTAATGGTAATATGGAAAACAGTCGATAAGGGACACCGTCAATTTCGTCGGCAATTGGACGACAGGCAAAAGGACTGGCCGATATGTTTTCAATACCACGGTATATTTGTACGCTGTCGCAATTTATGATGGTGCCATTGATTGTTTGTGCCAACGAATGGGCAAAGCCTGATTTGCCTGATGCAGTTGGTCCGGTGATAATGTACGCAGTATTCTTCATGTCGATGTAAATTATAGTCATAAAGTCACAGTTGTAAATAAAATATTGAATTTCTGAACTTTGTGGTGCTATGATAGGTTCGTCCAATTAAAACAGAAAGGAAGTATATAAAATGTCAAAGTTAAAAGTTGCAATTAACGGTTTTGGGCGTATTGGACGCTTGGTATTGCGTGCTGCCCTGGAATCAAAGCGTGATGATATTGAATTTGTTGCGGTTAATGATTTGGCTCCTGTTGAACAGAATGCGTATCTTTTGAAACACGATTCTGTGCACGGCAATTTGCCGGTGGATGTGACAGTTGATGGTGATTATATCGTTGCAGGCAATCAAAAAATTAAATGTTTGTCCGAACGCGACCCTGCAAAATTGCCATGGGGTGAATTGGGAATTGATGTTGTGATGGAATGTACAGGTATATTCACCGCAGCAGATAAGGCGCGCGTTCATCTGGAAGCTGGTGCAAAGCGTGTGTTGGTTTCGGCACCGTCGGCGGGCGCAGACAAGACAATTGTGTTTGGCGTTAACCAAGATACATTAACCCCAGAAGATTTGATTGTGTCTAATGCGTCATGCACAACGAACTGTTTGGCACCGGTGGTAAAGGTGTTGAATGATTCTTTTGGTGTCGAATCGGGTTGGATGACAACGGTACATGCATATACTGGAGACCAGCAGTTGCTGGACAAAAATCACAAGGATTTTCGTCGTGCACGTGCGGCAAACTTGTCGATGATTCCAACCAGTACAGGTGCCGCCAAAGCAATTGGTTTGGTGTTGCCAGAATTGGCAGGAAAACTGGATGGTATGGCAATCCGTGTGCCAACGCCGGATGTTTCTGTGGTGGAATTGGTTGCAAATCTGAAATCTGATGCCACGGTTGAAGCGATTAACGATGCAATGCGTGCGGCGCAATCTGAAACTTTTGGTTATAATGATTTACCACTGGTGTCAATTGACTTTACACACGATGCGCACAGTTCTGTATTTGATGCCACATTAACCAAGGTTCTGGGCGACAAATTGGTTCATGTGACGGCATGGTATGACAATGAATGGGGATTTTCAAACCGCATGTGTGATACCGCTGTGGCAATGGGTAATTTGATAAAATAACAAAAGAACCGCCAATTTGGCGGTTTTTCTTTTTATACTTCGAAATTATAATTTTTGACGGAACGCACAATTGCATCGACCAATTTGTCTTGGTGTGCGCCCTGCTTTAATAACTTTTCTTCGGCAGAATTAGACAAGTGTCCCAATTCTAACAATGCGCCGGGGACTGTTGAACGCAGTACTGCAAAAGGTGCGTGACGGACATCGGGACCTGGTTGCTGTTCAATCGATGATCGTTTGAATGATTTTGCGCATCCGGTGGCATATTCTTCGGACATTTCTGCGACGGCATGTTGTTGCAATGAAGATAAAGCAATACGGATATTTTCTTCGAATTCTGTAAAACCTTCTACCCCGATTTTGTCAGCGGCATTTTCAGCCTCGGCCAGTTTTTTTGCTTCTTCGTCAGATGCTTTTTCAGACAGTGTGTATATCGAAAAACCTTTCATTTTGCGGCTGGGGTTCGCATTGGCGTGCAATGATATGAACAGGTCAGCCTTGCGTGATTCTGCAATAGATGCACGTTCTGCCAGTTTTAGATAGCGATCATCACTGCGTGTAAGGTATGTTTTGAACCCGTTTGCATCCAATTTGTTCTTTAACTTCTTGGCGACGGATAACACAATATCTTTTTCACGTGTGCCACCTGCGCCGATACAGCCTGGGTCCTTGCCCCCATGACCTGCATCAACCACAATCACATATTTGCGTGATGCGGTAATTGCCGTTGTTGGTGTCGCAGATGCAGTTGTATATGCCGCAGGTTTTGTGTTTTTCTGATTTTGCTGGGGCTTGTTTTGTGAAGGTGTGCCGGCAACAAAATCCAACACCAAACGAAAATCATTGTCGCCATTTGGTTCCAAGACCATAATCTGGGACTTTTCAATTGTCGCAATTGATTGTTTAAGATTTGCAACAACTTGTAAAGAATCGCCGTTTTGCACCTGGGTCACAGATTTAACCAATGCATCAGATGCCAATGATGGTTTTATTCCGGTGTTTGCAGATGTGTTGGCAAGATTTACCACCAATTGATTCATTGGAAATGATAGCGAATAACTGGGGCGGGATGATGTTTCAATTACCAGACGGGTCTTGTTTCCGGGTTGAACCCCTGTGCGAACAGATTGCACAGAATTACGGGCGGCAAAAGCCATGCGTGGCAACATTGCCGTTGCAATGATTGAAAAACCACTAAATTTAAGAACATCCCGCCTGCTAAATTTCATGGAATGAATTATATCAAAAATGTGGTTGGCGTTCAAGGACATTTAAGAATTGCGTCTCCCCATGATATTTTGTGTTGCGTTTAGGACGCCTGTCATATAAAATATGATACATATTTCAATAACTTTTGGGGGAACAATATGAAGAAAGTTGCAATCTTGTACATTGCTTTGGGAAGATACATATCTTTTTGGAAGGATTTTTATGAAACGTGTGAAAAGAATTTGCAAAATTGCGAGAAATCATACTTTATATGGACGGACAATTCTGAATTTGAATATTCTTCAAATAAAAATGTGACAATTATCCCTGCCCAGAAAAAGGGATGGCCGTATGATACATTGTTGCGGTTTGAAATGTTTTTGCAACGTGAAAAAGATTTAAGAAAGTTTGATTATGTGTATTTCTTTAATGCGAACATGCAATTTGTTGCCCCAGTAGATTTGGCCGAAATTGCGCCCCAGGAATGGCATGACGGATTGATTGCAGGATTACACCCCGGGCGTAGCGGTGATGTGATGTCACATAATCCAGATAAATTCTTGTATGAACGTCGTCCAGAATCCACAGCGTATATTCCATATGGTCGGGGCAAACATTATGTGTGCGGCGCATTTAACGGTGGAACATCAGACGCATTTATGAACATGTGTAAAGTGTTGGCAAAAAATGTTCAAACAGATTTAGACAATGGAATTGTTGCATGTGTTGATGATGAATCACATTTGAATGCGTATCTGGTTGATAAAAATTATTTGTTGGCAGGTCGTGCATACGGGTACCCAGAAACACACTTAAAACATTTGAAACCTGTGTCTCGGGCGATGGTAAAAATCATATCAAGACATAAAGAAAGTCCAAAATACGGTGGTGTGCGTTGGTTGCGTGGCCAGACAAATCGTCGTATTCCTGACAATTGGATGGTGCGTCATGTGTTGATACCGATGTGTCGCATTGTGTCGCTGGTTATGCCAAATCGAAAATATCGTCGCAAGGTGAAAAATTATTTCGGTTCATATTAAAAAAATCCCCCAAGTATGGGGGATTTTATTGGTCTGAAAAACAATTTGAGATGAATTTTTCTTGACCGCTTCCTGTTTCGTTATCAAATGGCCATTCTGCATCGGACGAAGGAACATAGCAATCTGAAACAGAATCTGGTGTGTTGTCTCCCGAGCCACCAATCAGCCATGATGTGTTTGTAGTTGTAGGCCATCTGCTGCCGTCGGGTGCAATGAAGTCTGGACATTGAATACATTCTTCGATGCCGCCGGCACCAGTCGTTGTTTTATATTTGCCTTGTGGACATTTGGTACATGTGTTATATGTTGTGGTTGTGTAAACTGTTGTGTCACCATTTGCTATTTCGTTTGGGGTTGATAATCCACCACTGCCGGTCCATTGCACGGTTTCCATATAATACCCAGCATTACATGAAGTATAATGAAAGACGTATTGACTGCTTACGCTGTTGGGGGTACATGTTGCAATAGACGCAGCATTTGCGCCAGATATTACAAATAAAGCAAAAATAGATACAATATATTTTTTCATATTGATATTTCCTTTGTTTTATTAGAACTAATTTGCACTTTGATAACACGATGCGCCATCAATAAGTGCTTGGTTTTCACTCGCATACGGGAACCAGCGTTGTTGTGGGCCTTCGTTAATTGTGTTTGTGGTTGTATATAAAATTCGGTAACTACCAGCGGTGCCAAGATAAGAACCAGAAGCACCGTGGCAAAGATTGTTATTAACTTTGGTGAACTGAAAGCTTTGATTGCTGGCAGTGGTGCATTTTGGACATGTGTAAACAGTGATGTTTTTTGCGCAACAAACCTTGTTCAGTCCTGTTATTAAGTTGTTTTCACATATGGCTTGTGTTAGATAACCGTCAGTTGTACTACCGCCACCTATTTCTGGGGTTGGGTTTATTACTATACTAGCAGCATGTGATATGTTGGGTATTCCAAACAGAATAATCCCCAGGATAACAAAACTTAATTTTTTCATTAAAAAATCCCCCGTATGTTAAATAAAAAACCACCGTTTTCTAAGGTGGTCAGGAGGTTGATAGCAATCCATAGAATTGTGTGCTTATTCAATATATTCACAGCCCTCCTGACCGGTGGTCAGGAGTTTTTTCATCTTAAACGAAAAACACGCCCAATATGGCGCGTCTTATCAAGACGCTATGGAACGGGCTATCACACCCCATCACCAGAACACCTGGTGACAATGTGTATTTTAGCATCTTGTCTGAATTGAATCAACCATTTATATAAGCAATGTAAAAATAAATCCGCCATTTGGCGGATTTGTTGTTCCCCTGCTCTATTTGTAGTTTATAATGTTTTGTCTTTACATTCAAAATATGATTTATACATTTTTTCATAATATTGTGAGCCTTCGTGATATTTATCCCTGCAGGAATTATATCCGTCTTCGTCTTTGGCGCATACTTTTAGTTGTGCTTGTTCATCGTATACCAATTTGTATCCGTTGCCACCACATGCACATTGTTCAAAATCGCCACCATCTGCACGGCAAACGCTGTAATTTTGTTTCTTTTCCTCCAGGCTTTCATTTTCTACACAGGTGACCTTTTTTCTATAATATCCCTGTATTGTGGGAACATCTTCTGTTGTGATTTCTGTACATGGTATACATACATATTTTTCCATTTGGTCATCATATACCATTGTTGTACCTTCTATGCATTTACATTGGCTAGCACTCAGAAGGCTGTGACCTAGCACTATACGTTGTAATTTTTCCCAATATTCGGTGTAGCTGTCATTAAAGACACGTGACCAGCCGTTTGCGCGCCAGTCGTAATAAGTAGTGCCGATTTGATGTTGCAAGAATCCATGTTCGGCATCGCAAGCAATATACGTATCTTTGTGGCATTTGTCAGCACATGTTCCGTATCCGGGTGTGTCCATGCCATATGTTTGGATGCATTTGGAAATACATTCCCCGTTGCCCAGTGGGTTTTCAGACACAACAAACGTTCCAGGTAATACGCATTTTTCATAGCCATCCCATGATGGATCATGATCATCGTCGCTGTCGACATATTGTTTGTAATTTGGTATTCCCCATGCGTGCCATGAATATTGCATATCGGTTTTTCGCATTTTCTGCAGTCCTTCTGGACATTTGCATGTGTATGGGGCATTGTCACCTGCTGCGTGGGCATATAGATAGAATCTGTAATCACAATTACATATACCATTTTCATTATATGTTTTCGTTTCCGGACATAAACATGATTGAGTGGATTCAGACCATGTGCCGCCCGATTTGTCACATGCGTTTAACTGATGATTTGAGCATTTTTCGGCACATGTATATCCTGTTTCAGAACCGTTCAATATCAAATCGCATGGAGTTGTGATTTTGTCTCCTTCTTCATCCCTGGCATCAATAATTTTTTTATAAAACCGATCATTTAAATCTGTGTCTATTTTGCTGTGATAGACATCATCAAGGATAATTTCTGGGTGGCCTATGTATCGTGTGATTGCCAATGGCAGATCAACCGTTTCTCCAACATAGTTATCAAAGTTTGTTTGTTGTCCAAACTGTCGGATCAAAGCTTGCCGAACGCCACCATCGGAATAACTTTGCGCTTCTGCCCCCAGTAATCTGCCTGAGAACAATTCCTGGTTCGCTGCGCAGTTGCACATATATATTGGGCTGCCATAGCGGTCAGTGGTTTCTACTGGATAGTCTGCAAAAGTATCCATACATCCGCATTTTCCAGACTTTGGATTAAATATACCGGACAGATGGTTTTCTTTATCGTAGTAACAGTTACATGCATATGTATTGGCATGTTTGCTGTATTGCATGGTGCTGAAATTTTCCTTGCAAAATGCCTCTACATTGTCCCGTATAAAGATAGATGGTTCTGTATCGTTTATTGTGCCATATTTTTCTATTGCTTCGTTGTACACATCTATCAGATCGTCATGTGGTACTTTTACATAGGATGCTGGTTGGTCTGTTGCAACGCAATATTCAATGCCTTTATTGGTCGTGCCACCCGCATAATCCTTGTATTCACAGTATTCTACAAAACCGCCTGTTGGATCATAATGTCCTGTGTCTTCGTTATAGTCGCCAAAGATATAACATTGATTTGTTTCTCTTTTTAGTATGTACAGTATGTTTCTCGGATCGCCAGCTGGAAACTTTGTCCTACATTCACAACTACCTCCGGTCGGGGAACCACCAGATTCAACACAGTTTGTATAGAGATCGTTTCTGAGACAGCCGCCGGTAATTCTTGTATATCCATCTTGGCATGTGCATCCGTTGATTTCATCATATGTTCCCGTCATGCCTTCGTCATTGCATGAGCAACTTTCTGTCCACGTGCCACCATTTATTTCACAGTAATAGTGAGATGTGTATTGTGCATCGCTGCAGGTGCCTGTGTAAGTTCCACCCGTCCTATTACATAAATCTTTCATGTCGTTATAAGATTTACAATTTGGCGCAGTTCCATAATATCCCAAACGATCATTGCATACGCATGCATATGGGTTTTGTGGACTTTGTGTTACCCAAGTGCCACACAAACAGCGTGCCTCAAAGGTACCGCCTTCTTCGGTGCATGTTTCGCGGTCTAAACCTGGGGAGTATGATCCGTTAGCATAGTTGCATTTACCCCAATCGCCGCCGGTGCTTTCGCAGGATTGTTTGTTGGTGCTGTCATCAGTATAAATCTCAACGCATGCATCGCCGGTCTCGTTCAGCATCATGCCATCTTTACAGGTGCACCCATGTATTGAAAAAAGATGTTGAAAGTTTTTGTCCGTGTCGCAGGTGCAGCCAATGGTGCCATCACTATAGGTAACCAGTTTACTTCCAGTTAATGTGCATTCGCATGTTTTTGTGTCGTCATTCCATGAACCGTTACGGCCCACACAGTATTCCTTGCGGTCTTCGTCGTTAAGGATACATTCTGAACCGTCAGCACTAAGGTAGAAATCGTCGCTGCTGCATATTGTGCAACCGTTTATTGCATCAGGAGTTACAGAAGTGCTAAAGTGTTTGCTGCCATCACACTTACACTTATTATCTGATGTAAGTATCGTGCCAGGCTTGTTGCATTGGCATCCATCTTTTGTCCAAGTGCCACCGGTTTCGGTACATGCTTCTTCGCCTTCTGCTATTGGTTTTTTGCAATATCCGTTTGTTAATTCTGTGCCTTCTGGGCATGTGCAACCATTGTTTGAATCTATGGTTCCGGTAAATCCACGATTGGTATCGCATACACAACCGCCTTTTTCATTGGAATATATCGTGCCCGACAGGTTGCAACGGCATACTTTATAACCGTTGTCCCATTCGCCGAATGAACCTGTGGCTTCGCATTTATCTTCCACGTTTGTCAAATTGCAGGGGTTCTGCAACGGTTTTTCTGAATCATATGTATATGTATAGTTTTCATTTGGACAATAACACCATACACCTCTTAATGTTTGGTCAAAGATACGGTAGCTGAATAACAATGATTTGGTATCACAGTATGTTTGACGGTCATCGGGGTTTGTGCCCGCATAATAGTGCTTGATATTATCGCGTGTTTTACAATATGGTATGTCTTCGGAATCTTGATCCCATGTGCCACCCAGTGTGTAGTCACATTCGGCAACAGAAAAGTGTGTAAGTCGTACTTTCAAATTTGGTATGTTGCCATTTTGGTTTATGCGCTTGCCTTCGTTATCAAAATATGCCGTATCATCATCGCCGATAAACGAATGTACTACTTGGTCTGTGCCTGTTGTAAAGTTAGCTAAATATCTGAACAGGCTGGTTGGCAGTTTCCCATTTATCAAGTGTACTTTCAGTTCTGTTGTATCATCGTTGTTAAACTTAAATGTTATTGTTGGTTTGCTGGCACGTGTGGCGTATGTGGTGACACTGCTGCCCCCACTGGTCAAGGTAACGGTGTTTTCATCGCTGCATACATCAGATGATACGGATGTCGTTCCACATTCAACAACGCATTCTTTGCCGTAAAAATACATTCCGTGTTCGTCAGATACATTGGCATAGCATAGCCCTGTGTCGGGGTCGGTAAAAAATGCCACGGAAAGGTTGCTATTATCAGCAGCAACTGTGGTGCCTGTACTGTTTAGTGTTGTAGAAGGACCGTACACGGCGCTGGGCTGCATTGGGATTACTGTGGATGATTCATTACAGGTCGTATACTCAATATAGTCATTTTGATCGGCGCTATAGTATATTTTTGTGTTAGATGTCGCAGCAGGATTTGTGTTATCACCACATTTTTTATACTCATACCACATTTCTCCGTCTGCGTTTTCTGATAGATTTAATATGTGTCCGGCAGGCAATGTAAAATAACATTCGTTTATGGATTTTGCACCGCTGTCACTGGTTATGGTCAAGCCGGCGTATGCATAGTATTCGTTAACAACCGCGTCTTGGCAAGATGTACAGGCGTCTCCATCATCGTATGTGCCGGCTGGGCATTGTACACAAGTGCTGGAACCGGCAGGTAAATAATACCCAGGATTACATGAGCTGAAATTACAGTTAAGTTCTAGGTGTTTGGCGGCTGACTGTAGGCTATTCCATGCGTCATCTGCTATGTCATATAGGTTGTTGCAATAATTGCTGTACATTTCGTTGGTAAATGCGACCTTGCAGGCATCGTTTTTGTCGGGATTTGTGTTGTATGCGAATAACTCATCGCACATGTCTGACATGTCTGCGTTTTTGTATCCCCCCACGTCTCCATCGCAAGCCCGTTTTTCGTATATGGCCTGTAATATTTCACATTCGGATATGCTGTTTTCTTCACAGTTTTTGCCATCACTGGTGACATGGTATCCGTTGGCGCACTGTGTAACCCTGCAGCCATGTGTGTTGATGTGTCCAAGGTTGTCGGCTGCATTGCCGGTGCCAGAAACTTCGATGGCGATGTCTGGACTAAGGCCCATGTCAGCAGCAGTGCATTCACGATAGCAATCGCTTATGGATGTTGCATCCCCATAATTGGATTGAAAACCGTCTGGACATTCCTCTATACCTTGGTCTTGGTCAGATTTTGTAAAGACGTCTGCGTTGTATGGGCAATAATGGTCTGCCGGGCAGTTTTGGCAATCTGAGTCATACGATCCGTTTGCAGGCAGGTAGTAGCCCGAGTTGCAATAAATTTTGCCTTGCGTTTTTTCCGTGCAGATAAATGATGTGCCATCGGATGTCGTGCCACTTGGGCAAATGGCGCAAAGAGTCGTAATTGATTCATGTATGTCTTCTAATGGTATATTGTCAAATGTAGCGTCAATGTATTCTTCATAGCTGTTGTGTGAGAAATCTTCATTTGGATCAAAATATGTTCCACGACCACCCGCACAAATCGGGTTAGAACCACCACATGTATATGTGCCGTTTGTATCTGATTGACAGCTAATATTCATGGATGCTGTATTTTGTATGTCATATTTAGCACTAAATGCGCAGTTTTCCATGGTCAAAAGGTTTGTGTCATTCCATATGATGCTGTTATCTGATATCGGTTCGTTTTCTGGAACAGAACAATCAACGCAAGTTGTGCCTTCGCCTGGGTAATATTGGCCAGCTGGACATGTCGTTGGTTTGCACGATTTGTTGTCGCTGGTTCGTTCGTAACCATCGGCGCATTCCAAAACATAGCAGTTATGATTACTTGTGTTAACTGCGTTAGGGTCGTTTGGATATACGGCACCTTGGAATGATTTTACAATGTCTGGACTAAGGCCCAAGTCAGCAGCAGTGCATTCACGTGTGCAGTATTCGTAGCTTGTTATGCCACTATTGGATGTAAAGCCTGTTGGGCATTCATTTTTACCTTGGTCGCTTTCTGTTGGAACGGCTGTTATGCCAGGGCAATAATGATTGTCTGGGCACAGTTCGCATTGCCCATCGAATTGTAAATATGTCCCAGCAGAACATGTTGGTGTTTCTGGTTCGTTGCTGACGCAAATGTCTGTATTCTCTCTGATTTCATTTAGTTTTAGAGCACTCAGTATATACGAGTTGTGCCTAAGGTGATAGCCATCGGCACAGGTAGTGGTATCCTCGTTAACCTGTAATACGCAATTGTGGTAATCAGGGGATTTGTCATTTTCTTTGCAAACTGCTTTAATGCTGCCAGATCCATTTGAAAAGGTTATGTCATATAGATAAGTACAATAAGAAGAGGTGCTAACTTTATATGCGTCTGTTAATGTGCAGCCGTCGCATGTCGGTGCCTTCGTATGACATGTTGTTGGTTCTGGTTCGCTTGGTTGATTTGTCACACAGCCGTTTTCGTCATCGTATGTTGCGTTGGTGTCAGAACATACGCACGCTTCTTGGCCAACATCAAATTCAACATTGTCCCCAGTGCAGGCAGCATAGATAAATACTACCTGAACCTCACGATCAGCTGGAAGCGTGGCGCCACTTACCAATTTCCCATTGTAATCATATAATTTTTTTGCATTGCTGTCTTCTATCTTCCAGAACTTGTATGACGAATCGTTGTAGTTTGCAAATTTCTTCAAATACGATACATCAGATGGTAATTTGTTGCCAGATGATGCAATACGTAATGATGACACTTCGTCGCCATTAAAGGTAAAGGTCGGTTGAACTTCTTGACGCAATATAAATAAATTCATGCCGGTATAGCTGGCGTTTACAAATGTGACAACATTGTAATCTGCACATACATCAGATGATGTGGCGGTTGTGCCAGATGCAACAATACATTCTGTGCCAGGTTCATATTCCCCATTTGTTGTGGCAATCGCATAGTTGATGCCTGTATTGCTGTCTGTAAAGAATGCAACTGTTTCGCCATTGTCGTCAGATGCCAGTTGTGTCTTGGTGACAGTCAAACCGTTGTTGCCACCATATACAGATGCCGGATTAAATTCAACCGGTTCAGCCGCTTTCTCAACACATGCGTCGCCTTTTAGCTCGTATATGTCGTCACATGCCGTCGCACTACATGTTTTTTTGCCAGTGTCCTTGTATATCGTGCATGTGCATGCCGTGGCACCATTGATGGCACAGTTAGAGGCCTGGGCGCCAGTATAGTTTACTTCTTTATAACATTTACCATAGCTGTCTTCTTGGTTGTATTCATCACGGCAACCAATTGATACGCATTGACCGTTTTCAAGAGTGTGTGTCGTTCCGTTGCACGCAGTTATTTTACAGGTGCTGGTGCCGCTGTGGTATTTTATGCCACTAACGCCGGTGACGCCTGTGCCAAAATCACTGGTCAAACAATTGCGATAACATGCATCCTTGCTGGTTGTGCC
>JAEIGA010003679.1_pt1 | contig 23900 bp, 20 predicted proteins | sample 9270691 | NCBI WGS metagenome assembly JAEIGA01 (sample SAMN17057246, study PRJNA624740) | gut metagenome | biome: biome; isolation source: fecal sample | host: Bos grunniens | place: China: Xizang | collected 2019 | reverse complement strand
CTACAACTGCATAATTACTTTTGGGATTTTGAGGTTTCTCCTCTATACTCAAACATTTACCTGCTGTATCAAACTCAGCAACACCATACCGCCCCGGATCGCTTACCCAATAACCGAATACAGTTGCCCTACATTGCTCTTCTGCCCTAATGACAGCCTCCCTTAATAACTTACTGAAACCGACACCATGAAAAATATTGTCACCTAGAACCAAGCATACAGAATCATTGCCAATGAACTTTTCCCCTATTATAAAAGCCTGTGCCAAACCATCAGGACTTGGTTGTTCTGCATAGTCAAACTTTACACCATAATCCGAGCCATTACCCAGCAGACGCTTAAAGCCAGGCAAATCGTATGGTGTAGATATAATCAATATCTCACGTATACCAGCCAACATCAGCACAGATATAGGATAATAAATCATGGGCTTATCATAAACAGGCAAAAGCTGCTTGCTTACTCCCTTTGTAATAGGATAAAGTCTTGTTCCGGAACCTCCGGCTAGTACAATGCCTTTCATACTAATGTTAAATAATTATGAAATATAATCAATAAAGTGACTCATATTTTTTTACTATAGTCTGCCATGTATAATTCTCATAAGCCAATTGTTTCATAGTCAAACCATACATTCTCATATCAATTGAATCATCCAGCAGAGTATTCTTCAACTTTTCTGCCGAATTAAAATATAAGGCTTCATTATTAGTTGTTTCCCTATTATAAACTACATCAAATGCAATAATTGGGATTCCAAAAAACATGGCCTCAACCAAAGACGGATTAGTTCCTCCTGCATTATGACCATGAATATATGAATGGGCATTACTTCTTAACGCATACAAAGTATTCAAATCATAAATCGGATCCAAAATTTTAATATTCTTAAATTGGCTATACTTCTCTTTTAAATCTTGGCCATACTTGCTTTTATTCCAGTTCCCTATAAAAACAAGATTTTTATCAGTCTGAGAAAATGCATCAAGAATAATATGGCAATTATTTTCTGGCTCAATACGGCAAACTGTTATAGAATAATTGGTTGGAGCAAGGTTATACTTCTGCAATATTCCATTCTGCTGTTCAGTACTCAATGAATTTTGAACGGCATGATCTCCACCATAAGCAATCATAACAGATGACTTGCCATACTCTTCTGTGACATAATCCTGAATTCCTTTATTATCGGTAATGATTATATCAGAGTACTTTACAGCCATTTTTTCAGAATACTTAAGGAACATTTTAGCATATTTGTTCCACTTTTCACGTCTATGCTCCAGACCATCTATATTGGTTACCAATTTCTTTTTAGGAGCAAATACTCTAAATATAGGAAGAAAGCAACATCCCGATACACCCAAGATTAACAGAACGTCACACTTGCTTCTTGCCTTTAACAATGATATTATGTCGTAGATGATACTTTGAGCGCCATTCGCATCAAATGGAATATACTCAAGAGATGCATTTTTATATTCTTCACGTTTTTGGCTATATGCCTTGGAACTGCAATACACTGTATATCTTATCTTATCAGAAGATAATGGTCCTATCAAATTTTCAGCCAATGACTCAAATCCTCCATAATGGGCCGGAACTCCTTGAGTACCTATAATTGCAACTTTTTTATTTTCCATACTCCTCTAGAATTTTATTGGCAGTATCAAGATATGATTTTACCACCAAATTTCTATCAAAAATCTCTTCTACACGTTTCCTGGCAGCCATACCCATTTTCTTTTTCTCATCATGTGGCAAACCTATAAAACGCCCAATTTTATGAATTAAATCTTTGCTGTCCTGTTGCTTTGTTATGTATCCGGTTATACTATCAACAACCACTTCTTTACATCCGGCCTTATCAGTTGTAATGGCAGGCCTTCCCATTGCGGCACTTTCCAACAGGACATTTGACAATCCCTCGGGATAATATGAAGGATGGACCAAACAATGTGCTTGGGCAATAAATGGTCTTACATCATTTTGCTGACCATGATATATAATTATTCCTTGCTTTGAAAGTTCTTCAATTTGCTTATCATATCTCACATCATCCCTTATGCCTACTATATGAAAATAGGTATTGGGAGAAATGCTTTTATGATATACAGCAGCATCAAGATATTGTTGTATACCTTTCTTTTCCAATATTCTGCTTATAAACAAAAAATGAATCTCTTTATCATCCTGAGGATATTGGGTGTATTCAAATTTTTTTAAATTCACACCAGAGCCTGGACTTAAAACATAATTGTTATGAGGTATTTTATTCTGCACAAAGAAATCAACACTTTCCTGATTTTGAAAATAGACACAATCAGTTTTTTTAAGGCCAAACCTATATAACCAGATAGTTATTTTTTGAAGCAATCCTTTCCTCTCTAATGCGACACCCAAACCGGTAACACTTGCTATAATCGGAACACCACATTGCCTACATGCTATGCTACCATAGATATTGGGTTTGATAGTATAAGCAAAAACTATATCTGGCTTGATAGATTTGAGCAACTTTTTATACTCAAATATGCACCTTATTTCTTTTAGAGGATTAAGGCCTCTTTGACTCATTTGAGTTTCAATTATTTCACACCCTAACTCCTTGAAAAGGCCAGGATCAGCCTCTATTGGAGAGGCTATATAGACCCTATTTCCCAACCTTATCATTGACTCAATCAGTTCATATCTGAATGACTTAAGGCCGCCTATACTATTAGACAAAAAAAGAATTTTCATATTAAATCTTAAACTTTTCTCCTAACTCATAATCAAATTCATCCGGATCAAATTGAACATAACCACTCCAAGGATAAAAAGTCAATTCTCCAAAAATAATCTTACCGGACACATTATATAAATCAACTCTAACAGCAGGGAAATCCTCCGACAAAACTTTGGCTACTTCCAACATTTGAGATAAGTTAGTTGGCTTAGGATATTCATCCTCAAGTTGCATACAATCACTCTTAATATTTAACTTATTCCAGTTTAGGTCATAAAAGTCTCGTTTATGGCCAATATACCTATCTGTATCTACTATAACATATTCAGGTTTACCATGAAAACATAGTATTTTAAAATCTTCTATACCTGCTTCTGGATTATTATAATTCTCTAAAAATTTTTCTACTACAATCCTTGACTTTTGTATTTTAGTATAAGCCCATTCCCTACCGGCATTAACCTCCTTGGCATTTAACCATGAGTTTACTCTTTTTATTGTACTCTTAATATCCAAAGCCTTCTTATCAGTACAAATTATTATAGTATTGCCACCTCCACCATCTGTTGTTTTAATGACAAACTTTTGGGGCAAATTTTCAAAATCTATTTCCTCTGCCCTATCATATACACCATACAAGTCATTTAAAATACCACCTAATCCCTTGCCTAATATGTACTTTCTAACTTCATATTTATCTACACATTGTCCTAAAATTTCATTTCGATAAACTAATTTATATTTTTGAATCTTTTCAGTATATCTCTGTGGATTTTTCCAATTTATGGCACGCCCTAACTTAATGTAATACTGAATAGAAATCATCATTTTATCAGGGATAAAGAGCAATAATCTAAGTATCAAAAATCTGAATCTTCTGGATTTTATAATTTTTTTGTAATTCATTTATAAAAATATTTATATAACTTATGATAAATGTACCTTCCTAACCTCAATCCAAATACCTTGGTTACTATTATAAGTATAGCCTTTAACGACAATAACCTATATTTAATAATATCCTTACATGATATATTTTCTACTATTGAATAAAAATATTCTTTATCGAGACCCTCTGCTCTTAGGGCAAGGAAAGCAAGATTAATAGTAGAATATTTATTGGCCCTAGCATATTTTTCACCTACAAAGTGTTCAAGTTTCCATTTCCATACACAAACACTCTGATTCACAGACTTTAACGAAATACAGTTTGTGTAGGTATCAGAATTCATATCCCTTTGATAATGATAAAAAGGTTTATTAATGGAAGATATTCTTAACGGCTGAAGAAGCAGATTATACAAAAATAATGCGTCTTCCCCCAAATTAATGCCTTCTTTATATGCTATATTATTTTTTTTAATCGTGGCTACTTTGAATAATTTATTCCATGTATTTGCGGAGACATTACGATACATAATATCAAGAATATAAGTTTCTTGATCTTTATATTTGTATGGTATATTTTCAACTTGTTTCCCATTTGGATAATTAACGTAATGATTACTCAATACTATATCTGCATCGTCCTTTATTGCCATATTATACAATTCTTCATACATTTTGGGTTCAACCCAATCATCTGAATCACAAACTGTGTAATATTCACCAGTTATCATATCCAATCCACACTGACGAGCAGATGCCAACCCCCCATTAGGCTTGTGAATAACTCTTATCCTACCATCAATCCTAGCATATTTATCGCAAATCACACCACTAGCATCAGTACTACCATCATCAACAATAATAATTTCTATATCCTTAAGAGTTTGATTTATCAAACTCTCTATACAACGTGGTAAAGAATTTTCAACATTATACACAGGAACTGTAATAGATACTTTAGGACTCATATCAACGAATGTATTTTAAAAATATATTTAATCCTCCAACAATCACACTCAATGAGAATAATAATATTTTTCTGTTTACAATAAAATTATTTTTTTCATCACTACATAATATAGGATATAGCAATAGATATGGTATAAAAACCCAACTCAAATACGCTAATCTATCATTGAACGGCATTTTGCTGATAACAAGCCAACAGGCATTACAAAATAAATAAGTATTATATATGCGTTTATAATACTCATCTTTAAAATTTCGTCTGAATATATAATACCACCCTATAATTATAGGGAAAAAAGAATATGCAATAAAATCCAATCTTAATCCAACTTTGTACCCTTTATCTTTTCCAGACAAATAACTGCTTAACCTAGCATCCTCCATTGAGGAAAACAGATCCAAATATTGAGTAAAAGAATCGAATATACCGATTATTAATGCAACAAAAATTCCACCCCAAAATGCATATAGTATTTTAGTATTTTTTAATTTATATGTCAATAAATACCCTACCACTACTAACAAACCAGACACATGGAAACTAACTGCAATAGCAGAGAGTATAGCAGTTGTTAGTTTTGACTGATTCTTACTTACGGCAATTAAAATGAGAGCAATACTCATCCCAGATCGAAGCACATTATAATAGTGATTAGTAAATCCTAAAGAAAGAAAACATAGCAAAACCATATATATATATTTTCTCGGACAAGATTTCTTATAAAAATAAATTGTAGCAAATACATAAATAAATGCAGATATAAGAAATGCACCTGTAACACTACCCGTTATTATGTCACATATTTTTGCATAATAAGTAAAGCCGACATCCCTATAGCCATCTCTTATATATTTATCTGCATGAGAAAACATATATGCATAGTTTGGTCTATCAGGTCCAACCGTTTCCGTAGCCGGGGCCAATCCCATCAACAATATTGCAATGGATGCAATAATTACAGTTTCCAAGAAATGAGTTCTAGGTATTTGTTTATGAACCATGGCAATATAAAGAGTAATAACCAGTATAAATGCCATTATCAAATCAAAACCTACAGGTGATGCTATCATTTTAATTCCATTTGGATATAAACTAATGAAAGATTTTATTTTTTAAAGGACGGATTATTTCAATTAATTTATCACCCAACAAATTCCTTATTAATTTCTTATACTTACTGGATTTAGGTAGCCAACTTCCCGCATAATGGTGAATTGTCACTGTTCTTTCCGTCAAATATATTTTACCATCTTTATAAGATTTAGGGCAAAAATAATCCTTAGGATAAATCCATATCCCTGCACACTCTTGTATTTTATTCGTATTTTTTAAACCATAATTGCATAACATTTCTGTAGTATAAGAAACTATGGTCTTTTGATTATAAGTACCATTAAGATTTATAAAATGCAATGTAGAATACAACTTCAACATTTCCCCATAAAACAAAAGGCCGGGATTTACCCCTAGGCCAAGGCCGGGATTTACCCCTAGGCCAAGGCCGAGGGCGCCACTCGCTACGCTCGTGTCGCCAGCTTCATCTTCACATCCCATAAAAGGGCCACGTGCTATGATGTCATCCATACTCTTGATAACTTCAACATCCGTATCAAAATACAAGCCACCATAATGGTATAATATCCAGAAACGGGCATAATCGCTGACAAATGCATACTTTTTTACTTCGTATGCTTCTTTTGTATATGGAATCATGTTTACATCGAAGTCGTCTTCATTCCATTCCTTTATTTCATAATCTGGAAGATATTTTTTCCACGATTCAATACATTTTACTGCAAGTGGAGGAAGTGGATTTCTTCCAAACCAACAATAGTGAATGATTTTAGGAATCATAATTATATTATTTCTATATTTTAAACAATCTTTTGAATATAAGAGATTTAACGACATCTCTCTCGCCTTTTGTCAAAAAAACATATGCAATAAATAGCCCAATAAAAACTATAGATGCAGATATTCCACAGAAATCAAAAAATGTATTCAAAACCCAAACTTTAGCAATTAACAGTCCAATGATAGCCAAAAAAGTAAAATGTACAAATGCCGGTATTACAACGTTCTTTACATACAAAGTTATTTTTAAATCCAATTGTTTCTTTATATCATATATGCAATAAAACCAATATAAATACTGCATAATAGCACCAATTGACAATGCTAATATTGGACTAGGAACAAACCTTAAGGAAATATACGATAATGGTAGTGAGGCTAGTGTAAACATTCTACCGTATATCTGATTTCTTTTAATATTTCCTGTGGCATTAGCCGCTATCCATAAAGGATTAATGAAAACTGACGCTAACGACTCTATAATTACTATTCTTGAAAAGGCGACTGCATAATCTGGGACATTTTTCAACCAAATTGATAAAATATAATCGGTCTTTAACAGTATTGGAATGGCAATAATTGTTGATATAAAAAATGCCAATTTTGAAGATTTCATCAACAATTTTAAGGTATACCCGATATCACCTGAAGCATATGACTTTATTATTTGAGGCTTAACAGCGGTCATCACATTATCTGTGAATCTATTAACAATTGAACCTACCTGAGTGGACACACCTCTGGCAGCATTTACAACAGGTCCAAAAAACAGATTTAAAACGATATTAGTACCTTGTACACCTGCTGACCACGCAAAGCATCCAAATAGATTGGCTGATATAAATTTTGTCATTTCTTTAACTAATTGTTTATCCCAACAAAAGCCAAAATGACATACATCAAATTTTACCCTACAATAAAGAACATGCAGTATTAATACTATTACTGAAACAAGTGCTGTTAAACTAGCATAAAGTATCAAATGGTCAAACTTAGATCTTATAATTAAAAGAGCAACAAATAAGCGTGCAAATGCCTCAAATATACCCAAATATGCATAAAAATTCATCTTTTCATGTGCAACTATTGCCCCTAAAAAATTAACCTGATTAATAGAGCAAAATATCGAAACCAACGAAAATTGATATACAAATAGTGCCGCATTAATTCTATCTATTGGAATTACCAGTTTGTTCATTACAAACCAGAGTCCAATAGTCTCTCCCAATATCAAAACTAGTATCGAAAAAATGAAGAAAATTGTACCACACTGTTTGAAATAGTTAATGGTTATCCCCTTATCTCCATTACCTATACCAATGTTGAGATACCTTTGACTCACATTTGCCAGACTTGATGTAAAAAAACCCAACATACCAACAAAGCCGCCAACCACATTGTATATACCAAAATCATTTACACCCAGAGCCTCAAGAATCACTCTGGATGTATATAATGATACTACCATTAATAGTAGCATCCTAATATACAATATTATTGTATTCTTGGCTATTCGCTGATTATTTTGCGCTATATCCGGCATCAATAACTAATAATTCAACGCATTTATAATTCTACTACATGCCATTCCATCCCCATATGAATTTACGGCCAAACTCACCTGATTATATTCCTCTTGATTATGTAACTTCTTCTTTAATCTCTCCTAAAAATATCCCTTGTGTAAACCTTGTCCTGCACATCATCAAGAATGGTGTCGTAGCGGTTGGCTATGATGGCCTGGGATTTGGTTTTGAATTCGTTGAGGTTGTTTACAACCCTGCTGCCAAAGAAGGTGGTGCCGTCCTGGAGAGTTGGTTCATATATTATTACCTCGGCTCCTTTTGCTTTTATGCGTTTCATTACGCCCTGAATTGAGCTCTGGCGGAAATTGTCGGAATTTGATTTCATTGTAAGGCGAAAAACTCCTACAACCACCTGTTTCTCTTTTGCTGCATCATAACTGCTGTTGGCATTGTAGTATCCGGCAATCTCCAGTACCCTATCGGCAATAAAATCTTTTCTTGTGCGGTTGCTCTCTACAATGGCACTCATCATGTTTTGCGGCACATCCTGGTAGTTGGCAAGGAGTTGTTTTGTATCTTTTGGCAAGCAATAGCCGCCATAGCCAAATGACGGGTTGTTGTAGTGTATGCCAATTCTTGGATCGAGTCCAATGCCCTGAATGATTGCAGCCGAGTCAAGTCCTTTGAGTTCGGCATAGGTGTCGAGTTCGTTGAAATAACTTACCCTCAGAGCAAGGTATGTGTTGGCAAAGAGTTTTACGGCCTCAGCCTCCTTAAGGCCCATATAGATTATATCTATATCCTCTTTGATTGCCCCCTCTTGAAGCAGATTGGCAAACGTATGGGCAGCCCTGGTCAAATACTCAACATCCGCTATCTGCGATATTGCAGCATTTTCCTGGTCAAAATTTGCAATCTCCTTTGGTATGCCCACTATTATACGGCTCGGGTAGAGGTTGTCATACAAAGCTTTGCTTTCTCTTAAAAATTCTGGAGAGAAGAGCAGATTGAATTTTTTGCCCTGCAGTTGTGCATCTTCCTGAAACCGCTTTGCATATTTTACATACATATTTCGGCAGAAGCCTACCGGAATGGTTGATTTTATTACCATTACAGCATCGGGATTGGCTTCCAAGACTGTGTCAATTACAGACTCTACAGCAGATGTGTCAAAGAAATTTTTTTTGCTATCATAGTTTGTAGGTGCCGCTATAATTACAAATTCTGCATTTGAGTATGCCTCCCGAGCATTGAGTGTTGCTTTGAGATCCAGCTCCTTTTCTGCAAAATACTTCTCTATATACTCATCCTGAATAGGCGATTTGCGTCTGTTTATCATCTCAACCTTTTCAGGAACTATATCTACCGCTGTAACTTTATTTTTTTGAGCCAATAAGGTGGCCATACTCAAGCCAACATATCCTGTTCCTGCTACTGCTATTCTCATTGCTCTATTAATTACTATTTATTGAATAGTACTCTTTGTACAATTACGCAAAGTCACGTTAATATTATCTATATAAACAATCAGGCAATCTGGATTGTAATGTTATTTTTCATACCCTTCCGGATTTTTCTTTTGCCAGTTCCAGGAGTCGCGGCACATCTCTTCAAGGCCAAGTTCGGCTCTCCAGCCCAACTCTTCATTTGCCTTTTGCGGATTGCTGTAGCACATTGCAATGTCACCGGCCCGGCGGGGCATAATCTGATATGGAACCGATACTCCGTTTACCTTTTCAAAGGTCTTTACCACATCAAGTACCGAATAGCCGCATCCTGTACCGAGGTTGTAGATTCCCAGTCCGCAATTACGTTCAATTGCAGCAAGGGCGGCCACATGGCCTTTGGCAAGGTCCACCACGTGAATGTAGTCACGTACACCGGTGCCGTCGGGAGTATTGTAGTCATTCCCAAAAACTCCCAACTTTTCTCTCTTCCCGACAGCCACTTGGGTTATGTACGGCATCAGATTGTTGGGAATTCCGTTTGGACTCTCTCCTATCTCTCCGCTTGGATGGGCCCCTATAGGGTTAAAATATCTCAACAGAACCACATTCCAGTTTTGATCAGCATTTTGCAGGTCGGTCAGCACCTCCTCAAGCATGCTTTTGGTTTTTCCGTAAGGGTTTGTGCAGTTGCCCTTTGGCGAATCTTCGGTATAAGGCACCACATCAGAATTTCCATAAACAGTTGCTGATGAGGAGAATATGATATTTTTGCAATTAAATTTGCGCAACAAGTCAACAAGCACAAATGTACCGGTCATGTTATTGTGGTAATATTCAAGCGGTTTTTGAATAGATTCTCCTACTGCCTTCAAACCGGCAAAATGAATGCATGCATGGAATTGATGCTTTACAAACAGATTCTCCAAAGCTTTGGTATCCCTCAAATCCACCTTGTAGAAAGGAATTGACTTGCCAATTATTTTCTCTACTCTCTTAATTGATTCAATGCTTGAATTTGCCAGATTATCAACTACTACAAAATTGTATCCGGCATTGTCAAGTTCAATTAAAGTATGTGAACCTATGTATCCTGCGCCTCCTGTTACCAATATTGTTTTCATATCGCCTCTTTGCGGTTTATAATTTTCTATCCAATTGTTATTCTTGCAAATCTCCCATAAGAATTTTTCTCTCCTTTTCACTAATGCATCTATCCATCCAGCGCCCCATAAATTTAAGGAAAGGGCCCCTCTGAACACCAATTTTACGTCCTGTAGACCTCAGCATCTTGACTGCAGCCGGTACATCCGTCTTATCTCTGGAAGCTTTTGCCACAGCTCTTTCCACCCCCTGGTAAAGCAATACAGTTATAGCTATGTTTATAAGTGTTACCACATAAAGCTGGAGGTCAATTGAACAGCCTGAGAAGTATGCGGTGAGCCATATTACAACTACAAAGGTATTAAGGAAGAGAATTGATATGGTGGTTCCTATGTGCGAGAATCCTTGCCGGATAAACATGTGGTGAAGGTGTGTTTTGTCGGGATTAAAAGGAGATATACCCTTAATTATTCTTGTTACCATTACACGCAATGTATCAAATACCGGAACAGCGAGTATAGAGAGCAGCATTGGTATAATTCCAAAATTCTCGTTAAGAGTACCTTTTTGGAGCTCTACATCAAGTGCAGTAATTACAAAATATGCCATTACTGTACCTAAAAGAAGTGTTCCTGCATCACCAATGAACATCTTTGAGTATTTGCCAAAGACATTGTGCATGAAAAATGGTATAAGGCCTCCTATTACGGCAAGGGCAAGTATCAGGTTGGTATACATTCCTGATATATAAAAGAATGCTGCAAACAATATAAATGCAAAAATGCAGTATCCGCTCGACAATCCATCAACTCCATCAATAAGGTTGATTGCATTTATGATTCCCACACCAGCCACTATTGTAAGAGGAATTGCTATATAAAGGGGAATTGCATGTATTCCCCACAAGCCATGAAAATCATCTATGATCAGGGAGCGGCTGTTGATCATAAGTATACAGATTACAGCAATTTCAATGAAAAACCTCTCTCTTGCGCTCAATGATGTTATGTCATCTGCCAGTCCTACAAACAGCATGATTGTCATAATACAGAAGATTGCAAAAAGAGCTCCTATATCTATCAGTGAGCTTACACACAGCATTGATGCCAGAATTCCGCTGAAGACCACAAATCCTCCAAGAATAGGAACCGGCATCTTTTGGAGCTTGCGCGCATTGGGCGAGTCTACTATGTTCTTATGTATTGAAATCAGTAATACCTTAGGATAAACAGTCCATGCCACCAAAAGTGACACTATCAATGCTATGGTACAATAAATAAGAAATTGCATTACTTTTGTTTTACTGTTACTAATTGTTTATATACCAACTGATTGGTCGTTATCAACCAACTGGAGGAAAGATGGGTTTATTGAGGCCATTGCAACCGCTATAACACCCTCTATAGCCACCACCACCCTTTTGTCTCTTGCACCTTTTACCTTGACCAAAGTGCCTTCATACCCTTTGAACTGCCCATCAATGACTCTAACATTCATTCCTTTGGAAAAGTTTACATCTTGAGGTGCAAACCATAAAATATGCTCATTATCAACCTCCTGCACTTCCATAAACCTCTGCATCTGCAATTGAGGTACAATAATCTTCTCCTTTGTCCTTGAATTGACAATATATTGGAGATAATCCATTTTCCGTTTCAGCTCCTTCAATTGTTGTGTATTGGAATAGACAAACATCAAATTTGAAATGGCCGGAACAAGTTCCCTTACCTTTTTCCCGCTGACCACTCTCTCTTTATAGCGCATCGGGACAAAATTCCTCACATTCACCCTATCCAAAAGAGCCTTGGCAACCATTACCCTATTGTAGGTGACGCGCATTGCATACCATGCATCTGATATTTCACATTCCGGTTGATTCACTTTTCAATTTTTATCATTACCTGAAATCCACGACCTATTTCGCCCCCATTCTTCCCGACAGCACATAATTCTGGAGCTTTGAGACCTATATAACAAATTAAGCCTCAAATACTTATAGTCAAAACCACAATTTACATCCCCTCTATCTTCTCTCTTGAAGCATATATTACACCTTCCTGTTCCATCAAAAAGAGCATAACCAACTCCTATCTGCAACATAAACACAACAATGCCTATTGCAAAGATAGCCAAATAAAAACTAAATAACAACCACGCGAACGGTTCATTTAGGTTCATTCTGTAGCTATCATATCATCACCGAGGCCATCTATTTCAAACTGCATTCAAACTCACCATCGCAAATTCTAAAAAGCAATTACACCGGTCATTTTATAGCAATTAACAATTTTGTGGGAAAAATGGTTCATCCTGCATCAACTGACAACCCTCTTTATGCAGAGAGAGGTGCAAATGTAAAGGAAATAATGCTGAGAACATTGCTTATAAAACAGAAATACTCTTTTCCAGAAAAATTTTACTGATTTCCAGAAAAGTTGCACCGGATAATACAAATTTACATACAACACACCCTGCCAATCAACTTATGACTTGACAGGGTGTGCCCGACTTAACCTAAACTTAAAAAACTATTTCGTATAAATAACAACGAATAACTTCAAAAGTTCAGTAAAAATGCAAATTTCCGACCTCCGCTTCCTGAATTCTGTACAATAATCAAATACTATAAATTCTCAACCTCAGACACTGACAATCCTGTATACTTGGAAATAGTTTCAGATGGCATACCATCAATCTTCATTGATCTGGCAATCTCCAGTTTGCTATGGGCCCTGCCTTCTTCCCTGCCTTCTTCCCTGCCTGTATGCTCGGCAAATCTTATGCAGCTCATAGTATCGCGGTAAGCCTTAAGATTGGATTCATAAATAAGCTGTTCCTGCTCAGACAATGATCCTATATCTGCCGTATCCAATACCTGGTAGAAGACCTCCTTGGTCTTGTCGGGCAATTGTGTTGCCGCCACCTCTGCCTTCAATTCTTCTACTGTTCTCATATCTGTTGTCATTTCATTAAGCAAATATAACAACTTTTCATAAAACTCGGCACACTCCTCTATAGTTTGGGCTTCCAGACATGGCAACTGTAACAATATGATATTCAACTTATCAGAAAATATATCATATGTATTTTTGTCTATCAGCATAATATCCGTCCTAAGTTTTGGAGACTCTCCATACTTAAAGTTCATGAGGCAGATTGAATAGACACGTTTAATATCTGAATAATCCCAACCTTCTCCCCTACGGCCCATCTGGTTAACTAGCCTGCAAGTGTAGTAAATAATACGTTCCCTTATATTGCCAGCCTGACTGTTCTGCATTTCAACTAGATACCGGTCACCATTTGTGTCAGTGCACAAAATGTCAAATACACACTCTTTTATCATAGGTGTATCTGGTAATGATTCATTGTTCATATACTCTATCTCCTCTATGGGATACTCTGGCATCAGAAGAAGATTCAAGAAACCCTTCAAATTGGGCTTGCTCTCCTCTGTACCAAAGAGATACTTAAACCCCCAATCGACACATGGGTTCATTACTTTTAAATGGCCAACCTTGCCATTTCTTACCAGTAAATTTGATTGACTGTTTGTTTGATTCCTTTCCCGCACATGGCCTCGCTCCGCTTTCATAATTTCAATTGTTAAGTTAACGTATCTGATAAAAATGACCCGGCAGAGATTGTGCTGTAATCATCTGATTGTCTTCAAGACACAATTCCAGACAAGGCTGTCGGGTACTATAAAGATTTTGATACCTGCAAAACTAACCCTTACAAGCTGAGAAACAATACAAAAGAGTCAATTTACCCTTTTGCATCAAAGATTTATTGAATTTTGAAATTATTAAGGCTTATTTATATTTTGTAAAGTCAATTTATTGGTATACATTTGCAGGTTAGTAAAAGGTTTTACTATCATACCCTTTACCACTCTTTCTGCTACAACATTGCTCATCTGAATCTGTATATAGCATTGGGGGCATGAAATGGGGGGTATAAGATTGGGTAAAGGATATAAAATTTATAAAATATGATTCTAAACAAACAGGTTGGAGTTTTTTTGAATCTGGTTCATAACCGCTTCAAGCAGTATATTACAGCATTCTTTCAGGAAGAGGGATACAATCTTACCCCTGAGCAGTTTCTTGTAATGGATACCCTTTGGGATGAGGGTAAGATGTCGCAGCAACAGATTGCCAATACAATTCTCAAGGACAAGAATTCCGTAGTCAAATTGATTGATGGACTTGAAAAGAAGAATCTTGTGAAGAGAGTGGCAAACAGTGCAGACAGAAGACAAAATCTGATAGAGCTCACCCCCTATGCAAAGGAGATACAACAGGGCGTAACTGATATTGCAATGAACGCAGTGGATTTGATTATCAAGGATATACCTAAAAATGAGATGTATATCTTTATAAAGGTATTGGCTAAGATGGCAGAAAATATGAATGAAGATGTCAATCTTTTGCAATTGGCCCAAGCTCTTCCACAATCTTCCAAAAAGGATCAGCAGAATGAAAGAGCCAATGAGATGAATCTGCAGGAGAGGAATTGAGGATACAATAAAATCCGGTAAAAATCGAAAAAGAAAAGAATATAAAATATGGGAAAGTTATATGACAGATTAATGCAAGATTACCGCATGAGAGAGGGACTCAAGGCCTGCATCAACTGCGGTACATGCACAGCCATTTGTCCGGCGGCAGAGTTTTATAAATATGATCCCCGACAGATTGTAGACATTGTCCAGAGCAAGGATGATGCTGAGATTGAAAAACTTCTCAAGAGCGAGACCATCTGGTATTGCGGAGAGTGTATGTCATGTATAACAAGGTGCCCTCGCAAAAATGCCCCAGGTCTTGTAATTATGGCCCTTAGAGGTCTCTCAATGGATATGGGCTACTTTGCCGAGTCTGAAAAGGGGCGTCAGCAATATGCACTGACGAAGACTCTATGCAACAATATCCTCAATTATGGATACTGTGTATACCCGAGGACATTTGCATCTGCACTTCATCCGGAAGCAGGAAAGGTCTGGGAGTGGCAGGAGAAGCATCTTGAGGATATATATGAAAGAATGGGTGCCAATCTTGATGGTGACGGTACTGGTGCGTTGAGAAGAATTCCTAAACACGATCTGGATGAACTTCAACGCATTTTTGATATAACAGGTGCAACCGAACGAATTGATACCATAAACAAGTATTCCATGCAAAAGGCTGAGGAGATGGGGCTTACAGAGGATGAATATTTTATGAAGGTCTTCACTGAAACAGAAAAGGAGCACCTTAACCAGTAACAGATACAGATATGATATACGAAGGTAAACAGAAGATATGGTCGGATTATCAGAAGGATATTCCCGATGATCACTATTTCTATGTGAGAAGTTGCATCAGGCAGAGTTTTTTCCCTGCCTCAGAGCAGGTTTTCCTTGATATTACAAGAAACAGACTTAAAAAGGATTTCTTTGAGACAGAGCATCATACAACTTGCGGCGGTATTGCTTACCACTCTGATGCAATTCCTCAGGAGACTGCCATGACAATCATTGCAAGGCAGTTTGCCCTTATGAACAAATATGGGTATGAAAATTATGTCTGCTCATGCATTACATCGTTCGGTCTCTACACAGAGACCCTTGAGACATGGAGGGAATTCCCGGAACTTGAGGCTAAAATCAAGGAGAAACTTTGGGAGAGCTGCAAACTTGAATTTGCAAAGCCGAAGCATCTTGCCCATGCAAGTGATATAATATACAAGTTCAGGAATCAGATTGCCCAGCAGGCCAAATTCAAGCTCATAAACAAGAAGACCGGCGAGCCTTTGAGGGTTGTTGAGCATATAGGTTGCCACTATGCAAAGATGTTCCCTTCAAAGGGTTTTGGTGGTGCTGAGTATCCATATGTTCTTGCCGGCATGATTGAAGCATGGGGCGGTGAGGTCATTGACTATCCGGAGCGCAGACACTGCTGCGGATTCGGATTCCGCCAGTACCTTGTACAGAGCAACAGAGGTTACTCACTCTCAAATACACACAAGAAATTTGAGTCAATGGAGCCTTTCAAACCGGATATGATAATTACCAATTGTCCGGGTTGTCCATATTTCCTTGACAGATGGCAATATGTGATTTCTGAGATGGAGGGCAAGACTTACGGCCAGGACGGTCACGGAATTCCTGTATTTACATACGAGGAGGTTGCCGGTCTTGTATTGGGCTATGATCCTTGGGATCTGGGCCTTCAGGTACATCAGGTAAGCGTAGAGCCTCTTCTTGACAAGATGGGTATTCCTTACGACCCTGCCAAGAAGTATCAGGGTGTAAATGGAAAGGATCTTGGCAGACCTGAATTGCCATCGTGTCCGGGATTGTAGAGAGGTTGCAATGCTGCAAAAGAAACAAAGACAATAAAGGCAGCAAGGCAACAAAATTAAGAATATTGCAAACAGACATATAAACTAAACAGAAGCGCATTACCAGAATTGGGCAACAGCGCACAACAGCATAAATATATGAACAACAACGTAATAGTTATAGGAGGCGGCCCCTGCGGTCTTGAGGCATCGGCCCAGCTCCATAAAATGGGCTACAATGTCATCCTTATAGAAAAGGAGGATCATCTTGGTGGCCATCTTGCAAAATGGGACAGGCTTTTTCCTGAGGGTATTCCTGCAAAGGAGCTGCTTGACCAGCTTACAGGCAATATAAACGGAGTAAAATATTTTTTGAAGACCGAGGTCAAATCAATAAATCTTCTCGACAAAGAGTACAATGTAATACTTTCCAACGGTATTACAATTTTGGCTCAGGCAGTACTTATGGCAAGCGGTTTTGACCTCTTCCCTGCCCAAAAGAAAGAGGAATACGGCTATGGAATATATGACCATGTCATTACCAACGCCGACCTTGAAAACTACTTCAAAACAGGTAAAGACAGCCGCATAAAGCAAAATCCCCAGAGAATAGGTTTTGTTCATTGCGTAGGTTCAAGAGACGAAAAAGCCGGTAACAGATATTGTTCCAAGGTGTGTTGCGCCACAGCTGTAAAACAGGCATGTGAGGTTAAAGAGGCATTCCCCGATGCGCAAGTATACTGTTTCTATATGGACTTGAGAATGTTCGGACGCGGATATGAGGATCTTTACCTTAAAGCGCAAAGGGATTGCGGAGTAAGATTCATAAGAGGAAGAGTATCTGAAGTGGCCGAAGATCTGAACAAGCAGCTTGTTGTAAAGGCAGAGGATACATTGAGCGGAAAACCGATAAAAGTAACACTTGACCTTCTTGTACTGATGAGTGGCATGACCAACTGCTCAGCCGGAACGAGGATTGCCGAGATGTTGAGCCTGAAGAGGGACGAGGATGGTTTCTTCACATGCAAAGACACAATATTTTCGCTTCAGGAGAGCGATAAGTCGGGAGTCTTCTATGCCGGTGCATGCACAGGTCCAAAGACTCTTCCCGACACTCTACACGAGGCGAGAGCAGCCGCATTGGCTATCAATAACTACATAAAAAACAAGGAGTAATGGCAACTTTCGGATATTCACTGACACCAAGTTCCAGAATAGACCTGTGCAAATTCAATCAGGAGAAGTGGAACCGGCTTGTTGAACTTGAACCGGATGTGCTCAAATGTATGGCATGTGGCAGCTGCACTGCCAGCTGCACAGCAGGAAAGTTCACCAGAACAAGCCTCAGAAGTGCTATTCTGTATATTCAGAATGGCCAGGAGAAACAGGCTCTTGAACTTGTGCAGTCCTGCCTTTTATGCGGCAAATGCTTTATGGTATGCCCAAGGGCAATCAATACAAGAAACCTCTTATTGTCAATAAACAAAATTTACAGCGTTAAATAATGAGAGAAAGAATTGCAGGCGGATACGATCCGTTCGTACTGCCTTTTGTAATAGGAATGATCTTCATATTCATATACCTTTTCATTGCATTGATAAGGGTATTCAGAGCCATGCCCGGAAGCGACAGAAAAAAGTTCTTCCTGTCACTGCTCAATCCAACAATAATGTATAAGAATATAAGGGATGTCATTTGTGACTGTCTCCTTCATATAAAGATCTTCAAGCGTAATGCGTTGCTCGGCTATATGCATGCCAGCATTGCATTTGGATGGTTCATGCTGATTGTTCTGGGCCATATAGAGGTTATGCTCTTTGTTCCACAGAGAAACGGCACGCTCCACTACCCTATCTTCTACAGATATTTTGTAGCAGAGCAGAATGCAACACTTAAAGGTGCCGTATTCTTCTTCCTTATGGACTTTTTCCTTCTGGTTGTTTTGAGCGGAATAGGCCTTGCAATGTATAAAAGAATAAGATCCACCGCTTTGGGAATGAGAAGGACCACAAAACCGTGCTTCGCCGACAGGGTTGCACTCTGGTGCCTTTGGTCTATCTTCCCACTCCGTCTGCTTGCAGAGGGATTTACAGCCGGTATCAGTGGCGGTAGTTTTCTTACCAAACCCGTAAATATGCTCTTTGCCAACTTCCTTGGCAACGATATGAATGTACTGCCGACCTGGTGGGCATACTCTACAGCTTTGGGACTCTTCTTCCTTGCACTTCCGTTCAGCCGATATATGCATATCCCAACAGAGGTATTGTATATTTTCCTAAGAAATGCAGGACTTAAGATACACCATCCGCGCAAAGGTCTTGCGGAGGCAGAAATCTACTCCTGTTCAAGTTGCGGCTTATGTATTGATGCATGCCCGATGAACATGCAAAAAAAGAATCTGAAATACTCTTCGGTCTATTTTGTAAGATTCCAGAGAAGAAACAACAAGAAGAAAATCAACGAGATAGCAGAAAAATGTCTTATGTGCGGCAAATGCGTTGCCCTATGCCCTGTTGGTGTTGACTCATGTGGTTTGAAACAGGCTCAAAGGGCTACTGTAACAGACAAATTGCCGTATAACTACTCTTTCCTTGCTTCTGCGCACCACCAGGGAGGAGGCCCAAGCATGCCACTCGCTCCGGTATCGGGCAGTGCAACCGGGAATGAGGTTACAGCAGATGCTGCTGCTCATGGAACTGGAAATGCTAAGGGAAATACAGTACAGAGCGCTGTCGGGAAGGATAAGGTGCTATACTTTGCAGGCTGTATGACACATCTTACTCCGGCAATCATCAAATCAATGACCAAAATTTTTGATGCTGCAAAAGAAGATTATGTTTTTGCAGATAAGGATGGAGGTGTATGTTGCGGAAGGCCGCTTATGCTTGCCGGAAAGGTGACTGCCGCTAAGGAGGTGATTGAAAGGAACAGGGAGATGATACAGGACAGCGGATGCAAAACGGTAGTCCTCTCCTGCCCTATATGTCTCAAGGTTCTCAAAGAGGAGTACAACCTTAAAGGTATTACCCTTTTGCACCACACACAATACATCAATCAGCTTATTGAGCAGAAACGCATAAGACTGAACCACTCTGAGGAGAGTTTTGTATACCATGACCCTTGCGAACTTGGGCGTGGATGCAATATCTATCAGGAGCCACGCAATGTATTGAGCGCAATAGGCGAACTCAAAAAGGCAAATAAAGAGAAGAAGGAGAGCATCTGCTGCGGTGGAAGCTTGGGAAGCCTTACCCTCAACTACCACGATAGGGTAAAGATTACCCAGGAGTCACTTAAGGCATTGACTTTTGATAATCCCGACAAGGTAATAACAGCATGCCCTCTATGTCTGAAGACCTTCTCCGACCAAAGCACCACTCCGGTGGCAGACATTGCCCAGGCCGTTGCAGGCAACCTGAAATAGCCCTGCACAAAACAAATGGGTGCAGATATTTATTTAACTTTGAAAAGATTGTAAAATAGCGTACTTTTGCGTTCCTATAAAACTTTAGATTATGGAAATCAAACCGACAGAATACAAATTGCAGACAATTGCAACAGGCCGTACATTTGAGGATACAGGCTGGGTAATAAATGATAAAGAGTGTCCTTCTCCATCTCTTGTAAGGGCAGTTTATGCAAAAAAACAGATTGAGTTCAAGGATAACAGTTACGGATTGTACAAATTTGCTGACTGGATGCCGGTACAGAGAGCCTTGGAGGGTTCTTGCGCTCCTATAACCTACAAGAGCGAAGCATTGGCCAAAGAGTACGGATTGGAGAACCTTTACATAACATTCTCGGGCTACTGGCCTGAAAAAGGGGCAAAAATGAACACCTGCTCATTCAAGGAGACCGAGGCCTATTCTGTATGCGGAAGACTTCCCGAAGATGAGAAAAGGATACTTGTTGTTGCTTCTGCCGGCAATACTGCAAGAGCATTTGCACAGGTATGTTCTGAGAACAATATTCCAATTGTAATTGCGGTTCCTTTTGAGAACATGAATGCCCTATGGTTCAAAAAGCCTTTGAACAAGTGCGTAAAAATCATCTGTACTCCTGCAGGAACAGACTATTTTGATGCCATACAACTTGGTGCAAAAGTTTGTGAATCGGCAGCATTCCTTGAGGAGGGCGGTGCAAAGAACGTTGCCCGCAGAGACGGCATGAGCACAACCGTACTCTCTGCTGTTGAGCATATAGGCCATATTCCCGACAGCTATTTCCAGGCCATTGGAAGCGGCACAGGCACAATTGCAGCATGGGAGGCAAACTTGAGATTCATTGAGGACGGCCGCTTTGGCAACAAACTCATAAAACTTATCCCTTCACAGAATATTCCTTTTACACCAATGTATGACGCCTTCAAACAGGACAGCAGAGCCTTGTTGCAGTATGACGAAGAGGATGCTGTAAAACGCGCCCTTGCAATTGATGCAAAGGTACTTTCTAACAGAAGACCTCCATACTCATTGGCCGGCGGACTCTACGATGCTCTCAAAGCAACCGGTGGTGACATTGAGATTGTAACAAACGAGGAACTTAGGTCAGCCGGTGAATTGTTTGAGAAACTTGAGGGTATAGATATCAACCCTGCAGCAGCTGTTGCAGTTTGCAGCCTTAAAAAGGCCCTTGAGAGCGGCAAAATCACAAAAGATGAGACCGTAATGCTCAACATCACAGGCGGTGGAGAGAAACGTTTCAAGAGCGAGAATGAGTTTGTACAGGCAGAGCCTGATCTTATAATTCCGGCTACCGAGGATTCTGCAGTGATAATTGAGAAAGTTTTGGCTCTTTTCAAATAATGCCAGATGACCGGTACTCTACACACTCATAAAAATGCGTGTAAAAGTATTGGTTTCCAGTAAAATTTAGAGGGATTTCCTATTCAGGGAGTCCCTTTTTTACTATATTTGCGCCCGTTTTCCGAGAATATTAATCAAATAACCCCTTATATGGCAAAATTCAATTTGGCTGAAGTCTTCCAGCCTAAAATTCTTGAAGTATTCAAGAAAGGAAACTACACAAAGGAGACATTTACCGCAGACCTTATTGCCGGTATCATTGTGGGTATCATTGCCCTACCTCTTGCAATTGCATTTGGTATTGCATCGGGTGTTTCACCACAACAGGGTCTTATTACTGCTGTTGTTGCAGGTTTCCTTGTTTCATTGCTTGGCGGCTCGCACTTCCTTATTGGAGGTCCAACCGGAGCATTTATCGTAATTGTATACGGCATCGTTGCCCAATATGGCATCTCGGGCCTTATCATTGCTACCGTACTTGCAGGTGTGATACTTGTACTTATGGGTCTGTTCAAACTGGGCAGCATAATCAAGTTCATCCCCTATCCTATTGTAGTAGGTTTTACCAGCGGTATCGCTGTTGTAATCTTCTCAACACAGGTAAAGGATTTCCTTGGCCTTACCATTGAGAACCTTCCGAGCGAGTTCATACCACAGTGGAGTGCCTATTTCAGCCACTTGAACACATTCAATCCTGCAGAATTCCTTTTGAGTTTGGGATGTCTTCTTATTATCATCTTCTGGCCTAAAGTTACCAACAAAGTTCCTGGATCATTGATTGCAATTATTGTAGGTACAGCAGCATCCTTGCTTTTGGCCAACTATGCAGGCATTGAGTTTGCAACAATCGGAAGCAAATTCCCAGAACTTGCAAACGGCATTGAGATTCCTAAGCCAACCGCTCCAAACATCACTTGGGACACAGTACAGAGCATGTTCCAGCCGGCGTTTACCATTGCCCTTTTGTGTGCAATCGAGTCTTTGCTTGCTGCCATGGTGGCCGACGGTGTTACAGGCAAGAAACACAACTCAAATACTGAGCTTATAGGCCAGGGTGTTGCCAACATCATTACTCCATTCTTTGGCGGTATTCCTGCTACAGGTGCATTGGCAAGAACAATGGCAAATATCAACAACGGCGGAAAGAGCCCGGTTGCAGGTATCGTACACGCAATAGTCTTGTTGCTAATCTTCCTGTTCCTTATGCCATACGCCGTTTACATTCCACTTGGCTGCTTGGCCGCAATCCTTGTAATGGTTGCATACAATATGAGTGAGTGGAGAACATTCAAATACCTTCTTAAAGGCGACAAATCAGATGTTGCAGTACTTTTGATCACCTTCTTCCTTACTGTAATCATTGACCTTACAGTTGCCATTGAGGTTGGTTTGGTATTGGCAATCATCTTGTTTGTAAAACGTATTTCAGAGACCTCTTCTGTAAGGGTAATGCAGGAGGAGTTTGTTGCCGGCACAGAGAATGAGGAGATGGCACAGTTGAGCGATGTTGAGCATCTTATTGTTCCCGACGGTGTTGAGATCTATGAGATTGACGGTCCTTTCTTCTTTGGCCTTGCCAGCAAACTCGACGAGGTTGACCGCGAGAACAACAAAAAGGGCCTTAAGGTACGTATCATAAGGATGCGTAAAGTTCCGTTCATTGACTCAACAGGCCAGAACAACTTGCGCAACTTGTGGAAGCGTGCCCAGGGCGAGAATGTACAGATAATTCTGTCGGGAGTAACAGAGAAGGTGCATGCATCACTTCGCAAATCAGGCTTTGCAAATGAGATTGGCGAGGATTACATCTTCCCTCACATCATTCCGGCCCTTGCAAAGGCAACCGAGTTGGCAGAGAAATAGCCTTTGCCATCTATGTTGGAGAAAATAAAAAGATAAGCCCAAAGGGCATCTATATTAATGGCAAACCCCTATTAGAAAGCACTCTAATAGGGGTTATCCGTTTGATAAGAGACCTCTTAAGTCAGGCTCACGCTGTTTTATAAGATTCCTTTAGGTTTATTCCCTTTATACATGAATCTTGGGTGGCTTTATACAAAGATTTTCATACCACAGTTTCTCAATTCAGAATTATTTTAGAGTAACAACAACAAGTACCGGATTGCTCTCAATATTAAGACCAGCCGCAACAGACTTGATCTTGTCTGAAGAACTTTTGGCGGCAAGTTCAATGAACTCCTCGGCCTCTACCAGTTTGAACATCCTGTTTCCACTTACATATGTTGGCCAGAATGG
>JAEIGA010003678.1_pt1 | contig 23903 bp, 19 predicted proteins | sample 9270691 | NCBI WGS metagenome assembly JAEIGA01 (sample SAMN17057246, study PRJNA624740) | gut metagenome | biome: biome; isolation source: fecal sample | host: Bos grunniens | place: China: Xizang | collected 2019 | reverse complement strand
AGAGACCCGGTGAGCTGCATACCATCTCCCGAATCTCCTGCAAATCTTATGACAACATCTTTAGTATCAATTACCTTATGTTGCATAGCTAGTGTTATGATTTAAAATCAAGTGGTTTAAATAACATACAAATGTAACTAATTTTCGGTACAATCGACATTATTTTAGAGTTTTTTATAAAAGGAAAGGCGACACTGCAAATGCAATGTCGCCTTTATCATAAACTGTGAAAGAATCTGCTATTTCTGAGCAGCCTGATTCTTTGCCCTCATCTCTGCATAAAGAGTCTCCATTGTTCTGCCTTCAGGGATATTGAGAGCCACACGTGCCTCTGCTGTAAGATCGATCATCTGTGCAGGATCCATATAGAGGAAAACGCTCTTATCCATGACAGCAACAACACCTTTCGCCTTACCGAGTTCTGAAATAACCTTGTTGGCCTTCTCTACGATAGGAGCCTGAAGATTCTGCTGAAGCGCCTGGATCTCCTGCTGAAGACTCTGCTGAGTCTGCTGGATTCTCTGCTCGATATCCACGATCTCACGCTGCTTCACTTCAAGAACTGCAGCTGTCCAAGTTGAACTTTTCTGCTCGTACTGCTGAACCTTTGTCTGATACTCTTCATACATTGCAGAAAGAATCTCCTCATTGGTCTTTGTGTTCTCCTCAAGTACAGCTCTCGCCTCGTCCATCTCAGGCATAAGCATAACCAGCTCCTCGAAACTTACATAAGCAAATTTTCCTTCCTGTGCATTTGCAGCGAACGATAGGAGTGCAACCGCTGCAGCCAAAATGATCTTTTTCATAATTCTATATTGTTTTTATTGTTTACACTTGGATCCCTCGACAAGCTCGGGATGACATACTGACATCTTAGAACTGCTGTCCGATGACAAAATGGAATCGGCTTCCTCCGTTTATAGGATCATCGAATCCCCATCCCCAGTCAACTCCAAGGAGTCCGATCATCGGCAGGAACACTCTCACACCGACTCCGGCAGACCTCTTGATCTGGAAAGGATTGAAGTCGCGGATGTCAGACCAACAGTTACCTCCCTCAAGGAAGAGCAACGCATAAATGGTAGACTGCGGCTGAAGTATCACCGGATAACGAAGCTCTACTGTGAACTTATCGTATACATTACCTGCGTAGTAGTTTCCTGTTGTGCTCGAAGCTGTAGCCTGAGGTGTCAACGAGTAGTTCTCATATCCACGGAGTGAGACAATTTCCGAGCCATATGTATCATATCCGGACATACCGTCACCTCCGACACGGAATCCCTCGAACGGAGAGTATCCCCAATTTCTGTTATAATATCCAAGATATCCGAACTGAGCTCTGGCCATCAGGACAAGGTCTCCTACAAGTTTGGTATATACAGCTCCCTTGAATGACCACTTGTGATACTCGATCCACTTGTATCTGTCCTGAGATGTCTGAAGGTTATAATCGATATCTCTCCAGTTCTCGGCCTTAGTCGGAGCCCCGTTGACATCAAGTTTACCGAAATTATTCTTTCTCATGAGAGAATACGGAGGAGTCAACTGCAGGGAGAAGCTGAAATCCGAACCCATACGAGGGTAGATCTGCTGGTCTGTCGAGTTACGTGAAAGGCTCAATGTGTAGCTCAAGTTATGTGAGATACCAGTGTCGAACATGAACTGGTAGCCCCAATCCTGAAGCTTATATGTCTGCCAGCTGAGCTGATTATACAATACAAAGTAGTTGTCCGGCCATTTCAGACGTTTTCCGATACCTGCGGCAAAACCATACACCTCCATATACTCATCGTTATTGAGGATATTGAATGCAAGATATGAATTTGTCTGACGTGTATAGTACAACGACATATTCAGCGAGGTAGGCTTCTTTCCAAAGAGCCAAGGCTCTGAGAAACTTGCAGAAAGGCTGGTGTAGTATGTACCGTTGGTCTGGAATCGCAATGAAAGGTTCTGAGCATCTCCAAGAGGTACAGGACGCCATGCTGTCTTATCAAAGAATCTTCTTGTAGAGAAGTTGTTGAAGCTCACTCCGACTGTCGCAACGAAGGTGTTTCCACCCCAACCACCGGAAAGTTCAAGCTGGCTTGAAGGTTTTTCAGTCACATTGTAGACAAGGTCCACAGTGTTGTTCAACTGGTTTGGAATGATCGAATATCCACCCTCGCCCATGATTGCCTCAGGATCGAACTGACCCATGGAAGCTATCTCTCGAATAGAGCGCTCGAAGTTTGTCTGACTGAAGAGATATCCCGGATTGGTAAACAGCTGACGTCTGATCACTCTTTCATTTGTAAGGTCATTTCCATTGATGATGATGTTGTTCAAAGTCGCAGGCTTACCCTCGACAATACGCAGCTCAACATCAACGGAATCACCCTCGACAGTCAACTCTACAGGCTGGATATTGAAGAACAGATATCCGTTATCCCTATATGCCTTGGTAACATCATACTCATTCTGCTTTCCGCCACCAAAGAGGCGTTTCTGCATATTGACAACGTCGTAAACATCTCCCTTGTTGATCATAAGGATCTGGTTCAACGCATCTGATGTGTACACCGAGTTTCCAGTCCATGTTATGTCTCGGAAATAATATTTCTTTCCTTCATCAATTTCAAAGTCAATCTGAAGGCGTCCGGGCTCAATGTAATACATGGAGTCCTTCACAATCCTTGCATCCCTGTAGCCGGCCTCGTTGAATGCGCTGATCATTGCACGCTTATCATTCTCATACTCAGCCTCATTGAATTTCTTGGAACTGAAGAAGTTCTGCAGACGCGCGTCTCTGGTCTTCTTCATGGAGCGCACCAGCTTTGACTCCTTGAGATTGTTGTTGCCCTTGAATGTTATTGTCTTGATCTTGACCTTTTCACCTCTGTCAATGGCGAACTGCACACGGATCGCACCCTTGATGACGGTATCCTTCTTGGTATTGACATCCACATTGACATTGAGGAAACCTTTTTCCTTATAATATCTCTTGATGATATCTACCGAAGTCTTGGAAATATATTCTGAGAACTCTGTTCCGCGTCTGAAATTCAGTCTCTCCCTCAACTCTTTCTCTTCTCCTGACTTGACTCCGCTGAACACCCAACGGGAAACACGCGGTCTCTCAAGAAGAGTGATCTTGAAAAACGCAGTATCACGGCTTGGAGCAATGGAGTCTATCGAAAGGGTTACATCTTCAAAGTATCTCTGAAGCCAAAGTCGGTCCACGACTGATGACATGTCTGCACTTGGGACAGTCACCTCCATACCTTCACGAAGACCGGATACCTGTATTATCTGCTCGGAAGAATAGTATGTATTGCCCTCTACCTTTACTCCTCCTATGATATATTTCTTTGGATTGTTATAGTCAACCACCACATCGCTGCCGGATGTCTGTGCCCAGAGAGGCATTGACAACGCCAGAGCGATCATAGTGACGGCCATTCGGAAAACTTTCATCTCAATATCCTTAATTTCAAAACTGCAAATATACGCAATTATTTGACTTTTCCATATCGTCTGTCGCGTTTTGTATAGTACTCAATCGCTTTACGGAATTCATCTTTTCTGAAATCCGGCCAAAGAGTATCGACAAACAACAATTCTGAATAGGCTCCCTGCCACAAGAAATAGTTACTTAAACGGCACTCCCCTGATGTTCTTACGATCAGGTCAGGGTCCGGGATCCCCGCTGTCGAGAGGTAACGGTCAAAGCCGTTGATATCCATGTCCAGGATATCATCGAGTTTCTCCGGAGACTCATGCAGTTCCACTGCAATCTTCTTTGCCGCCTGCAGGATATCCCACTTGCCGCTATAGCTCAGGAGAACGATCAATGTAAGTGTATCATTATGAGCAGTCTGGGCCATACACGCATCTATCACCTCATTCAACTCGGGCGCAAGACGTTCGCGATTTCCGATAACCATGAAACGCACGCCGTTTCGGTCCAGGCTTGGCATTTCCGCCGCCATCGCCTTGACCATCAAGGCCATAAGAGCATCGACCTCTTCCTGAGGACGATTCCAGTTCTCCTCTGAAAATGCGTAGATGGACAGATACTTGACTCCGGTCTCAACCGCAGCCTCGACACAGGCACGAACACTCTCCACTCCTTCGAAATGTCCATACACCCTTTCCTTTCCTCTTTCCTTAGCCCAACGGCCATTGCCATCCATGATCATGGAGACATGGACAGGAATATTCAATTCGTTTGCAGTGTTATTCATCATTTGATATTTCTTACATCTTCACCCCAGTACAACTTCTCCGTCAGGGCGTTTATGAAATCATATTTATTGAGACGCACGCGCTTGAGCGAAAACTGCGCCAATGAAATCTTCACGACGGACCCCTCAGACACTTTTTCACTCCTGTTGTCAGCAGTAAACACCACCTTCCTATCTCTTGAGGACACCTTGAGCGAAATCTGTGTATTATCCGGCACTACAATCGGACGGACATTGAGATTATGAGGAGATATCGGTGTAATTATCAACACCTTTGCATCAGGAAGAACGATAGGGCCACCTGCACTCAGAGAATACGCAGTCGATCCGGAACTGGTCGAAACGATCAGACCGTCAGCCCAATATGTCGGCAATACGATACCATCCAGAGTAACCTCCACAGCAAGCATGGCTGCCCCATTCCTATGGACGGTGATCTCATTCAACGCATAAACACACTGACCGGGTCTGCCGTCCATCTCCGCCTTCAGCAAAGAACGGTTCTCCAAAGAATAATCTCCCGACAGCAAGGCATCAGCGACATCCTCGGGACGATTTTCCGAAAGGAAACCCAGACGGCCGAGATTGACACCCACGACAGGTATTCCAGATTGAGCCACCAGCATCGAAGAGGTAAGGAATGTTCCATCACCGCCTACACTCATCAGCATGTCTGTATCAGGTTCAGGCTCCTGCCCGCTCTTTATATTGTACAAAGAGATACCAGTCTGTTCCAATCTGGTCAAAAGAGTGCGCACCCTTGCACCTCCATCAGGCTCCTCTTTACCCGTATATACCGCAATCTTCATATACACTTGTGTTTGATAAAACAACCTCCAAAAATAGCATAATATTCTTTAAAATTGAAGTTTATTATATATTTTTGCTTTTTAATCGTATTAATGCCCAATTTACCATGACCAGACTCAGTGTCAACATCAATAAAATCGCGACCATCAGAAACGCTCGAGGCGGCAGGATGCCAGACGTGACGATGGCTGCAGTCAATTGTGAAAAATTCGGTGCAGAAGGAATCACCGTTCACCCCAGACCGGATGAGAGACATATAAGATATTCGGATGTCAGGGAAATACGTCCGCTCATCACTACTGAGTTCAACATCGAAGGTAATCCGGTCCCTTCATTCGTAGACCTGGTATGTGAGGTTGTACCCCATCAGGTCACACTGGTTCCTGACGCCGAAGATGCCATAACATCTAACGCAGGATGGGATACTATCCGCAATAAGGATTTTCTTTCCGAGATCTGTAAAGAGTTCAGAAGCAAAGGAATAAGAACATCCATCTTTATCGGAGCTGACCCAAGGATGGCAGAGGCCGCTGCACTTTGCGGATGCGACAGAATCGAGCTATATACAGAACCTTACGCCGATCTTTATCCGAAGGATCCGGCTGCGGCGGTCGCCCCATTCATCGAGGCGGCAAAAAGAGCTCAGGAATGCGGGCTGGAGGTAAATGCAGGCCATGATCTGAGCCTCGAAAACCTCGAATATTTTGTCAGAAACATCCCTTGGACAGCAGAAGTTTCCATCGGTCACGCTCTGATCAGTGACGCTCTCTACATGGGACTTGAAAAAACTATACAGGCATATCTTTCAAAAGTCAAGATTTTTTAGTTATCTTTGTCTTTTGCGCGCGAATGCGCCTGACATACGTTGGAAATAAATAAAACAAACCATACAATGAAAAAGACATTAAACATCCTTGGCGCTGCAGCAATCAGCGCCGCAGTACTATTCGGATCTGCATCATGCAACAATGCGCAGAAGAGTGACGCAAACACTGAAACAGCAACAGATTCTACAATCGTATCAGCTCTTCCTGCAGGTTCAATCGTATTCGTAGACATGACCAGACTCATGGCTGAGTACAAGATGGCTGTAGATATGACAGCTGAGGTGAACAAGAAGATCGAAGGACTTGAGAAGCCGCTTCTCAACAAGAAGACAGCTGCAGAAAAGGAGATCAAGAGAAAGCAGGATAATCTCCAGGCAAAGGCAAAGGATTTTGAGGACAAATACAATAAAGGTCACCTCACCGAGAGTGCTGCTCAGGTCAAGATGCAGGAAATTCAGAAGTTGGAGCAGGAGCTCAACAACTATGGTGTAACCAAAGAGCAGGAGCTCGCTCAGGAGGGTGCCAAGGTACAGGCTCAGATTAATGATGAGCTTATCGTGATGAACAATGTGGTTAATGATGCAATCAACACATTCATCCAGAAATATCGCGCCGAGAAGGGTTATGCAATGGTCCTCATCAACCAGAGCGATGTTGACAAGACAGACAAGGCAATGATTCTCAACTCACTTGTACTGTCCGCAGATCCTGCACTTGACGTAACTGCAGAAGTTGTTGCTGGCCTTAATGCAGAGTACACTCCAGCTAAATAATTCAAATTAGTTGAAAATAGCAATACTGTCCTGTTTTTACCCTTACAGAGGAGGGATATCTCAGTTCAACGCATGCCTGTATGGAGAGCTGAGCAAAGAACATATTGTCAAGGCATTCAATTTCAAGAGACAATATCCCGAATTCCTCTTCCCGGGAAAGACACAGTATGTGACAGCAGATGATGAGGCCGTACCGGTGGAGAGCGAATCTCTACTGGATACGGCCAATCCATTTTCTTACGGAAAGACATACAGAGCTATCCGTGACTGGAAGCCGGACATCCTGATTGTGAGGTATTGGATGTCATATTTCGCTCCATCTCTTGGATATATCACCAGGAAGATGAAGAAACATTGCAAGGTGATATCGATTCTGGACAATGTAATCCCTCACGAGCCACACTTCTTTGATGCTCCGCTCACGAAGTACTTTCTAAAAGGAAGTTCAGGCTGCATCACCCTATGCGAGGCTGTCTCAAAAGACCTGTTGAACCTGAAGGAAGACGTAAGGTACACAGTGATCCAGCATCCGTTGTATTCTCATTTTGGAGAGAAACTGGACAGAGAGGCGGCAGAGAAGAAACTGCGTCTGAAGTCCGGAAAGAAAAACATACTATTCTTCGGACTGATCCGCACATATAAAGGACTGGATATCCTTCTGGAGGCATTCGGCAGACTTCCCGAAGACTACCAGCTGATCATAGCCGGAGAACCATACGGTTCATTCGACAAATATCAGGATATAATTGACAGACTGCCGAACAAGGAAAACGTACACACCTGGCTGAAATACATAAAGGACTCAGAGGTCACCGACTATTTTTCAGTGGCAGACATAGCGGTACTGCCATACAGGAGTGCGACACAAAGCGGCATCAGTTCTGTCTCGTACCATTTCGAGGTTCCGATGATCGTCACAGATGTCGGAGGTCTGAAGGAAACCATTGGAGACAGAGGTACCGGCATAGTAGCACCGGACAGCAGACCTGATACGATAGCAGAAGAAATCATAAGATATTTTAACGATCCGTCACTGAAGGCCGGATTTATAGAAAACATCCGCAAGGAAAAAGAGAGACTCTCATGGAAGAGCTTTGCGGGCGGACTTTTAGAATTTACAAGCAAATTAGATTTGGAGGACTGAATATATGGAAAGAACAACTAGATTACTCATTTGCCGCCTGATCATGTTACTGACAATCGGCGCCACTGTGTCCGGAACAGCATGGGCACAGGATTATGTGGCACCTCCGGTAAGCATATCTAAGGACAAGGTAAAGATCGACGGAGAACTTTTCTATTCGCATATCGTGCTTGAAAAGCAGACATTGTACTCAATCTGCAAGGCATATCATGTAAGTTTCGAAGACATCTACAAGTATAACCCCTCAATTCAGGAATATGGTCTGAGAAAACATGATGTCATCATCATCCCTGTTGTTGAGATTCCAGAGAACGCCCCTGTATATAGAGCTTATGCAGAGACACCGGACTCCCTTACCATAACACCACGCTCTGTAAACGGGGAGATCAGACATGCCGTCAAATGGTATGAGGACCTCGCTTCGATTGCAGCAAAATATGGTGTTAGCGAAAGGCTGATCATGGTGGCAAATGGAATGGAGGACAGCAGAATCCGAAATAACCAGGTGCTTCTGATTCCTTCACCTGATGCAAAAGAGGAAGATTTCCAGAAAGAGACTGTTGAAGAGGAAACAGCTCAGCAGACTGATTCTACAGAGGTGGACGAGTGGAGCGCATATGCATCTAAGAAAGTAGATGCAACCTTGATTCTTCCATTCAAGGCCAACGGCACAACCAGCAGCAGGAACAACATGGACTTCTACAGCGGCGTTCTGCTTGCAATGAAGGAAATCACCGACAAGGGCATTGACATGCACCTTAATGTATATGATATTACGGCAGGAGCAGACAAGCTTCCGGCAGACGTTCTCAAGGAAAGTGATATCATCATCGGTCCGGTTTCGCCAAACGACATAATTCAGGTAATGGATATAGTAGACGGAGAGTGTCCTGTGGTGTCACCTCTTGACCAGAAGGCTGAGAAGCTGGTGTCACAGTATAGAACACTGATTCAGGCGCCGGCAACACAACACTCACAGTTTTCAGATGTCGCACTATGGCTGAAGGAAGACCTCAAGGAGAATGACCGTGTGATTGTCATCTCGGAGAAGGGTGGAAAGCAGAACGATGCCGGCACTCTGCTGCAGACAATCATCGAGAGAAATCAGATTGATTTCGTTCCGTTTGTCTACAGCATACTCGAGGGACGTGGAATACAGTCACGTCTGGAGGCTGCCATGACAAAGGAAGGAGTGAACCGAGTGGTACTGGCTTCTGAAAATGAAGCATTTGTAAATGATGCTGTGCGAAACCTGAATCTTATCTCACATCACAGGTTCCAGGTTGTCTTATATTCATCAGCGAAAGTCAGGACATTTGAAACCATCGAGGTTGAGAATCTTCACCACACATCGCTGCACACCAGTCTGACATATAATATTGATTATGACAATTACAGGGCACGCAGCTTCATTATGAGATATAGAGCATTGTTCAAGACAGAGCCGACTCAGTCCGCTTATCTTGGCTATGACCTTACAAAATATTTTATCGGGCTTGTGCTGAAATATGATGACCAGTGGCTATCACATATTACAGAAGAAGAAGCTACAATGATTCAGAGCCGATTCAAGTTCGTGACTAACGGATACGGCGGATATATCAATAATGGAATCCGAAGAATTATTTTTGGAAAAGGCTATCAGATTGAAGTAGTGCTCTAGCATTAGCCAGAGCTGCTGAAGTCACAACAGAGCCGCTGAGCATACGTGCAACCTCAAGTTCACGTTCCTCAGCGGCTATTTGTCTGATAGTAGACACCGCCTGAGCATCAGCGGAAACATGTTTTTCAACAAGATAGTGTGCCGATCCCTTTGCAGCGACCTGTGGAAGATGTGTAATTGCAAAGACCTGCATATTGGCACCCATTTCACAGATCATCGATCCCATCTTGTCAGCTACACTTCCGGACACACCTGTATCGATCTCGTCAAAGATCATGGTCGGCATGTTGGAGAAGCGGGACATCATGGCTTTCAGTGACAGCATGATACGTGACATTTCACCTCCCGAGGCGCATTTTGCGACATCGATCGGATTTCTACCTGTCGACGAGAATGTAAAGATTATAGTGTCACGTCCTGTCTGAGACAAAGGAGAATCTGTCACATTGACATCGAATACAGCATATGGAAGTTCAAGGCTGCGTACAAGATCCTGAATGCTGGAAGCGAAGGTAGCCGCAGCTTTCTCTCTAGCTGAATGCAACTGGTCTGCTACAGAATCCAGTTCTGAGCTGAGTTTGGAAATTCTGTTTCTGAGTTCCTCAGCCTCCTCTTCAAGACGGGATGAGTCACACAATTCGTTTGCAAGGCTGTCCCTCAATGCTATAAGTTCAGCCTCATCTGCACATCCGTGCTTATGGAGCAATCCATAAAGAAGCGACATCCTGTCCTCAACATCCTGAAGTCTGGAGCCAGACATATCCATACGGGAGTTCATTGAAGAAATCTCAGAATATACGTCGTCAAGTTCGCAACGACATGAAGCCACACGACTTGCAAGCTCAGCTGCCTCTGGGACATATCTTGCGACCTTGGAAAGCATCTTATCCATCTCCTTCAAGACAGAGTCCAAAGGCATCATATCAGTTCCTGATGATGGAGAAAAGAGTTCCTCGACACCACATAGACTGCTCTTGATTTCCTCGGCATTGGCCAGCTGACGCTGTTCCTCTTCAAGTGAAGCAAGTTCACCTTCACTGAGATTCGCTGCTTCCAGCTGACTTAGCTGAGCATCATTATAATCACGGTCACGTGCCGCAGAAGCAATCGCCGCCTCCACTGAAACGAGTTTTGATTTCTGTGCATGGAGTTCCTGCCAAAGAGCAGCGCACGTTTCCCTGAGCTGCATATTTCCAGCATAGTCATCCAGGACCTTCAACTGAAAATGCCGGTCGGAGAGCAATAGAGTCTGATGCTGGGAATGGATATCGACAAGCCTGCTTGAAATATCCTGAAGAAGAGTGACCGGAACTGGAGAATCGTTTACAAAGGCCCTTGAACGTCCGGAGCGATTCACGACTCTTCGGACTATCAGATGTCCATCCTCCCATTCCACTTCATTTTCTTCAAGAAGAGCTCTTACAGAAGCATCTACAGCATCGAATTCTGCCTCAACGACACAGTTGTCGGCATTTTCAGATAGCATACCAGCATCTGCCTTGGATCCCATAACAAGAGAAAGAGCACCAAGTAGAATTGATTTTCCGGCTCCGGTCTGTCCCGTAATAATGATCAGACCCTCCGGAAAATCAATTTCCAGAGAGTCTATCAATACGTAATTCTTGACCTGAAGCCTGGTAAGCATAGATTACTCCTCGTCCTGCTTAGCCATTCTGTATGAAACGTCGCCATCCTTGAACTCCTCGATAGCTACGAGGCTTGGCTTAGGCTGTCTTTCATAGTACTTAGAAATCTCGATCTGCTCACGGTTCTCGAATACTTCCTCCATTGTATCACGATCGTTCTTGAAATCCTCGAGTCTTCTTGTAAGCTCCTTCTTCTCGGCGATTGCAATCTGATTTGCTCTCTTTGCGAGAATTACCACTGTCTCATAGATGTTTCCTGTTGGAGCTGCGAGATCGCTAAGGTCTCTTGTCAAAGTGTTTGTAGGTGTTTTCTTGTTTGCCATTTTAAATATTCTTTATTGTTACTTTCCTTTTTCCGGCAGAGAGAAATAAAGTCCCTCCATTATATTATACCGCCGGTTTCAAAGGGAGTTTCAAAAATTTTTACTGCTTTTTCTGAACTTTCTGATACAATGCATCCAGTTCTTTTCTGTAATGCGAATCTGGAAGTTCTCCAACGAAGTTCAGATAGTCATCGATGAAGGTCAGATATCTTTCTCTCTGCTTCTCAGCCACACTCATCTGGGCATATTTATAAGAAGACATTGCGATGTAGTAAAGTATATCCTCTCTATAAATGTTCTCAGCATCGTCCTTAAGGACATTTCTGAAAGCCACTCTCGATGCAAGATAGTCTTCCATCTTGTAATAAAGCTTCGCTGCTTCATAGGCCTTCTTGTCAAGACGTTCATTCAGCTCTTCCAGCATATCCCTGCACTCCTTCATATGTGTATTATCAGGATACTCGAGAATATACTCTGAAATCGCTGCCATAGCCTTATATGTCGGAGCCTGATCAAGTTCGTAACGCAAGGTCTGTCTGTAAAGGCAGTCAATTCGGAGATATCTTGCATCAGAAGCAAACGGACTGCGAGGATAATTCTCAATGAACTTCTCAAAATTTGTCTCAGCAGTGTAATAGTCCTTGAACTTATAGTTGCTCAGTCCCCAGTAGTATCTTACAGTATCATCTCTTTCGGTGCCATTTGTAAGCACTGCCATTGATTCGAAGAGAGTTGCAGCCCTTGAGTACTTTTCCTCATTGAAATACTGGAACGCAGCCTCATACTTCGCATCCACATCATTGCTGTTGAGAAGAAGCTCGAACTGCGACTTACATGATACCGAGGCAAGAACTGCCAAAGCTGCTATGATTATAGTACGTATCTTCATATCTGTTATTGCATTTTAAGAAATTTCTCAGCATCGAGAGCAGCGCGGCATCCTGAAGCTGCCGCAGTAATCGCCTGACGGTATAACGGATCCTGAACATCTCCTGCTGCAAATACTCCCTCTACATTTGTCTTAGATGTCTTTCCGTCTGTCTTGATATATCCCTCACTGTCGACAGCCACCCACCGGTTGAAAAGGTCCGAGTTTGGATGATATCCGATGGCGAGGAAGAAGCCATCGACAGCGATGTCGAACACTTCCCCATCCTTTCTGATGAGTCTCGCTCCTGTCACGCCATATTCATCACCGAGCACCTCCTGAGTATTGCAATTCCAAAGGATCTCAATATTCTCGGTATTCCTCACTCTCTCCTGCATAGCCTCCGAAGCTCTGAGTACATCTCGGCGAACGATCATATATACCTTCTTGCATAGTCCGGCAAGATATGTCGCCTCCTCACAGGCAGTATCACCGCCACCAACTACCGCAACAGTCTTCTTTCTATAGAAGAAGCCGTCACAAGTCGCACAGGCAGATACTCCAAGGCCACGATATTTGATTTCTGATGGAAGACCGAGATATTTTGCTGTCGCACCTGTCGCGATGATGAGAGACTTGGCATAGACCTCGTGCGAACCGTCGATGACAACCTTGAAAGGGCGCATCGAAAGATCGGCATCCGTAACAGCTCCGGTGCGGATATCAGCGCCAAGGCGGACAGCCTGAGCCTTCATAGTATCCATGAGCTGCTGGCCGGAAATACCGTTTTCAAAACCAGGATAGTTTTCTATATCTGTCGTGGTGGTCAACTGGCCACCTGGTTGAATTCCTTCATATACAACCGGGGCAAGATCCGCTCTTGAAGCATATATTGCAGCAGTATATCCTGCCGGACCGCCACCGATAATAAGACAATTTACTGTTTCCATAAAGAATTTGTTTGCACAACTTGCAAATATAATGCTTTTTCTCGGACTTTTATAATGAGGACGCCTCCTTTCTGTAAATCAGAATTTAAAGAGGTCGACACAACCTTGCTTTAATTAGAATTTTTCAAAATTAATTTGTGTTTTCGTTCAAAAGAAATAACTTTGCGACATAAATGCGTACATATGAATACACACAAATGCCCAAACATCGAAGAATTCAAAGCAATTCTTAAGAAACACTCCCTCAAAGCAACACCTCAGAGACTTGCAGTCCATGAGGTCATGATGGAGCTCGGACATGCCAGCGCAGATATGGTGACAGAATCCATCAAGGAGAAAGGAACTGCGAAAGTAACTGTCGCATCAGTCTATAACATCCTCACTCATATGGCAATGCTGGGAATATATCACTACAGGATGAGTTCCAACAACAAGATGTATTTCGACGTGAATACGTTCAAGCACATCCACTTTTATGACAAGGACAATCACGTATTCAGGGACGTGGTGGATGACGACCTGATAAGTATCATCGAGTCACACCTGAGCCGTAAGAGAGTGAAGGGATATAAGGTTGAAGGTTTCGACATCCAGCTTATAGGACGTCCTTCACGTAAAAAATATCTTGCATAGCCCCAACAGACAATAAAACCGACAACCATGAAAAAAGTTCTACAAATCTTATCTGCAGCGATCCTTGGCCTCAGCGGGGTTGCAGCATATGCACAGCAGGTGCCCCAGCTACACATATCGGAGCGTACACTCCTGATCGACAGCTATGTCGACTATCATGATCTGGGGCCGGAGTCAGATGGAATAATAGCAGTCTATGCGGACGGAAGCTATACATTCATCGACCTTATGGAGCCGAACATTATTTCCGAAGTAGAATGGCAGGCGCTCAAGTCGACTTATGACGCTGAAGCGCCACAGTTCAATCGAGACATATGCGCCGTAAGACATCCGGACAATAACAGATTTGCGATACTTTACAGAGATTCGAAATATATTCTGCTCCCTGAAAACATAATAGACATGAGTCCGTTCAAGGATGGACTCGCCATGGTTGCTGAAGAGAAGGGAGACGAACAGATATTGTATTACATCAACAAAGCCGGTAATACAATTTATCCGCACCTTAGAGAATCCATCTCGATCTACAACTACTCGAACTGCCAGGTAAGAGAGATTTCATGCGGACTTAGAGCACATTACAGCAATAAAGACCATGCATGGGGATTCATTGATACAGATGGACGAGTGGTAATTGAGCCGAAATTTGAAGAAGTGCGTGACTTCGTCAACGACTATGCAGTGGTAAAAATGAAGGAAGACTTCGGACCTGTTGCAATCATCGACAAGGCAGGTAATGTGGTCTGCACCGTATTCGACAGTTCACTAAATCTACCAGGAGTTGACCAAATCAGCAATGTCTCTCCTTCTGGACTATATTCCGTATCAGGATTCGGCGCAAAAATCGAATACTACTCTATAGCTCAGAAGAAGAAGGTTTATCAGGCTGACCGGGGAACACACCTGGTTGGAGGCCACACATTCATCCTGGATGGAAACGTATCCAATATACCAGGAGTCTACAATGAACAATTCCAGAGAGTAGGAGCATGGGAGAAAGATTATGTAAACATGTACATGTTCAACGCAAACTATCCTCCTATCAACTTCATCGTACTTAATGACAGAATCGTCGTAGACTGTTTAGGAAATCTGTTCATGACAGTTCCTGATGATTATGCATATAAGCTTGGAGCGTTCAGCAAGAATGGCATTGCTCCGGTAAAAGGTCTCCACAGAATGAATCAGGCAGAATTCAACTACACCGGCTACTGCGGTATAACTGGAGAGGTACTTATTGCATTTTACAATCCAGACGACATAAAACAAATCACACTGGACTACCTCAACATCTACGATTACAAGACCTACTTCATGCTGGGAGATCCGTTCTCATTCGATGGCAGGGTGATAGCCAGCTACTCTAACGACACTTATGCCAACGTGACAGACAAAGCCACATTCAGCGGATATAACATGGGTGTTGAAGGTGAGCAGACTGTCACAGTCGAATATATGGGTCTCAAGCGCACATATTCGATCTATGTAGACAAGCCGTATCAGGAAGAGACTGTTGTTGGAGGTGGTGGTGGTAAAAGAAGAATACCGGAAGACCCTGAAGAAGTCAAGCCTCAAAAAGATCCTGGAAAGGTCGGATACAAGGGTAACTTCATGCTAAAGGTTGAGGGATTGTGTGAAATGGAGGTTCCTCTATGGCTGGAGTTTAAAGACGAAAACTCCTCATTCCCATATGGCAACGGTATAAAAGGATATCTGACAGCTGCATTCAACCCAAGCGATGAATTCTGCATCAAAGTGCCGACAGGAGAATCCACAATCTCCATGCAGTTCTTTATGGCACCGATGGCAGTATATGACATCAAGCGTGACTCAAGCACAGGAAAGACATATCTTATTCTTGGAGGCGGACAGTTTGAAATATGCAATGTAGATGTCAGACCTACTGACCCGAACCGAAAATTATCAAGAGATGAAGAGTTCATCCTCGACAGGATCCACTCGGTGCACGAATATGACGGATGTTATCTTGGCGATGGCCTTTACAGACTTGAAATCCGCAACGGATCAATTGAAAGCGGATCATTCACATTCGGAACAATGGAGAGATTCTCATACATGAGCAACAGATGGACAAACGTATACGACCCTGAATTCGATGAGGGAGAGGACATTGTCACATATATAGTATCATTCACCGAGATTGGCAAATTCCTTCTTATGGGTAAGAAAGATATCCGCGTCTATGAGGAGGTTTTCAACAACCAGAAGATGACCAAGGTAATAGGCCGACCTGACATATATTGGTATCCGACAGCATCATTCTATCCGGATTATTCGACACAGGAAGATGTCATTCAGGGAGCCCATAATCTTGAGGAACAATATCAGAATCACCAAAGAAACTAACAAATCAGCATGAAGAGATTCATTAAGAAAGCAATTTATTTCATTACAGTTCTGGCTGTCGCCGGCTGTCTGCATTCCTGCGAAAAAGACGACACCCTGATGTACAACAATGCCACACTGGGCAATGTTGTCGACGGACGTTTCATCTCGGATCAAGGAAACATATTCAACTTTGTAGAGCAGCTATGCTCAGGGGACATAACATCCATGACAAGAGCCATGGTAGTATGTGATGTACTGAACAAGACCGCATCAGGTGAAAGCAACGAATATGACGTAAGAGTGACACAGATTGCAAAAGTACTTGCCAAGAACATTGTCTTTCACGAGAATGTCAATGATGACATGCTTGTGCAGGACCCGATCCATATTGAGTATGCATGGATATCAGGAGGATATATGAACCTGTATATCATGTTCCCCATCAAGGTGGCAAGCACTACCAGTCATCTGATCAACCTTGTGCATGAGGGTGCAATGATTGATCCTCAGACAAACGAGGAAATCAGCGGCACATATCGTTTCTCATTGAGGCACAATTCGTTTGGAGACAAAGCGACATCCGACTCACCAATGGAATATGCACTGGCCGGAGGATATGTCAGCTTCCCTTTGAACAATTATATCACAGAAAAGGAAGCGGATCTGTCCATTGAGTGGGTATACAGGTCTGGGGACGGAGAAAATGAAGAGGACACCGGGAAAAGAGCCGTGACCGCACGATACAAATCAGACGGTTTCCAGCATGCGCCACAAGGCATTGCACTACAGGCAATGTCCAGGTGCAAAGTGAAATAATCGAGCAAAAGAAATCGGGATGGCGCTGCCATCCCGATTTCTTTTTAATGACTGTGAGAATGACCGTGTGAGTGGCCTGATCCTGAAGTAACCTTGCCGGAAACCTTATAACCAAGTTTCTCTATGGCTGCCTTCAGTGTCTCTTCCGAAGTTTTTGAAGAATCGTATTTAAGGTATACGATCTGATCTTCCATACATACGTGGAGATCCTTCACGCCTTTTTCAAAAGAGATGTTCTCCTGAACCTTCTTTACGCAGTTTGCGCAGTGCAGATGAACACTGAATGTCACTTCCTTGAGTTCTGCCTTCTTCTTAGGGCCAGCATACGATGATACTGCAAAGGCCATAAGTGCTGTCAAAATAATGATGATTGTCTTTTTCATATCGTTATAAATATTTATTTCCAAAGTGTGAAACGGAAGCCCACGTGTGCCTTAATGCCCATGAGCGGACCCCAGATGCAGCTGGCGTCGAATGATGCTAGACGAGGATTTACAAGGCCATCTGAAGCTTTGGTTCCCAGAATCACATCCTTCTGAGTGAAGTTTGTAAGGTTCTCAGCTCCTACATACACATCCCATCCTTTGAACCTTCGGGTTACCTGAGCGTAAAGCATCGGATATACTGGAGTGCGTCCGTTCTTATATAGGAGATTGCCATCTGCGTCCTTCAGATCCTTCATGAAATCATACACCCGGCATGAACCGTTGAGCGACGCAGTGAAATCAAAGATCCATTTATTGAGATTTGTCGCATATTGAAGGTTCAGCACTCCCTTGAAACGGCTTGTCATCGGCTTTTCAACCGGAGCCTCACTTCCCCTCATCTGCAGCTTTGCATTAGTATATCTGAAAGTAGCTGTGATATTGAATCTTTCTATCGGGTCAACCGAAAAATCCAACTGGAAGTTGTCAGTATATGACTGACGTCCATCAAGGGCATAAAAATGAATCTGATTTGCTGCGGCCTCATAATCCACGACCATCTGCTGTTCAAACTGAGTGCGGAAGAAATCAAAGCTCAGATATGTTGAAGATGCTCCAAAAGGAAGATAATAGGTAACATTTCCACCGAATGTCCATGCATCTTCCAGGATATGGTCATTATAGCTTCCCACGAACTGCTTACCTGTAGAGAAGACACCGATATTGTCCACAAGCGGCGTCGAATACCTCAGGCCGCGTCCTCCGTTTGCTCGAATGACGATCTCATCAACCGGCATATATTTAATGGTAACACGTGGAGACACCTTGAATCCCTGGCCATAGAACCAGTCTCCTCTCAATCCTGCTATTACTGAGAGCTTATCTCCGGAGCTGTACGTATACTCTCCAAAAACACCTGCATTAGCAAGGTCGGTAATGCCTGAATGATCAGCAGGAATAGTATTGATCAGCCATACTTTGCGAAGGAAATCCTCATTATAACGGTCATATGTTCCGTTAAGTCCGAGAGTGAAACGGTGAGAATCGTTGACTACGTTCTGATATAGAAGGTTTAGATAGCCGGAGTGCTGATCAGCAAGATATTTTGTCGCACCGAAGTATGAATCCATATCCTGATAATTATAGTCGGCGATCATGGCTATATTCTGTGAGTTATCCTCATTCAAGGGAATACCCACCTTTACATATCCGTTGACAGAGCGATTTGCGATGTCCGAGCCCCAAGGATTCACTTTACCTGCAGCCTTGAAAGGATCAAGGATGAACTCGTCCTTGTCAAACATCACATCCTTTCCGTCTTCCCCCTTTAGGATCTGGCCACCATGACGTCTGTCCTGTATGGCTCTCACACCAAAGCGAACCTGCACACCATTATCTGCATGGTAAAGCCAACGGTTGGAAAGATTGAACTGAAGCATCATAGGATCATCCAGAAAGCCATCCTGATTCATATCATGAGTCTGGAAGTTTCCGGAGACATGTCCTAGAATGACGGTGCTCCACTTATAGCCCATCTGAAGGGCTGAAGCGATATTGAAATCAACCTTTGAATCGCTCATTACAGCAGCATTCAGGAACAAAGGCTTCTCATCCGTAGGTTTGCGGTGTTCCATGTTGATCTGTCCGGTCATACACTCCACACCATTGATTACAGAAGACGATCCTTTTGCGATCTGAATGCTTTCAAGCCACTGTCCAGGCACATAGGAAAGTCCGAATGGAGCTGCGAGACCACGCATCACCGGACGGGTTTCATCAAGCATCTGTGTATAGACTCCGGAAAGTCCCAGAAGTCGGATCTGTCGTGCACCTGTCACAGCATCTGAATAACCCACAGTCACACTAGCTGAGTTTTCGAAGCTCTCTGCAAGATTACAGCATGCCATCTTACACAGACCAGCAGCAGTAATCACTTCTGTTCTGATTTCCTTTCCTTTTGAAAGGAAGTTTCCTGTCTGACGAGCAACTGCTACCGCCGCATCAAGATTCTCTTCCCTATCACCATAAATACCAGTGGTATCAATGATACTCCCAGTATGGTCAACAATCTGGGCATGGGCTGTCGGCATGAACGCCAGCATAGCTGTCAATATTATGATTATTGTCTTTTTCATTGTATTTGGTTTTCTGATTTATAAAATATCACAGAGCCTATAGGCCTGCAACAGGCCACGAAGCAAACAAAAGATTGCCTCGGAATCAGATACGCCAAATATTCAGAACAGCCTGTAGATCAGGCGTAATGAATTCCCGCGGGTCGGGATAATATAAGATGTCTGCAGTTCTCGAAACGGGCTGCAGGCCGTGATCTGGAGTAAGACAAGAATATGCCATAACAAAGGCTGCCAAATCGCACACATCATCATCTGCTGCAATCACACCTTCGCTATCAAGAACCTCGATTTCGTTTGTGCAACAGCCATCATCCGCCTTTTCATGGCTGCAGCATCCATGCGCTCCGCAGCAAGAACCATGGCCCTTGCAATCATGCTCAGGATGAACATCCTCACACGTTGTGCCGCTAAGCACCGAATTGACAAACACGCGTCCTGTCGCACTGCACGAATGCACATCAAAGCCTATGATACTCAAGCAGTACCATACAGCAACAAGTGCAGACACATATTTGACAACCAGATTCTTCATATCGCGGGCAAAGATACTAAATTGTGGGAAAAGTGCAAAATAAGGACCTTTCCGATCTCCATCTTTAACAGGACCGGCAGGCAAGAATATTGCGGAAAATCACGATTAAATGTATCTTTGTATGATTAAAGGAAAATGTCATTATGAAAGATTTTATGAAAATGCTCGCAGCGAGCCTGATCTCGTTGGTAATTTATGGATTCCTGTGCTTTATCCTCATATTGGTATGCTTTGGAGGAATGGTGAGTTTTCTTACCTCAGGAGAAATGACGCCGACTGCGCCGTCCAAGGCTGTACTTACCGTAGACATGTCGAAAATCACCTTGACAGAGCAGACACAGGAGATTGCAATTCTGGAGTCGCTGCAAGGTATTGAAGCACCGAAGCCGGTAGGCATTCTCGATGCCATAGCTGCAATCAACTCTGCGGCTCAGGATCCCGCCATCCAATACATTTTCCTGAAACCGGACGCCGTAACAGGCGGAATGGCTCAGATTGAAGAGTTCAGAAAAGCCCTTGCTAACTTCCGCACATGCGGCAAAGCAGTCGTTTCATATATCGAAAATCCGACCAACGGCGGATACTATCTCGCATCGGTATCAGACAAGATATATATGACTCCGCATTACGGAGGTATGAACATGTTCACCGGCCTGTCATCTCAAATGATATTCCTTAAAGATGCACTTGACCGACTTGGAGTAAACGTACAGCTCATCAGACACGGCAAGTACAAATCTGCCGGAGAAATGTTTGTCCGAAACTCATCCAGCAAGGAAAACATGCAGCAGAACAAAGAGATGATTTCATCCATGTGGGAAAGCTGGAAAGAGGCAATCGCAGAGTCAAGGGATATGAATCCTGCCGACATCGACAGAATACTTGACAACCTCGAGCTGAATATGCCGGCTGACTTCCTTGAAAAGGGATTGGTGGATGAACTGATGACAATGGATCAGCTGCACGAGAAACTTGCAGTGCTATACATGGCAGACAGCTACCAGGACGTCAAGAGCATATCTCTTCAGGACTACTCCCTCCTGAATACGGCAGGCAATCCTCTTGGAGACAAGAAGATCGCTGTCATATATGCAGAGGGTAATATTGTAGACGGAGAGTCAAAGGAGGAAGTTGCAGGAGACAGGTTTGCGAAGATCATTCAGAAAGTCAGAAAGGATGAGGACGTAAAAGCGGTCATCCTCAGAGTCAATTCTCCAGGTGGAAGCGTTCTGGCATCAGAAAAGATCAAGGCTCAGATAGACTCGATCAAGGTCCCTGTCATAGCATCATTCGGTGACTATGCCGCATCTGGAGGATATTGGATTTCAGCATGTTGTGACTACATATTCGCGAACAAGACAACCCTCACAGGATCGATCGGAGTATTCAGCATGATCCCAGACTTCCAGAAGACTGTCAATGACAAGCTTCACGTCAACATTACATCAGTCAACTCGAACAAGCATGCAGACATGTACGGAATGATGCGTCCTCTTGACCAGAATGAAGTCGATTTGATGCAGGCTTCGGTAGAACACATATATGACAGATTCACTAAGATAGTCGCTGAAGGCAGAAACATGACTGTCAGCGATGTAGATGCAATAGCACAGGGAAGAGTGTGGACTGGTGCACAGGCATTGGAGCTCGGACTTGTAGACGCAATCGGTACTCTGGATGAGGCAATCCTGTATACAGCCATGATGCTCGAGGGAGAAAACGGACTGAACGACATCCAGGTGGTAGAATATCCTAAGCCGCTCACAACTATGGAGATGTTGGCATCTGTGCTTGGAGAGGAGGAACTGCTTGAGGTATCAGCTCCTCTAAGAAGCATTCACAAAGCATTCAGAAGCTGGAACGAGTCTCAAAGCGGAAAATTCTACGCAAGACTTCCATACGCAATCGACATCAAATAACGCAAGACATGTACAAGTTTGAGATATGCGCCAATTCCGTCGCCAGCTGCATTGCTGCACAGGAAGGCGGAGCAGACCGGGTGGAACTATGCGCAGGCATTCCGGAAGGAGGAACCACGCCCTCATATGGAATGATAAGAAACGCCCGCAAGAGCATCAAGATAGGGCTTAACGTGATCATCAGACCACGTGGAGGTGATTTCCTTTACAGCAAATCCGAATTGGAGGAAATGCTATATGACATCGCAGTTGCCAAGGAGCTCGGCGTTGACGGTCTTGTATTCGGATGCCTTCGCACGGATGGATCAGTCGATATGGAAGCCATGAAGCCGTTGATGGAAGCTGCCGGTGAGACTCCTGTGACTTTCCATAGGGCCTTTGACCATAGTGCAGACCCTTTTCAGGCACTCGAAGACATCATCGAGCTAGGATGTGCACGAATACTCACATCGGGATGTCAGCCCACAGCCCTGGAAGGCGCTCCCCTTCTGGCTCAGCTCGTAGAAAAAGCAGGAGACAGGATCATCATCATGCCTGGATGCGGAGTCAAGGAAAACAACATAGCTGAAATAGCAAGACTCTCCGGCGCGAGAGAATTTCATTTCTCTGCCAGAGAGTCCGTAGAAAGCGGTATGATTTTCCGTAATCCTCAGGTCGCCATGGGCAGCGAAGATGACCCATACGGCACAGTCCAGACTACAGCACGCAGGGTTGCAGTCACTATAGCGCCTTTGAAGTTCTGACGAGGCTTTCGCCAAGTCCGATGCTATATCCCTGAGAGAAGAAGACCACGCGGTTGAATGTATCAGCCATTATGATGAGTGGCAGACGACCGCCCTTTGCAAGCTTCATCTCCGTCGCAATCATATCTCTCATCTGTCCGTCCTTATCGATTCCGAAATGTACGGTAGATGGGAGATTGAAGTCCTGAGCCCTGAATTTCTTACAGTCATCCTCAGTCGCAAACACAACAAGCAGAGGTCTTCCCCACTGCTCGATCTCGTCCTTTACAGCCGAAATGTCCATGAATGCATGGTTTGTAGGTTCTGTGCCATAATCCACCAGAGCGACTGCAAAATATCCTCGTCCTGTAGTCTCCAGGACTGATTTCTCCACTCGCTGCGCATTATCCAGAAGACGTCCTTCCTCAGGAATCAATGAAATGTACTTCTGCTCCGAGTTGAAACTTCCGATGACACGGATCTGGTCTGCAATATCACGCATAACCAGTTCTTTCACAGTGGTCTTTCCTTCCTCTATTGTAAAGAATTCAATATCAGCAAAGACATTTCCACCGGACATTCTCGATCCGCTCACAAGCATGTAGTAGCCACAGTCCATTTCTCTTGGCTGTCGGAACAGGTCGGCCCAGGTGCCTCTATAATTCTGAAGCTGGAACTCCCCATCAACATATCTGGACAAAGTGAAGTGTACTTCATACTTCGGATCGTCCAGAAGAGGTATCTGCTTGTATGTCAGTTTCAGACGGCCCTTTGGAGCTACAATCTGTTCAGTGGCATCGAAATCCACATCATACACACGACCGTCAGCACCCTTATATTTCACGACTCTTGTCACAGGATCCATCCAGGCCTCCACACCGAAGGTCCTGCACATTGTCACGAAAAATATCTCACGTGAACCCTTGTCAGCCAGCCTGGTCTCCCAAACCCTCTGAGGTGCGAGCTGAACATATCTCAAACTGATCGGATCATGTAAAGTGAGGTTCTCCTTACACCATGCCACGAACTGAGGAGTGTCAGACTTAATCATCTGTGCAAGTTCCGCAGGAACGTTCTGCATGAAATATCCTCGGAACGGTGTCAGAAGTTCCGTATCAACTCGCGGACAATAAATATATTTT
>JAEIGA010003677.1_pt1 | contig 23908 bp, 30 predicted proteins | sample 9270691 | NCBI WGS metagenome assembly JAEIGA01 (sample SAMN17057246, study PRJNA624740) | gut metagenome | biome: biome; isolation source: fecal sample | host: Bos grunniens | place: China: Xizang | collected 2019 | reverse complement strand
GTCAATCCGCAGAACAACAACAATCGCAGGAACGGCTTTACGGTCCGGGCGGTTCAGCACTTATCAAACTCTTAACGAACCAATATGCAAAGCACTGTAATGGACAGGAAGGGACATAGCCTCACACGTGAGCAGCTGCTGCTCGACCTCTACGTAGCTTTCGATGATGCCCGCCGCAATAAGGCAAAGATGTCTTATGTGAAACAATGGGAGAAGCATCTCAAGCAGAACATGGACGAGCTGTGCGATGATCTGTACTCACGTCGCTATACGGCCCGACCGTCCAAGTGCTTTCGTTATCGACTACCCCAAGAAGAGAGAAGTCTTCGCTGCGCTATTTAGAGACCGCATCGTACATCATCTCTACTTCAACTACTGTCACACGCTCTTTGAAAGAACTTTCATCCAGGACTCCTACAGCTGCATCAAGGGCCGAGGCACTCACTACGGCATCCAGCGTCTGGCGATGCACATACGCCAGGAGAGTCACAACTGGACGCTGCCGTGCTACGCCATGAACCTGGACATCCGGGGCTACTTCATGCACATCCAGCGCAAGCGTCTGCTGGCCATCGCCACCGGCATCATCCGCAAGATGGCCGCACACCGCATCAGCTGTCCCTCATCTGACACCTGGGCGGACCGGTTGGACATAGACTTCATCTGTTGGCTCACCGAGCAGATCGTGATGCTCGATCCCAAGACCAGCTGTGAGATCATAGGCTTCCGCGAGGACTGGAATGGCATGGACCCAGGCAAGTCACTCTTCTTCACACCTGAAGGCTGTGGGCTTCCGATAGGTAACCTCACATCCCAGCTCTTCTCGAATGTCTATCTCAATGAGTTTGATCAGTTCATGAAGCGCACCCTCGGAGCCCGCCACTACGGTCGCTATGTCGATGACTCCTATGTCATCAGCTCAGACCGTGACTGGCTGCTCAGCATCGTGCCTCAGATCCGCCGGTTCCTCCTGGATCATCTGGGACTGGAGCTGCACATGGGTAAACTTCATGTCCGGGAGGTCCGTGAAGGTGTGGAGTTCCTCGGAGCCTTCGTCAAGCCCTGGCGTACATACGTCAGCAACAAGACGCTCCAGCGCATCCGCAAGAACCTCCGCCAGCTGGATCTGCGTGATCATGAGCACGTCAGCAACTCCGTCAACAGTTACCTCGGCGTCCTCTCGCATCATGCTACGTACAACCTACGCTGCTCGCTATTCCTGGATAATCAGTTCGATGCCATGCTGGAGTATGATCCGGACATCTTAAAGAGTAAACCTCTATCCCGCAACTGAACGTAATTATAGACAATCATTTAACACCAAAAGATATGAACAAGACATTTGGACTCAAGAGTGACTTCGCCTTCGTCAAGGAGGATGCAAGTCGTGTTATCATCGGCTACGGTTTGACTCCGGACGCTGACGGCATACATGCCACCTGGAAAGAGATCGACTTCTACAAGAAAAACGGCAAGCCCTCACTGGCTCAGATCAAGGAAGCCGTCAAGGCCGACATCAACGCTGCCACCGATGAGCGTATCATCAAGGGCTTCGTCTGGAACGGCATCAACGTATGGCTGTCCAAGGAGAACCAGGACAACTTCGGTGTAGCACAGCGCGTAGCTGTCTCCAACCCCGAGGCTATCCTGCCCGTAACCTTCAAGCTGGGCGAAGATGAGAACGGTGATCCCGTTTATCACACCTTCCAGGACGCTGAGGAACTCACCGACTTCTACCTCCAGGCAGTAGCCTATGTCAACGCACAGCTCGTCGCCGGTTGGGCCGAGAAGGACTCCATCGACTGGTCTCCCTACGATCCCAACGCCGAGGCTCCCAAGAAGAAAACCACCAAAAAGTAAGGCACTATGGCAACAGTAAAAGGTCAAAATCTCAGACTGTTCATCGCCGGTGTGGTTGTCGCTGCCAGCAAGCAGTGTGATCTCAACGTCCGCCTGGACGTGCAGGAGAACAGCACCAAGGATGACACCGGAGACTGGGCCTCCCAGATGGTTGCCCGCGTCTCCTGGGAGCTGCGTGCCAACGGTGTCGTCACTGTTGACCCCACCCGTAACGATGCAGCCTCTCTGGTAGACCGTATCGGCGACACCGTCCAGGTCCAGCTGGCACTGGCCTCCGGAGAGCAGAACAGCGTCAAGGGTGAGATCCTTCTCACCGGTGAGGCAATCATCAGCGACGTGCAGATCACTGCCGCCAACCGTGAGGACAGCGTTTATCAGGTAACCTTGACAGGACAGAGCAACATGCTCTTCCCGCTCAAGACTCTCGTCTCAGCCGATCCCTACAGGCTCGTCACAGCTGACAACAAGTATTTCATAGTTGACGCCGACTGATGAAGAAAATTACCCCCCCCTGCTTCAGCTCTGGTACAAGCTACAAAGCCATTTTGATATGAAGAAGACAGTAGCCATAATCAACTTCAACACCCCCGAGCTCACCGAGGCGGCAATCCTCTCCCTGCGTAAGCAGTGCGCAGAGGATTATGCCGTCGTGGTCTTCGATAACAGCGATCAGCGTCCCTTCACCAAGAAGATGAAGGGCGTCCGTCGTATCGACAACACCAAGCAGCAGATCATTAACTTTGACGAGGAGTTGGCCAAGTACCCTGACAAGCAGATGGAGTACAACCGCATCGCCAACTTCGCCAGCGTCAAGCACATGATGACCGTCCAGAAACTCTGGGAACTTATCCCCCAGGGCTTCATCCTCCTGGAGAGTGACGTGCTGCTGCGCAGAGACATAGGCTTCCTCTGGGATGAGAAGTACGCCGCCTGCGGCAAGGTTCAGTGGTTCAAGAACAAGCGCATCGAGCGTGACCGCTTGATACCGTTCCTCTGCTACCTCAATGTCCCGCTGCTATCTGCCAACGGAGCCCGCTACTACGATCCAAAGCGCAGCTGGGGCCTCATGAAGGATGACACCAACCCATGCAACTGGTACGACACCGGTGCATGTGTCCTGGAAGACATCATCAAGACCAAGCCGCAGCTGGTAGTCCGGATCTACAACAACCTGGACAACTGCTTCGTTCACTTCGCCAACGCCTCCTGGAGACGTAATGACAAGGAGTCTCACATCCAGTGGCTCCAGCAACACAAAGACCTATGGCAAGATACTCAGTCCTGACATACATCTTCGCAGACTATGAGATAGTCCATGAGATTGAGAAGAAAGATCCGGAGGCCGAGTACATCCTCGTCACCGATGATCCTAACCTCAAGAGCGACACCTGGACCGTCATCCTGGATCAGACTCCTGGCCGCTCGACCTTTGGAAGGTGCTATGAAGTAAGGCATCACCCCTTCCGCTATGTCAATACAGACATCGTCATCCGGATCGACGCAAACATCAAGATCCTCAAGTCGCTCAAGCCCTTCATCGACGAGTTCGAGCGTGGCCAATATGACCGCTGCCTGATGATACATCCTCGTCGTAACACAATGCCAGAAGAGTATGACGTTTGGGTTCGTTACCGCCGTTACTCAGCCAGCCAGGCATCTCGCTGTCTGGCCGCTATGCGCCAGCAGGGCTACGACATGAGCTACAAGGGACTCTATCAGGGCTGCTTTGAGATCATGCGCAATAGTGCCATCAATAATGCCATCAACGACCAGACCTTTGGTACCCTATGCCTTCTGGGCGAGCATGGCAAAATTGAACGTATCGACCAGACCGTCTGGAGCTTTATCATTAACCGCTACTATTCTGCTCGCCTCAAGGTACTCCCGGTGTCCGAGAGCATCCTTACCGAAACCAGCATGATGCAGTGGTTCCGACATCACAGCACAGATCCAATCCCGAATGTCGAGGATAAGATCCAGCCGTACCTGTTTGATAAGCCGTGCAAGGTCTGGAAGTAAACCCTTGGACAACAAATTACTGATAATAGATAACCATTAACAATATGGATGCAAACAAAACCGAAATCAGAACCCTGGAGTGCAAGCTGTCCGTTCGATAAGCTGCACCCGATGCGCAGGGCGAGTCTCGCACCATCACCGGCACAGCCATCGTGTTCGATGCTGAGAGCGAGGTCCTTGACGACTGGGGCTACCGCTTCAGAGAAGTCATAAAGCCCGAAGCATGTACCATGGAGTTCCTGAACTCGCAAGACATCAAGATGAACATGCTGCATGACCGTGACCTGACCCTCGCCCGCTGCAATAAGGGCCAGGGCTCCATGCGTCTGAGCGTGGACGAGAAAGGTGTCAACTTCGAGTTCGAGGCTCCTAAGTGTGACATCGGCGACCGCTGTCTGGAGATGGTGCGTCGTGGCGACTACTCAGGCTGTTCCTTCGAGTTCTATCCGGAGGAATATGACGTCGAAGAGCGTGATGGCGGCAAGGACGTCAAGATCATACACCGCAAGTTCCGTGCAATCACCGCACTGACCATCGGCATGGACCCTGCATACAAGCAGACCACCGTCAATGCCCGTGAGCTCTGGGAGAACACCCCCGGCGGCAAGGCAGCTAAGGAGGCCGCTGACCGTGAGGCCGCAGCCAAGCGTGAGAAGGAAGAGCAGGAACGCCAGGAAGCCATGAAGCGCGAGACGGCCCGCCGCCTCCGTGTCATGACAGATCACAACGCCAATCTGTTTGAATAAATTCAATAACCAACTTTAAACTGTTTAAAGAATGAAAAAGACTTTTACAGAACTCCGCGAGCAGCGCATCGCTGCCAACGAGAAACTGGGCGACCTGTACGCTAAGGCCGCCAACCGCGAATTGACAGATGACGAGAAGATCCAGGAGATGAACCTCTCCCGTGAGATCCGTCAGTGTGAGGACGCTATGCGTGCTCTGAACCTCGAGACCGAGAACGCCAAGATCACCGCTGAGCGTGAGAAGGCCAACAAGGGTGCTCACTTCCGTGAGATCCTGGCTGACCTCCGTCAGGGTAAGGGCGACCGCGAGATCACTCTCGCTCCTCCTACCGATCATGCCACCCAGAACATCGATGCTTCAGGTGCCATCAACCTGACCATCCACGACCTCATCCCCACACTGCATGAGGGTCTGGGTCTGCCCACAGGCCTTGACGTGGTAACTGGTGTAGTAGGCAACGAGGTATGGCCCGTCAGCATCAACGATGTCGAGATGGAGGAGACCGGTGAGGTTTCATCACTCAACGACCAGGTGCTTGACTTCGCCAAGATCACCCCGACTGCACGTCGTATCGGTTTGACAGTTCCTGTTAGCAACCGTGCCATCGACAACGCCGCCTTCGACCTGATGGCCTTCGTACAGACCAAGTTCACCATCGCCCTCAAGAAGTATCTGGCTAAGAAGATCTACAGCCAGGCGAACTGGAGCGGTAACAAGGGCCCGTTTGCCGGTGCTACTCCCACCAACATCGAGCTGGGTACCGATGCTTACAAGAACATCCTCGCGGCTGTTGCTGCCTTCAGCGACAAGGGCTTCTTCGAGGGCAACGTCTGCATCGCCATGGACCGTGCCACCGAGGCTGAGCTCAAGGCTACTCCCAAGATCGCCGGTGCTGCTGGCGGCTTCGTGATCGAGAACGGCAAGTGCGCCGGTTATGACTACGTAGTAAGCCACTTCGTGAACACTGAGCTCGACTCAGTAGGTCGCCTGGTTCCCACCTCCGACAAGTTCATCGAGATCGGCTACTGGGAGTTCTTCGCACTCCAGCTGCATGACAACATCCGTCTCACCATCGATGCAACTTCTCAGGCAGTAGCCAAGAAGAACATCACCGCCATCACCATGAACCTGGCCTGCTCAATGACAGACCTGAGCACCTACATCAACGGTGCCAACAACGCCAGCCAGGCCTTCGGTCTGTTCAAGGTAGTTGAGGACAGCCCCACAACCGCCTAAGACTCTCATCAGACCTATCGGGATTTCATAGTTCCCGCCGCCGGTGAGGACGCTGAGGCAACAGCCAGCGCACCGGCGGTTCCCGATGGTCTCTACGTTCACTGAATTATCAACCCGTCGCAGCAGTACAATGAGCCTGATAACCGACAAAGTGTTCTACAACGCCCTGGCAGCAAGCACAGATCTGGCCGCCTATGTCGATGAGCGCATCTACAACACCAGCATCGCTGTCCCGGATGAGGACCTCCTCAACGAGCCCGTCCCCTACATCATCATCACCTTCGATGGTATGCAGAACGAGGGCTACACCAAGGACAACTCCTTTGAGGGTGACACCGACAAGGTGCAGATAGGCATCGAGATCACCGCCGCTGACCGTGAGACGCTGGGCACCATCGCAGACCTTGTCCGCTCCACTGTGATAGCCTACTTTGAGGCCACCGAGGGTCATGTCATAGATGACTATGACCTGGTCCCCCAGGACTACAACCTCACTGCCGGTCCTATCCAGTACGACCCCGTCAAGCCATGCTTCTTCCAGACTCTGACCTACAACTGCGACACCAACCCGTAAGATATTATGGCAACAATTAAAGGACAGAACCTTCGAGTTATGGTTGGCGGCAAGTGCATAGCCATGGCCACCAGCTGCACCTTCCATGTATCTGCTGCTCTCTCAGACAGCAGCACCAAGGATGACGCTGACGACTTCGCTCGTCAGGAGGTCACAGGCCTCAGCTGGGATGCACAGACCGACTCTCTGGTAACTCTGACCGATAACGGCTCCAACGGTGAGCTGGCCACAGATCTGCTGTCACTGATCATCAACAAGACTCCTGTGACACTGACCTTCGACCAGACCGCCGGAACCAACAACCGCGTAGGCCAGAACTCAGCCATCAAGAAGTCCGGCACAGCCTATCTGACCGACTTCTCAATCTCGGCTCCCAACCGTCAGAACTCAACCATCTCCTGCCAGTTCACTGGCTCGGGACCGCTCTCATAAACTGGGAAAACTTTTGCCGGAGCCCCGCAGCGCAAGCTACGGGGTTTCATTTACTAACAACCAACATCAGGAACTATGAACATCAAAACCATCACCATCTGCGGCAAAGAGGTAGAGCTGCTCTACTGCGCCGCCACCGAGACCGGCTATGAGTCCCTCTCTGGCCGCTCCTGCGAGATCTTCATCCCGGAGATCACCAAAGACAAGAAAGGCAACACCAAGCCCCTCATGCACGCCACCACCCGTGACTACATCCAGCTGGCTGTCGCTGCCATCATCGCAGCCTCCACCTACCGTGGTCAGGAAGCACCCATCACTGCCGATGATATACTCTACAGTGCCTCTGCTCAGGAAGTCACCAACCTCATCACCGCCGTCATCGAACTCCGCAACGCCTGGTATCTCATGCCATCCGTCGTCAAGAAAGACGAAGACGATACACAGGATCAGCCCGAAGACAAGGATCAGGAGGGAAAACCAAAAAACTGATAACCGCCCATGAGCGATACCAATACCTTGTGGGCGAAATAGGCATCCCTCGCCGTGAGTACCTCTATGAGCTCGCCTACTGGGAGATCGTGCTCATAGTACGTGGCTACAGCCGCCGCAACCGGGAGATGTGGAGTGCCGTCCGCTGGCAGACTTACAACCTCATGTGCGTCTCCATGGCCGACATGAAGAAAGCAGGCATCCTCCGTCCTGCTGACCTCCTCCCGTTCCCGTGGGAGCGTAATGACATCGACCGCGGAGATCTGCCCAGCGATGAGGAGATAGAACGTATGCGCCAGCTCATGCGTGAAGAGAATGAGGCCCGGGGAATGTAAACCCCAGGCCTCTATTTCTCTGATTTACAGTAGGTGTAATATACCCAATTCTTATGTTCGGACTTGAAGTAGACGACAGTGTAGTGATGCAGCAGAGCCAAGTTTTAGAGCAGGCTCTCTCTACCAACCCCAAGACCCAGAAGGCCTTGCAGGAACTTATTCGCCGCGTGATCCTACAAGTTCGTGCCGATATGATGAAGGATGCAGCACAAGCCATGCACAGCGATCCTCGCGGCTCTCGTCACTCTATCCGGACTACTGTTTACAAGAAGATCCTGGGAGCAAATATAAACATCTACGACTCACAGAAAACTGGTGTAGCCACATCACCCTACGAACCACCCCGCACCTTACGCCCTGGTCAAAGAGGCGGAAACCGCATGAAACGCTCTCAGCGCACGCAGGACATGATGACAAAATATGGCCCATATTCCAGAGGTTTCATATTGAGATGGCTTAATGAGGGGACCCAACAGCGAGCTATCCAGAGACTGGTCGAGGTAAAAAGGCCAAAGTCTGGCAGCAAGTTTGTTTGGAGATCAGACGCTTCCGCATACGGAAACCGAGGTCGTATTAAAGCAAACAACTGGTTTAAAACGGCAGGAGTGTATGAACTTCGTCGAGCTATAGATGAGCTCGCAACCCTCATAGATGACGAGTTGGAAAGATTGTTAAACAAAAAATCTCAATAATATATGGCAGACTCAATACTCAGACTCAAGGTAGAGTCCCAGGAATATGACGCCAAGCTGAAGCGTGCTACTGAGGGCCTCAACAAGTACGTAGATGGCTGTCGCAAGGCAGGCGGCACGCTGGAACACCTCGATGACGGTGTTCTCGATTTTGTCAAGGCCCTCGGCCAGATGGACACCGTATCACAGGGCGGCACACAGTCCCTGCGTGAGATGACCAAGTCCATCACAGACCTCACCATCAAATACAACTCGCTCACTGACTCTGAGAAACAGAGCCCCTTCGGTGTAGCACTCTCCAAGAGCATCGACCAGCTCACCGAGCGTGCCGGTGTCGTCCGTGACGCTATGGCCGACGTCCAGGCAGCCATCAACCATGCTGCATCCGACACCCGCGTCTTCGACCAGATCTCCGGAACCGTCAGCCTGGCCACCTCAACCTTCCAAACCTTCCAGGGAGCCGCCAAGCTCCTGGGTGTAGAGCTGGGTGACAATGTCGAGGTAATAGCAAAGCTGCAAGCCGCTATGGCCGTCACCAACGGACTCACCCAGATCCAGAACGCACTCCAGAAACAGAGTGCCGTCATGCAAGGTGTCGCAGCACTCCAGACCAAGGCCAACGCAGCAGCACAGGCTCTGCTGGCCAAGAACACCGTCGCTGCCACTGCTGCCGGTGAGGCCTTCAACGCCGTGGCCCGCATGAACCCCTACGTCCTGATAGCCTCTGCTGTCATCATGGCCGGTACTGCTCTCGTCGCCTTCACTCGCCACAGCAAAGAGGCCACTGAAGCCGAGAAACAGCAGGCCGAGGAAACCGAGCGACTCCGCAAGAAACAAGAAGAGCTCCAGCAGGCCATAGGTCGCCATGTAGGTGACGTCGAGGCCAAATATCGCTCTCTCCAGCATGAGTGGAGCCGCCTCACCACTGTGGCCGAGAAGACAGACTTTGTCAACCAGCAAGCCAAAGCCTTCCAGGATCTGGGCCTCAACGTCAAGACCGTCACCGATGCCGAGCAGGCACTGGTCGATAAGGCTCCGGAGGTCATAGCAGCTCTCAAAGCCGTAGCACAGGCCGAGGCCTACTCAGATTTCTACAAGCAGGCCATCCAGAAGCGTGCCACCGAGTGGGACAACCGCATCCGTGGAGTAGAGACCGGCGATGACTATGTACGTGAGACTGTCAACCCGCGTAAGTCATGGGCTGTAATCCCTGAAGAGTGGCAGGCTGCCGGACTGAAATATGGAGACTATCAGTCAGAGACCATCCAACTCATGAACTCCCAGTCCACACGCTTCCGCCTCACCAAGGAAGGTGTAGACAAAATCAACCAGTACCGTGCAGATCAGGCTGCTGCCCTCAACAAGAAACTGGAGCAGCAGTACAACGATGAGGTCCAGTTCTATGAGAACAAATGGACCGAAGCTGAGAACCTGGTCATCGACGCCCGCTCCAAGATACCCGCAAGCATCCTGGGCGGAGGTAACACTGACACCACTCAGATCTTCCCCATGGGCTCGCTGCCCCAGCTCACTCAGCAACTCAAGGACCTCCAGACTGCACAGTCACAGGCCCTCAATCCCCGTCAGTGGGCGCAGTACCAGGAGCAGATCCAGCAGACCCAGTACCAGATAGACGCCTTCAAGGGTAAGTGGCAGGAAGGTCTTCAGGCTATCTTCACCCTCAATGACTCTGAGCTGCTCGACAAAGTCCGCCAGGTGCAGGACATCATCGTCGATGAGAAGGCCATGACCGTCACGGTCAACACTGCCGAAGCCTACAACCAGCTCCGTGCCCTGACCGGCAACATAGAGAACACCACTGTGCAGTTCCACCTCCAGCCTGATCTCCAGCGTGACTTCCAGCGTGGCCTCAGCATCACCACCAATGCCGGAATGAACGCCTATATCAATCAGCTCAAGCAGCAGATAGACCAGGCAGATCTGGGTTCAGAACTCTACAATAGCCTCACCTCCAAGCTGGCCGATGCCACCATGCTTCAGAACCTCGTCAAGGAGTCTCTGAGTGTAGGCCTCGGCACAGCTCTCTTCGACATAGCCGATGAGGTTGGCCAAGACTTTTGGGATCGAGTCATCAGTCCCGAAGGAGTAGAGAACGCCGACTGGCAAGCCATCGCCGACGTTATCAATCAGAAGCGCAAAGAACTGGGTCTGGAAGCTCTCACCCTGGACTTCAATACCGGCAAGGTAGCCACATCAAAAGCTAAGGATAATGACTCCTGGGAACAGACCCAGCAAGTCATCAGCGGAATGTCTCAGATCAATAGTGGTCTCCAGCAGATGGGAGTCAAACTTCCGGAAGGAGTTCAGACCATATTGACAGCATCACAGGGTCTCATATCTGTCATCAACGGAGTACAGACTATCATCCAGACATTCAGTTCTACCACCAGTGTAGCACAAAACACGGCTTTGACAACTAACACATCTGCCATCTGGGCACTCATAGCTGCTCTCAACACCAACACAATGGCTCAAGGAGCATCATCCACAAGCGATGCCATTATGACCGGCGTCAAGGTGGCTGCTGCTGCCGCCATGGCTTGGGGAGGTATTGTTCCGCGTGCAGCTCAAGGATATGCTGTTCCGGGTAACCATTACTCCGGCGATACTACTCCCATACTGGCCAACGCCGGAGAACTGGTTCTCAACCGGGCACAGCAAGGCAATCTGGCCAGCCAACTCCAGGACAACAGACAGGAGTCAGAGAGTGCAGGATCTAAACCCTATGTCAGTGGTCAAGAGATATTCCTGGGCACCAACAACTACCTCAAGGGCGCAGGCTATGGAGAATTAGTAACAACCAAGATGCTCAGACAAATGGGTATCCGTTAATTAAGAGATATTATGGCATGGCAAAATAAATACGGAATACCCTTCCAATCCAAGGATGGAGTACAGTATATGATTTATATACTAATCCAATCCGATACCAGCGTCACTCCCACTTATTTGACTGGTGCTGACGAACCTTTTGTCACCTCCGAAAACAAAGATGATGACATCTTTACCCCTATGCGTGGTCAGACCGGCTATATCCGTATCATAGACAGCACCCAGGACGGTTCACTTCTCGCTTCTCTGATACCTCAAAACAACACCGAAAAACTGGTTGTTTTATGGTCAGGCAGCTGGAATAGTAGCCATACTACATTTACCCCATCTGCGGTCAAATGGCGTGGCTTTTTATGTGCCGAGGCCTTCACACAACCCTGGGAAAACGGAAAAAAAATGATAGAGATCCCGGTTATCTCATTGCTGACGGCATTGCAATATGTATCACTGCAAACAAGTGATGTATCTGGCACCATGCGCTATGCACGTCTCTTTGTAAGGGCTTTTAGTGCTTTAGGAGTCAATCCCAATTATTTGTACCTGTGCTCCAATATCGCTTATAATCAATCTCTGGCCGTTTTCTACTCTCATTTCTTAGAGTTTAAGATAAATGGCGAGGCCTTATTTGAACAACAAGACAGCAACGACGAAGGTCAGGACTCCTTCTCCTGGGTTGGGATGTCTTATTATGATGCCATATCTTCACTACTCAGATTATATGGCCTCATGGCCCGTGAAGTAGGTGGTGACCTATATCTCATCATGTATGATAAGGCCGATAACTATATTCAAAGCCTACGTTTTTCATGGTCTTCCGTACAAACTATTGCATCTGTGGGTCTCGATTTCAGTACTCCGACTATCACAGTGCCTACAGATCAAGCTCTGCTTTCGGTAGTTGAATTTGCCGGAAACAATAACACCGAGGAGTTCGTGCAAGGCGCAAGACGTGCAAGTGTAGTTCTGCCGTTAAAGAGCTATAAGGTTCACCTAAATCTTCCTCTCACAACAGAGGACGCATCTACCGTCATAGAAGTAGATGTTACCAATCCCACTGTAGGAGTTCAGCCTCATGGCCCCAGGTCAAACAATATCGAGACATTCACCTATGCGGAATATCTTTTGGAAGGAGACGATCCCCTTGCTCCATCCAATTACCAGGCATGTCTTGATAATAGCGTCCTGGTCTCTACTACCTCATGGATAAATCAGCACCTAATTGCCGGAGCATTTCCCGTCAGGTGGTACTTCACAAATAATGGAGAGAATGTAGCCATGCTCAAGAACGGACTGCTACTTAATCAGCGATACCGACGTAACAATGTAGCTGTAAGCAATGGCACTTGCTATCATATCAAAACAGATATAGATTATTCACTACAGGATGGTTATCTGAGGATAAGGTTCAACAATTACAACTTCGACCAGGGCTACATGGGTTCGTCACAATACCCGAATGTGCCTACATCTCCTCATTTTGGACCATGGAGCGGTCTTGTGCCATCTCCTGAAGCCATGCACACAGAAATCTACGTCCTCATCCGGTTTGGTGAAGAAGTCTGGAACGCCGATACCGGTCAATGGGAACCCAATCCAGGCATCAACAGTGCTAACTTTATGCCAATAACTTTCGATAACAATGGTGTCATCGAAAGTAACTGGACCGAGGATATGCACGTTTCTGAAAAAGAGGGCTACTTTATACCGTTACCTGAGAAGCACTCCGGCGACATTGAGTTCTATATTGCAGATATTGCTGATTGCATGGAAGGTACAACCTTCAGGTACGTCCATTCTCGCATCATTTCAGACCTGACAATAGACTATCTGCCTCTCATAGACACGGTAGCATCTCAAAGATCTCAGAACTCCTATCGCAAGACCATCCTGGAAGCTGGCTTTGAGTCTGAAAAGACAGTCACTCTTGCTTTAGGAACCAACAACAACAACACGCCGTCTCCTGTCTTTTTGCTCAATGCAGCGGATAAAAAATTTGAGTCAGTGACCTACAATATCACCTCTTCTCAAACCAGATCCGAACGTCCGGAGATAAAACTGCTCAACCGCATTGCTGCTCAATGCCAGACAGTACGCCGGAACTATACGGGTCAGGTTAAAAGTGGCATTGACTTGATTAAACCTTTCAGCTATCTCAGCAAGCGGTTCTTTGGTATAGATGCTAAGCACAACTGGAGAGACGACATTCAAGAAGTCAAATTTATAGAAGTAACATAATATGGCACTACTCGGCAATAACATCCTCATCTATCGCGCAGGCACAGCCATCGCAGGGACAGTATCAAATGAGATCCAGGCCGGAGCTGATCTGATAGAAATCAGCTCCCCCACATCAGGACAGTGGAAAGAATACATCGCTGGCCGCAAAAACTGGAGCATCAACGTCAGCTACCTGGTACTGGCATACAACGGCGTCCGCGAACTCCTCAATGTAGGCACAACCTACACCCTCAAGTTCCGTGGCCGCAACCAGTCTGACAGCACCGGAGTCACCGGCACCGCCATCCTCAAGACTTGCAAGATAACTGCAACCAAGGGCAACCTGGTGCAGGGCTCCTTCCAGTTTGTAGGCTCAGGCGCACTCACATAACACTACGTTAATAACACCTTCTCAAAGGCAATTCTCAGAGCCAGGTCATCCGCTGAAGGACAGCCTGGCTCGCCCCTTTTACATCCCCACCAGCTCCGCCAGCCGTTCTGCTTGCTGCTCCACCATCGGTTGCTGCACCCTGGCATACCGCTCAGTCGTTTTTACGCTCTTATGGCCCATCATCTTCTTCAGGATCTCAATCGGCACACCGTTTCCAAGGGCTACCGTAGTAGCAAAAGTATGTCGCCCGTTATGAGTGCTGATCTTCTTTGTGATCCCCAGCACATCCATCATCTCAACCAAGATCCGCCGGTAGTTATCATAAGCCATCTTTGGAATGTGATAGCCGTACCGCTCCAGGATCTTCCGAGTTTGAGGCAGGATCACGGTCGTATAGTGGACACCCGTCTTCACTCTGTGTCCGCTCAATGTGTCATTCTGGATGTGCTCCCAGTCTGCCGCCATCAGATCTGCATAGGATAGACCTGTCCAGGTCGAAAGCAGGAACAGATCTCTCACGTGCTGCACATATAAGCTCCGGCTCTCCAGCTGCTCAACCTTCCTGATCTCCTCCATGGTAAGCACATCCCTGGGCTCGCTCTCGCCCTTGTCAGGTTTGAACCTGGAGTAGGGAGTACGATCCATCAAACCGTCACAGATCGCCAGGTTAATGTAAGCACGTATCACCTTATGGTAGCCGTAGATGGATGTCTGCATCATAGGTCTTCCGTTCACTGTCCGCTCATGGAGCATATCATCCAGATGTCGGATGGTTTCAACTGAAAGCTGACACCAGTCTGTAACCTGCTGCGCACGCAGGAACTCAAGCACTGTCACCTGATGTTTCCTGGTTCCTTCAGCCAGACGCCTGGTCCGGATCTTCTCTTCCATCCAGTCTGTCCAGCCTGTCCCGGTTTTATGACTTGTCACTTTCAGCTTCTGGAGCATTTCCCAGCTAAAGACCTTACCTTCACGGTTGCAGTTATTCACAACCTCAATCACAGCAGCCATGTGGTTGGCCAGCATCTCATTGAGTTCCCTTGCCTGGCTATGGCACACAATCTGATCACCAGTGAACTGCCCCAGATGCACTTTGATACCGGTGCTCAGGAACTTACGTTCACCATTCACTAAAACCGACAGCTGGATCAATCCCTTCTTCGGTTGTTTACTTGCCACCTTGGTGGCCACATGTTTGCGGTCAAAGACCGGCTTCACGATGATAGTGTTAAGCATAACTTATGTAATTATGCCGCAACAAAAGCCGGATGCTTACTTGGTATCACGGGCGGTATCACAGTGGTATCACAAAACTGGTCAGAATTGGTCAGAATTGAACACTGTTGACCTGTGATAAAAGGCGTTTTGAGCCGATGTCTGATAATATCGCATTTATTATCAGCATTTTACCACTCTTCGCCTTGTGATCCGCTCGGGGTTTTTATCCCTTTGCAATCCATTCAGTATCAGGCTGATGCAGCAGCCTATGTCAAATTGGTATCATAACAAGCATCAAAACGTCACACTTATGCACCCGGCAGCGAGCCTCAGCTCCGCTCCGGATCTATGTTTGAAATTGAAAGCGGCAATCTGTGAAACTCCCGCCAGGAAGGCAAAAGTCGCTCCCACTATTTTGCTGTTTCCAGTGTCATCTTTCCTGGCATTGTAGTAGGCCGCCGCTGAGCAGACAGCAAGCAGCAAACTCGCCATCTCATAGTTGGCCGATCTGCGCAGTGCGGCACCAGCATTATCCATGTGCAGCTTGTACTGCTCAACCTTTGTGAGGTCCAGTGCCACACTATCCTTTGGGTTGTTATGAACAGACAACCGCTGCGCACTGACAGTCATTGAAACCGCCAGCAGCATCAAAATCAAGATAGTCCTCTTCATAGTCTATACATTGGGATAATTATGCAAGTTTTTTCTCTCCTTCCAGCTCTGCTATTTTCAGCTTGAGTCGGAGGATCTCCTTTGCCTGTTCGACACAGGCAGCCCGCAATTCCGGATCTGGACCGGAACCGTCAAGCAACATGGGTCCGACGCCCCTCATCAACCATTCTGCTGAAACATCTGGAAACACAGATAGAACACCGCATACAAGGTCAGCACTCAAGGCAACAGACCCCGATATTTGTCTACTCACTGTTGGTTGGCTTATTTCCAACGCCTTACTCAACTGATTTGTCGTCCACCGCTTCTCCGACAAAATCTCCTTAACCCTTTGTGGGACAGCATTTTCCATACTTCTACCGCTTACTCGCAATTCTTAACAAAGGTTAAAGTCTGAATATTTCCTATTCAGATGTGAATAACCTTTCAAACCATTTGTATATATTTGCCCCTGTCATTAGGTCATATCCGATGACACAGGACAGTCCGACTGCCTCGCCAGTCGACACAAAACCAGCCGCAAAGGTAAGGCATCGGACGCAATCCTGCAAATCATGTAAGCAAAAGCAGAGTGTAGGCTGCTGACCGATAAACCATAAAGAACAACCGAGAGCACGGAAGAGACACCTACACACAGTCTCGGAAGTGTTTCTCGGTTGTTTGATTTTAGGAACTATGACTAAGAAAGCAAACAAGTTTCAGGCAGTTAAGTTTGAACGCAGGGTGATTGATAAGGTTCAGGTGGAACCTTTCTACGGCATTGATCTGGGGCTTCCGTCCCATCGTCTCTGGGCCAGCATGAACGTGGGTGCATCATTCGAGGAAGATCCTGGCTTTATGATGGATTTTGACACCGCCAACGCCATCAAGTTCAAGGGCAGCTGGCATGTTCCCACTCCGGAGGACTTCAAGGAGCTGGTTGACAACTGCAAGAGCGAGTGGACTCTGCGTAATGGTGTTCCCGGTCGCACATTCACCGGTAAGAACGGCAATTCCATCTTCCTTCCCGCTGGTGGCTGGTCCTGGTTTGACCCGGATGATGAGTTTGATTATGGCACGACGCTCAACAGCCGTGGCACGGACGGGGGCTACTGGTCTTCCGGGTTCAACTCGGCTTCCAATGCCTACAACCTGAACTTCAGTGCTTCGGGAGTCGATCCGCAGAGCAGCAGCAATCGCAGGTACGGCTTTACGGTCCGGGCGGTTCAGTAACTTGTCTCGTCACCCATCACTCCGGCCATGAGGCCCGCCGTCACCAGACGGCGTGGCATGGCCGACCAACCTAACACTAACAACCAAAACAAAGGACTTATGAGAACATTAACTCCATTCGGTAAACGTGTATTTGCAATAGCAGCTCTGATCCTGGCTATCGCAGTCATTCTCTTCCTGGGCTACTTTGTGCTGGCCGACAAGGCATACCGCTTTCACGTCAACCAGCAGGCCTTCAACGTAATTGTAATTCTGACCGTCCTCCCGGTCTGCTGCATGGTGATCGCTCACGTCATTTGTTTCATCCGTGAAAGCCGACTCGCATGACTGAAGATCAGCTGCTGCTCATACTCCAGAAGATGGAGTCCAAGATAGATCTGATGCAGAAGACTATCGACCAGCTCTGTGCTGACCGCTATCCCAGATACATCGGTGTCAAGGAAGCCAGCAAGATCGTGGGAGCCAGCCGCACTACCATGTCAGGTCGCCTCAACTCCGGCTTTTACCCATTCGCTTTTAAGGAAAACGGCCAGTGGCGCATACCGCTCAATGAGCTGTACCGCTTCCAGGGCCAACACTGATATAACAGCCTCAGCGGAGGCCGTTTGCTTACTTGATTTTTTCGCATACAGAGGCAAGGTAAGACGTGAGTCTCCTCCAAGCCACAGGGACGGACATCCATTTTGTTTGTTAGGATTGATTGATTAACCACCGTCCGTCCCTACTCAGCGGGATAGAGCAGCTGGTAGCTCGCCAGGTCCATATCCTGGAGGTCGCAGGTTCGACTCCTGCTCCCGCGACTAATTTGTTGGAACTATGACTAACGATGTTTTGAGAATTGCCTACCGTGCCGGTTATCGTGTCGATGACGCAGGTCAGATCATGAACGCTGCCGGTATTCCCCTCCGCCCATCCACAGACAGGCGGGGTTATCTATATGTCCGCATCCTGATAGGTGGCAGGTACTACTACCTGCCCATCCACAGGTTTTGTGCCTATCAGAAGTTCGGAGAAGAGCTGTTCCAGTCCTACTGTGTGCGTCACATGGACGGCAACCAGCAGAACAACCGCCCTGACAACCTCTGTCTGGGCTCTCACTCACAGAACATGATGGACCGCCCGTACCGCACCCGCCGTGCCCTGGCACTGAACGCCTCCCAGCATCAGCTGAACTACCACTCTGATGAGGAGGTCGAAGCCATCAAGGAGTTCTATCGCTACACCCGTTCCTACCAACGGACCATGCAGCACTTTGGACTCACCTCCAAAGGATCACTTCACTACATGCTTAATCACCGCTGACCATGGACAACATATCACACCGCAACTTAACTGCATACCTCATGGATGCCCAGCAGGATCTGACCGTTCGCAACGGCCACGTCTACGATAATGCCGACCATGAGGTTGTGGTTCCCGAGAGTAAGGAAGAGCCCAAGGATTTCCCCGCAGATCTGGGCTTATCAATGGACATCTGGTACTGATACGCTATGAGTTTCCCTCACACTAAGACACCAGTCAAAGGCAGTTCCGGACGCAAGCAGCGTTACACGGTCCCCATGCGCATCGGTAAGTACGGACAGAAGGAGTTCTATCTCACTCCCGAGCTGGAGGCAGAGTTCATCCGTCTGTACCCCATAACCATGAACCCCGTCATGATGGACTGGTTCGGTATTTCCTTCAGCACCCTGCAACGCTTCAAGCGCAAACTGGGTCTCCAGAAGAACCGCCGTGTGATCCTGAAGAAACACGCTGCTCAGGTCAAGCAGATCTGCAAGCATAATGGCTACTATGACAGCCTCAAGGGTAAGGCTCCGTCACCTCAGTGCCATGAGGCCTACAAGCGCAAAGCTGCTCAGGGCTTCAGCAGCATCCGGAGTCTCAAGGAAAACAACCGCCGCAAGTACAACAGCCTCATGAAGCGTAAGTCAGAGGCTCGCAGGGCTGTCTGGGCCGATGAACGCAGACGTGTACGCATAGGCCTCAGCCAGAAGACCCGCCTCAACATGCCGCAGTTCCCATTCTCCCCTAATCAGACCAACGCTCGCTACCGTGCTCTGAACTGGGGTTACATCCTGGGCGATCGCCGCGAGGACCAGGGAGAGAGATACATCATTTACTACGATAAAGACACCGACCGTCATCCCATTTTTGAACGCAATCTGAGCCGCTATGGTTTCACTCTGAAAGAGCTGCCAGCAGCACCCCGCAAGCGTCGTCAAAAGATGGAGATGGAGGAGTCTCTGATTGATTGACATTATGAACCGTGAAGCTCGTCAACTGGTAGCCGTGGTGGCAGCAGTGTCCGGTGAGACCTTCAACACCATCCTCTATGGTGGTCGCCGCCGTCCGCTCCCCTTCTGCCGCTACATCGTAGCCCGTGAGCTTTACAACCGCAACTACTCCAGCATGGAGGCCGGACGCCAGCTCGGCATAGATCACGTCACCGTGCTCTACGGCATCCGTCAGCTGGACACCATGAAAGACGCAAACTATGCGCGTGAGCTGGACATCCAGCAACTGTTCAACTACGTCATAGAGAACCTTGAAATAGAGCCGTAGGCTGCAAGTTTTGCCACGTGTGGCAATATCGCCTGGGTGGTGGTATATCGGACCGCCGCAACAAAAAGGCCGCAGCAGGCGCAAAATAACGATCATTGACATTCTTTCCATACCTCAAAGCCACAGGAGAAAACCGGCAGGCCAGTAGCGTAAGCGAAACCGCCTCCGGGCGTGGGTCTCTCTGTGGTTGGGAATAAACCAGCGGTCAGGTCAAAGGCGACACCGTCTCTCAGGACGGCCCGGCGTGTGGCATCACAGACAGTCACAGCAGTTTCTCGCACTACATAGAAGAACCGCCAGGTATTCCCAGGGCTGTAATGCGGCCACCCTCACAGGGCGAGTGTCACAAGCCACCAACGCAGAGTGCAACCCAGATTTCAAACATCAAAATCATACAATTATGGAATTAGAAGGATTGATTTACAGAGCCATGCCCGCTCAGAGCGGCATCAGTCAGAAAACCGGTAACGCCTGGATGAGCCAGGAGTTCGTGTTAAGCTATTACTGGTTCCCAAACCAGACCATGCCGTCCTATATGGTCTTCCGTGTCTTTGGTGAGGACCGTCTCAAGCAGTTCGACCTTCATGAGAATGATGAGGTCAAGATCCGCTTCAATATCGAGGCCCATGAGTCAAATGGCCGCTGGTTCAATGAGGTCCGCTGCACCGCCATAGAGAAGACCAAGTCAGCCGCTCCCTCTGAGTCTCACTATGAACCCAAGGGCATCCTGGCACAGAAGGCTGCCGAGGAGGCCGCCGCCCGTCAAGCAGCTGCCACACCGGCTCCGGAACCTCAATCTGAAAAAGACCCCAAGGATGACCTCCCATTCTGATCTAAACACCAGGAACTATGAATGACGATATTAACAACCAACCCACCAACGTCCCGCCCATCCGCGACATTCCTGAGTTCCTCCAGGGTGATCACTGGTATGATCAGGACACGTCGGGTCTCTATCTGGACTTCACAAAGCCCTACGTGCCGCCCCGCTGGACGCTCAGTCACAACGGAGTGCCCTTTGCCAAGGTAGGTGATCTGCACGTCATCCAGGGCAAGTCCGGCCACGGCAAGACAGCACTCATGAGTCAGTTCATGGCCTGCATCATCAAAGGTGAGCTGGGCCATCTGCGCTATGAGCTGCGTGACGTCCCTAAGCCTGTGGTGCTATACATAGACACCGAGATGTCCGAGGATGACACCATCGCAGTCAAGAACCGAGTCTGCTGTCTGGCCGGTATCGACAAGAACCAGCCGTCAGATCAGTTTAAGGTTGTCCGCCTGCGTGAGACAGTCTCCACAGCTGACCGCTGGCGTCAGATCCTCAAGGTTATCTATGAGGTCAAGCCAACGGTTGCCTTCCTGGACGGTATGCTCGACATCGTCGATGACTACAATGACCAGAAAGAGTGCCAACCCATCATCCGCAAGTGCATGACACTGGTCACACACTACAACATGTCCATGTGGTGCGTGCTCCATGAGAACCCCACCGCCGAGAAGATGGTTGGAACCCTGGGCTCAGTCTTACAGCGTAAGGTCACCGAGTGCTTCACCGTAGTCAAGCACAAACATGACAAGAACTTCCCCACCATGCCCGACATCTTCTTCCAGGTACAGCAGCCCAAGGCCCGCGGCAAGGATCTGGAAGACTGGTGCTTCAAGATTGACAACACTGAGGACTGGGGACGTCCCGTCGAGCTCGATGAGAACGGTCAAACTGATACTCCGGAAGATCGTGCAGAACGAGATCTCATCCAGGAATGTGACGCTCTCTTCAAGGCCTACAACTGGGGACCTTCAGGCTGCACATACACAGAACTTGAGACGTTCCTCCACAGCAAGGGCATCTTATCCAACCGAAAGAAAAAGAAACTCTTCGACAAGGGTCTGGAGAAGAACATCATCTACAAGGACAGCAAGAAGAAATACCACTACAACGGTCTTTTCAAACAGCTTCCCAATGATGAAGTAAAACCACTCCCATTTGAGGCTCCTGAAGAGGAGCAAGAAGAAGCCCCATTCTAAACGGTTTTTCCGCTTAGCCCCGTACCCCCGGCCCCCACCCCCTCTTATAGAGGGGGATGGGGCCGGATGGAACCGGGCGCGCGGGCGACGCGCACATGCGTACATGCGCGCATGTAAGGCTTTACAGCATATTAACTTGATTTCTTAACCACCCGCTTATGCCTAAGATTGAACAAACAACCATCGACCGCATCCTCGCCGCCGCCCGCATTGAGGAGGTTGTGGCCGACTTCCTCCCGCTCCGCAAGTCAGGCGTCCGCTATCTGGGCCTCTGTCCTTTCCATGATGACAACCATCTGGGCTCCTTTGTGGTCTATCCCAAGGGCAACTGCTTCCGCTGTTTTGCCTGTGATGCCAAGGGAGGCTGTGTGGACTTCCTCATCATGCACTGTAAGATGAGTTACCCCGATGCCATCCGCTGGCTGGGCCGCAAGTACGGCATCCCCACTGATAACATCCCGGTCAACTTCACTCCGCCGCCAGCCCGACCGGCACCCCCGCCACTCCCCATGCTGGAACTCCCCATGGATATGGTCACCGCCCGTGAGCACACCGGTGCTGATCAGCTCTGCAACTGGCTCCGCTCACTCCCCTGGGACAGCTTCCAGCGTCGTCACATAGAGCCCGTCCTCAAGGAGTACCACATCGGCCACTCCATGCACGGCCACACCATCTTCTGGCAGATCGATGACCAGCAGCGTGTCCGCACCGGCAAGATGATGCTCTACCGCCCTGATGGCCACCGTGACCGTGAGTCCAAGTGGAACTTTGACTACATCCATGCCGCCCTGTTCCGTGCCGACAACCATCCGGAGTGGGATGCCGACAAGCAGGAGATGCGCCAGACCCTGTTCGGTATGCACCTCATCGACTCCTATGGATCTGAAGCAGCTGTCCGCATCGTAGAGTCTGAGAAGACAGCCATCTTCATGGCCATCGCCTATGGTAACAACAAGAACCAGGTGTGGATGGCATGTGGCGGCGCCGAGAACCTCACCCGCGACCGTCTGGAACCCATCATCAGCCGTGGCCGCCGCATCATCCTCTATCCGGATCGTGACGCCATTGAACGCTGGGAGCAGAAAGCCGCCCAGCTCCACTATGACCGCCTCACCATTGACACCGAGCCTGTGCGCAAGTGGTGGATCAGGGAGGACGGTCCCAAGGCCGACATCGCCGATGTCCTGCTGCGTCTGCTCAACGACCACCGTGGCCGTCAGCCGCAGGCCCTTGTAGAAGTAATAGAACAGAACCCTGTACTCCAGGATCTGGTCGATAAGTTCAACCTCAAACCCGATTAACTATGGCAATAGGAGAACAAGAAAGCCAGGAACGCTTCAAGGTACTGGCCACCAAGATAAGCCCCGAGATGGCCGAGCAACTGAATGTCATCTGCAAGGCCATGGGAGTAGATATATACAACCTCCTCCAATGGTTCGTCTATACTCTCATCCGGGCCAGCAGTCCACAGCATGAACTCACTCCCGAGATCCGCCGCCTGATGACCCTCATGGAGTCAGATCACGGATGGCAGAAAGCCTTCAACCTGGTCAACCAAAACCGCCTCAACGTGGCACAGACCATCCTCATCCTGGAGCAGGAAGGCCGCAAGGGCTTCGGTGCCGTGATGATAGACAAACCCTGGATGGGAGAGTCCCGCCAGACGGAATGTGTCGATGAGATCCTGGAGCGTGTGACCGAGGTCTGCATGAAGGGCATCTATCGCCGACTGCGTCTGGTCGGCGCATCACTGGGATGTGAACATCTGAGCGATGTGCTGCTGACCATGATCGAGGATCAGATGCGCATGGATCAGGAGTCGAGCGACTTCACCGAGATGCAAGGCCCGGACAACATCGCAGACAATGGTCGCCCGTACCAGTATGCCGCCCGGACCAAGACCCGCCAGCACCGCACACCGGACAGCCTGGCCGAGAGTCAGTCACGCTTCAACTTCGACCAAGACCCCGATGGCACACAGTAAACTCTACGTCCAGCTGATGAACAGCCGCGAGTGGCGTGAGCTCAGAGCTCAGAAGCTGCGAGCCAACCCTCTCTGTGAACGCTGTCAGGCCCAAGGTTATGTGGTCCCGTCCCGCTGCGTCCATCACCTGGTCGAAGTGGAGAGCGGGCGCACCGAGCAGGAGTGCCGCGAGATCTGCTTCCAGTGGACCAACCTTCAGGCCCTGTGTTACAAGTGCCACGGCGACATTCACAAGGCCGCCAGGTCCCACAGCAAAGAGGCGCACCAGCAGCGAGCATCTGACCGGCTTCAGCAGTGGATCAAGAGTCATCAACCCGCCGGATCATCCGACTCAAAAAAATCCTGACTCCGGGGCATGTTTTAAATTCAAGACCAAAAACATTCCCAAAT
>JAEIGA010003676.1_pt1 | contig 23912 bp, 24 predicted proteins | sample 9270691 | NCBI WGS metagenome assembly JAEIGA01 (sample SAMN17057246, study PRJNA624740) | gut metagenome | biome: biome; isolation source: fecal sample | host: Bos grunniens | place: China: Xizang | collected 2019 | reverse complement strand
GATTGGCGGCGACATCGCGTTGAAGGCTCTTATCAACCGTATGGTTAAGGAGCAGAACAGCAAGGCTGTGGAGGAGGCTCTGGTTGCAGGTCTTCTCTCATTCAACGGCAAGATCAACGACGAGTTTGTTCGCGTTATGGATACCAACTCATCGGCTCGTGCCATCGCAAAGCAGGTACTCTCATCACGTCGTATCCCCGCTGCTGCATCGAAGGTGCTGGTATGGGTTGACAACGGCGGTGACGACACTGCTATCCCCGCACTTACAACCAATGCTGTAGAGGCTAACTTCGCTGCATTGTGCAACCTCTTCGAGCAGGGCAAGCCTATGGGCGACGCTATCCTGAAGGCTATTCAGGAGAAGCCCGCTTCGGAGCAGGCAAAGATGATTCAGGATCGCATGGCTAAGGCTGGCGCGAAGAAGCATATCTACTACCCCATCCTCGCCGCTACGGGCGCAAAGGAGGCTGTAGAGCCTATCGTTACAGGTTATAAGTCATCAACTGGTGAGGCGCAGGCTGCAGCATTCGAGGGTCTGTGCACACTCAATGACGACAGCGTACTGCCCACACTGCTCGAGGCAGCGGCTAACCCCGCACTCAAGGAGAAGGCGTTGGCACGTTTCATCGCTCTTACACAGTCATCAACCACGCTGAGCAATGACCAGAAGTATATGAACTACCGCAAGGCTATCGAGGCTGAGCCTTCTAACACATTGAAGAATCGTGCCCTGAGCGCACTCTCACCCACGCAGACATATCCCGCTATGATGCTTGCGGCGGAGTATATGGACGCCGAGGCTACAGCACAGGCTGCGGCTAACACCGTACTGGAGATTGCAACTAAGCACCCCGAGTTCTACTCAGCTGAGGTTAAGGCTCTGCTGGAGAAGGTTGCTGCAACGGTAAATGATGGCGACGCTGTTTACAAGCGCAAGGATATCGAGAACTTCATCAACGACAACAAGGCTCGCGAGGGCGTATCTATCCTCACTCCCCTCTCAGCAGAGGAGCAGAAGGAGGGCTTTGAGCTCTTGTTCGATGGTCAGAATATGGACGCATGGACAGGTAACCTGGAGGCATACCAGCCTATGAACGGTTATATGTACGTTACAGCGGCTTACGGCACAACAGGTAACCTCTACACCAAGAAGGAGTATGCCGACTTCGTGCTTCGCTTTGAGTTCTGCTTCGACCGCGACGGCGTGAACAACGGTATCGGTATCCGCACTCCGATGGGCGTAGATGCTGCATATCACGGCATGGAGATTCAGGTTCTGCACCACGACTCACCCATCTACAAGAACCTGCGCGAGTATCAGGTACACGGCTCTGTATATGGTATCATCCCCGCAAAGCGCATCAAGTGGGGCGCACTGGGCGAGTGGCACCAGGAGGAGATTCGCGTGAAGGGCGACCGCATCACCGTAACGGTTGATGGTCATGTTATCGTCGATGGCAACATCCGCACCGCAACGAAGGGTCACAACGTGGCTCCCGATGGCAGCGACAAGAACCCCTACACCGTAGATAAGCTCAACCACCCCGGTCTCTTCAACAAGAAGGGTCACATCGGTTTATGTGGTCACGGTGAGGGTATCAAGTACCGCAACATCCGCGTGAAGGAGTTGTAATATATGATTGACGAGCCCCACAAGGCTCAAAAATAAAAAACTGCCTGGCCTTACGGCTGGGCAGTTTTTCTATACTTATATATAAAAGGGGCAGTCGGATATAACTCCGTACCGCCCCATATCTTTACGCCTTATGCGCTCTATTTCATTGCCTCCTGCATAAGGTCGATGCCTCGCAACACCTTCTTAAAAGGTCCTTCCTGATCCATATCCAACTCCCACGGAGCCATCATGAAGCCCATAAGACGCTCTTTTGAGACGGTTTTGCGACACATCTGCACCAACTTGCCAATCACATCGTCGGCTCCCACGCCGAGCTCACGACGTGTCTGCCCAACCCAGTTGGTGCCGCAGGGAACCTGATCGAAACCGGCCTCGTCCAACTTGACGTAGGCTTTCAATATTCTGACATTTGACGTAGTGTTGGTCTCTATGTCGAAGCCACCATACTTCTCGTCATAGAACCAGTTCTGCTGAATCACACTCTTCGGGCAACGCTCGTAGAAATCCTCATTCCACCAGCAGTAGTCGCTCCACATCCAAACACGCGCACCGTGTGACTCCACCGTACGGACAATATGGAGAAAATCCTCCCACCACACATCGCCCTTACGCACGCAGATATAATGCGACTGCTCGCCCTCGAGGAAATTTGCTCGCTCCTCATCCATACCAATATGGAAGAATCGGGGATGACCAAAGATCTCCATCACGTCGCTGATCACCTCCTCACACATGCGATAGTAGGGCTGCGATGACACCATATGGGTATAGTCGCACATCCAGCCGTTATGCGTAGTCGAGAAATTCAACTTAGGAATGGCCTCAATGCCCAGGCTATTCATATATGCTATCTCCTCGCGCATCTTCTCGACACTCCACGTACCCTCGATAGCAAACTCGGGATGGCTGGGATAGAACAAACCCTCACCCAGGTCGATGACAATCATATTGATGCCCGCCTTAGCTGCGTAATCGACAGTATAACGCCAGCGCTCGTCAGTCCATACCATATTTGTATATGGTTTACGAACCAGAGTCTTTGAACCCTCAATATAATTTTCGCCCATAAGCACGCTGGGGTAGTCGCACCACATATTGCGACCCAGATGCAGCAGCAGGGAGCGAATATCTCCATTTGGGGCAGTTGCAGTCTGGGGACCGAACTTTGGAATAGAGACTTTTTTCTGTTGTGAGCAACTTATTCCAACTCCTAAAGCGGCCAGGCCAACGGCAGTCTGGACGATAAAATCCTTTCGTTTCATATTTTCTTCATGTTAGCGGTTAGTTTTTCATGTTGTCCTGAGGACGGAGTATAGCAAATATACGAAAAAATCTCCAGCAATCGTAATTTCACCCCCTCTTTTGGATGCCTGAAGACCTCAAAATAGGGGTATTCCTGCTCTTGGAGTGACAAAAATGCGATTTTTTGCATTTTTTTTGTACAAAAATTTGCAGAGTCCGATTTTTGCCGTATATTTGCAGTGTCAAAACAAAATGGTGGATTCATCTAAGGGCTAGGATACATGCCTCTCACGCATGACATAGGGGTTCGAATCCCCTATCCACTACAAGAAAAGCCTTCCAAATCTTTGGAAGGTTTTTTTGTTAATATAAACTTCGCCACATCTATGAGTCAGCTCTTCATCCCGCACAACTATCAGGCTGCGCTAAGCCTTCAGCAGACCGAGATAGCCATCAAGCAGATAAAGGATTTCTTCCTGAGCAACATTTCAACCGAATTGCGCCTGCGCCGTGTGACGGCTCCGCTCTTTGTGTTGAAGGGACTCGGCATGAACGACGACCTGAGCGGCACGGAGCGCCCCGTAACATTCCCCATAAAGGATATGGCCGAGGCAGAGGCTGAGGTGGTACACTCGCTTGCTAAGTGGAAGCGAGTAACACTGGCCGAGTATGAGGTGCCCGAGGGTTACGGCATCATCACCGACATGAACGCCATCCGCGCTGACGAGGAGCTGGACAATCTGCACTCACTCTATGTCGACCAATGGGACTGGGAGCGTGTGATGCCCGAGAGCGAGCGCACGGTGGAGTATCTCAAGCGCATCGTGGAGCGTATCTATGGCGCGATACTGCGCACCGAGTATCATATCTGCGAGACATATCCCCAGATCAAGCCCTTCCTGCCCGAGCAGATTACATTCATCCACGCAGAGGAGCTGCTGCAGCGCTACCCCACGCTATCGGCCAAGGAGCGCGAGGATGCCATCTGCAAGGAGTATGGCGCAGTATTTATCATAGGCATAGGTTGCACGCTGAGCAATGGCGAGAAGCATGACCGACGCGCCCCCGACTATGACGACTACTCGACAGTGGACGATAAGAGGGGATTGGCGGGTCTTAATGGAGATTTGCTGATATGGTATCCCGTACTGGAGCGTTCGATTGAGCTCTCATCGATGGGTATTCGTGTGAATCGCGAGGCACTGGAGCGACAGCTACGCGAGAGCGGCAAGGAGGAGCGCAAGGCACTCTACTTCCATCGTCGCCTCATCGAGGGATCGCTGCCTCAATCGATTGGTGGAGGTATCGGCCAGAGCCGTCTCTGCATGATTCTGCTGCACAAGGCTCACGTAGGCGAGACACAGTCGAGCATATGGCCTGAAGAGATGCGCAAGGCTTGCCGCGAGGCTGGAATGACACTGATATAGAAAAAGGCTGCTAATTGTTAGCAGCCTTTTTTAGTATAATCTAACGCAGATATTCGCCTTTATACCTCATTCTTCACAAAGTGACTATAAAGGAGGAAGTTCAAGGCTTGCGAAGCGTGAGAAACCGCAGTTTACTCGGCGTAAATGAGGATTTCGAGCGCGAGCGTAACGCAGAAATTCACTTTTATAGTCACTTTGCCTATGGGACAGGATCATATCCACTCCCACCCCACGGATGACACCTCGCAAGTCGCTTCAACGTGAGCCAGCAACCTTTCAATGGGCCATACTTGCGCAGAGCCTCGACGGCATACTGCGAGCATGTGGGTGTATATCGGCACGAGGGCGGCGTAAAAGGAGATATGCAATATTGATAAAACTTCACCAACGCCAACAGAAGCCACGTAGCCACGCGCTTACACACGCTCAGAAATCTGTTGCAAGATTCGTTGCACGGCATGATCGATAGTTTTATACGAGTGACACTCCTTCGTTGAGTATATAAATGCCATCTGAATATGTGCTCCGGCATCGGCCAAACGCGCTCTTAGCTCCTCACGATTGAGACGATAGGCCTCACGCGTGCGACGCTTGAGCAAATTGCGGCGATTGGCTCGCTTATGGAATTTCTTGGGCACGGAGAACATCACCTCCACACCACGTTCACTCACCGCGCCATCCTTCTCAATTAGGTAAACATATCGAAAAGGATACACAAAGCCCCCCTGCCCCTGGTCGAACATACGACGTATGGCTGTCAGCGAGCGAAGACGCTCGGCACGTGGGAGGGAACGATCGGGCATGGTGAACGTTATTTCTTCTCGGTAGTGGTTGTGCTACGGACACGGCTCTTTTTGGCGAGCTTATTCTGCTGTGTGCGGATAAACTCCTCCTTGGCATCGTCAGTGTGAATCTCCACATCGGCAACCTGCTCACCCTTCTTAACCTTGGCGATATAGATATCCAGAGCCTTGGCCATCGAGGGAGCCTCGGGCGAGGGTGCAGCGGCCTTAACCTTCATGCCGGCCTCAAGCGCAACACGCAGCGTAGCCTCACCAAAGGTGGCGATAACGGGGAGCTCCTCCACAGAGTAGTTCTCCACAACACTCTTCACATCAGAGGGCGAGTAGAGAGCCATCACATCATAATCCGCGGGCTTCATGTCGCTCATATCGGCGGCAACGGTACGCGCCAGGATCACAGGGTTGAAGTTCATCTTCAGTTTCTCCAGTGTCTCCGGCAACTCGGGCTTATGCGGCTCACTCAGTGCAAGCAGGAAACGCTCGCTCTTGTGCTTGATGATCAGCTCCAGCAAATTGGTAAAGGTGCCATCGGCGAAAGAGATCTTACGCTTGCGATAGACAATATACTTCTGAAGATAAAGTGCTACAGCCTCCGTATTGCAGATATACTTCATGGTCTCGGGTACGGTGATACGTGCCTCCTCGCAGATCTTGAAGAAACTGTCGACGGTTGTGCGTGATGTAAAGATTACGGCTGTGTGGTCGAGGATCTCTATACGTTGTGCGCGAAACTCCTTCAGTGTAACGCCTACAACACGAATCAAGGGCTTATAATCTACCTCAACCTTATGCTTTGTTGATAATTCGAAAAAAGGTGACTTTTCTAAAACCGCAGGGCGCGGCTGCGAAATCAAAACTCTCTTTAACATTACTTTTTATTATATTACTACCTCAAGCGAACTGCCGCCTGCCACAAAAGTGTGAACGGCAAAATTTCGACGGTGCAAAGGTACAAAATCCAATGCAAAATCGAAACTTTTTTGGAAATAAAGAATCCTATACTCTCTCTCACAAATAAAATTAAGGCTATGGCTGCCGCCACACATCCTATCTCGAGCCACACATCGTATGCTTGCCCCTGCCCGGTGATGGCAATAAGCAACAGCGGCGCCGAAAGAAGGGTCGCCAGCACGAAATATGACAAACGAATACGCAGCAACGATGCCACCTCGCCCATAGAGTGTGTGACCATGCCTATGGCTCCAAGCACCATATTCTGCGCAAGGATAACTACCAGAAACAGAGCCATAACGGCAAATGGCGCGTAGAACATCAACTCGTGCGACAGGGCCGCATTGATGTGCATCGTAGCTCCCGTCGCGATAACGCCCACGAAACAGACTCCCAGCATGAAGAGTTTGCCCAGTGAACCATAAAATATATCGCTGCGACGACGCTCAGCCACTCGTCCCGACGCCACCACATCGCGGTGGAAAACAGATGAGAGGAGAGCCTTCACATCGTCAAAATAACGATAAAGACAAAATATATAGTACAGAAATAGTGCTACAACCAGTAAATTGAACATCTCAACGCTCCATGCTGCGGGATTCCACCACGTCGTTGAGTGCAGAACCTGCTCGGCAAGCGCCTCACCCGACTCGACAACCCCGCCCGGCATAACACCCGGGGCCAGATGGCTTCCCGAGCCCATAACAGCTTCAACGTCGGCATCGTGGTAGAGCTCGCGAGCACGCTGCCACCCCTCCACAATGGAGCGGAAGGTATCGGGCGTAGCTGCCTCCTCATGAGAGATGATCTCAACCGAATCGGCCGAATACAACTCCCCCGTCCAGCGATCCGTCAAACGACGAAGCGCACGCTCGGAGAGGGTGTCAAGACCCGACAGGCGAAGTGAATCGATAGCCATTAGTCGAAAATACGTTTAAGCGTTATGCGAATTGTGGTACCACGTCCCACTTCACTCTTGGCCACGGCAATCTTGCCATGGTGATAATCCTCAACAATACGACGCGCCAGCGAAAGACCCAGACCCCAGCCACGAGTCTTGGTGGTAAAGCCTGGTTCGAAGATGCGCTTCCAGTTGCTCTTGGCAATACCCTTACCCGTATCGCTCACATCGATATATACCGATCGCTCACTTGACGAAAGGTGTACCTCCAGATCACCCTGTCCCTGCATGGCATCGAGCGAGTTTTTCATCAAATTCTCCACCACCCACTCAAACAGAGCCACATTCATATTGGCTTTGACAGGAGCCATTGCAAGGCCATTATACGAGAGTGTCACATTGCGTGGAACACGCTTGCGGAAGTACATCACCGTCTCGCCCACCACCTCGTTCACACTATTGGGTGAGAGTTCGGTCTCGGAACCGATCTTCGAGAAGCGTTCAACGATCTTCATCAGGTGCTGCAGATCCTTATTCATCTCATCAAGCGCTGCGCCATCGACCTCCATCGAGCGCAACACCTCGGTCCATCCCAAAAGCGATGATATGGGCGTACCCAGCTGATGGGCAGTCTCCTTGGCCAGACCAATCCACACACGGTTCTGCTCGTCCTGCTTGGTGGACTGCAGAGCGATATAGGTGAATATCAGAAATATAAAGATAATAAGCCACTGCACATAAGGGAAGTAGTAGAGCGCCGTGAGCAGATCCGATCGACCATAAAAGATTATATGGCTGCGGTTGCTCGGCCACATAAGTCGCACCGTGCGGGGGGTATTCTCCTCGGTCAGCTCGTTGAGCTTATGACGGAATCGCTCCGGATCCTCCAGTATATCCTCGTCGATGCGGTTACTCATCACCAGCTCCAGATTCTCATCCGTGATGATGAAGGGGATGTTGTTGTGCGTGCTGACAATATGCGAAATCAGCGGATCGACAAGATAGTTGCCAAAGGCCTCGCGACTGACTCGCTCCATGGCAGCCACCCACAGGTTCACATCGTTCTGCTCCTTCTGACGCAGAATATCGGCAAGCTTATATGTATAAGCCAGCGACAATGCCGCCAGAACCACACCGATGACAATAACCACGATGCGGCTGCGAAACGATATTTTAAGCCCCGAAAATTTCATCTTCCGTTAATTCTTCTCCGTATCCTGCTCCTGCAAAATGCGCGCATAACGCTCACCATCGCGCAGCAGATCAACAGCCTTGAGCACCGCACTGTCGCGCACTACGTTATACTCCACCACGCCCTGCTGGTAGTTGTGACGCAACACCACGTCGGCATTGATCAGGTTCTCGATCTCGGCACGGTAGTTATGCAGGTTATCCAGCTTCTGATCCTTGAGTTTTGACTCGATCTGCTTCAACTCCTCGGCGAAGTCGTCGTCATAACGCTCCTGCTTCGAGGTACGCTGCAAAGCCTCCAGCGCCAGACGTGTCTGCGACTGGTAGGGCACATCCTTATCCTCCATGAAACGGATAAAATCCTCGTAGTCCTTGTCCGTGATGGAGAAGGTCTTGTTATCGACTGCGAGCGAGGGGTTGCGACGCATATACTCGTCGAGGAAATCCTCAATGTAACCCATATTGTAGAGCACAACGGCGAAGGTCGAGATATACTCGGGATCGAGCTTTACGTCGGGCATCAAACCCTTGCCATCATAGACCTTGCGGCCATTGCGGGTACGAAACTCGCTGATCAGCGAGTCGGGCACCACCTCATCGCGGCCCGAGCCCTGATAGTTCACCCTCTGCACACATCGTCCCGAGGGGATATAGTATTTTGCTGTTGTCAGCTTCAGGTAGGCATCATAACCCAGCGGCACAACATTCTGCACCAAACCCTTGCCGTATGAGCGCTGACCCATCAGCACGGCACGATCCATATCCTGCAACGCTCCGCAGACAATCTCCGAGGCCGAGGCCGAGTTGGCATTGATCAGCGTCACGAGAGGGAGATCCGGCAGAACTGGGTTCGACTCGGTAGAGTAGGTCTGCGAGGTGCGCGCCGTGCGGCCCTGCATCTTCACCACCTCCGAACCCTTGGGCAGGAACATCGAGAGAATCTTCACAGCCTCCGACACACTGCCACCACCATTGTCGCGGTAGTCAAGAATCAGCCCCTTCAGCTCGCCCGTTGTACGCAGGCGCTCGATGGCAGCACGCATATCGTCGTAGCAACCATCCGAGAAGTCGTCATGGCGTATATAGCCTATGCCATCGGCCACGTAGCCAGCATATGGCACTCCGGGGATAGAGATACGCTCGCGCTCAATCTCCATCTCCTCTACCTTGCCTGTCATCAGACGCTTAACACCCAGGCGCACCTTTGTGCCGGGCGTACCCTTAAGCTTCGACGACACCTGATCGGTCGTGGCACGGGTCACATCCTCACCATCGATGGTGACGAACTTATCGCCAATCTTCAGACCCGCCTTATCCGAGGGCGAACCCTTGTAGGGCTGGGCGATGACAACACCACTGCTATCGCGCTTCATACGAATCGTGGCACCGATACCGCCATACTTACCCGTAGCCTGAAACTCAAAATCCGACATTGCCTGCTCGGACATATACTCGGTGTATGGATCCAGATTGCGAACCATACCCATCGCTCCATCCTGCATAAGGTCGTCGGCCGAGACCACATCAACATACTGCGTCGATAGCTCGCGCATCATGTTGACCATAATCTCCATGTTGCGTCCCAGACCAAAATCATCACGCATAGCCCATATGCCCGTAGCGGCAGAGGCCGCCATGAGCGCCATAAGGCCATATCTCTTCACTCTTTTCATCTTGCTAAAATTTATCTTCCCCACGGACGGTACATAACCTTGGCCACACCGCGACGGATACCCGTAATATTGATCCACTGCGCATACTGCTCCACCACGATCTCATCCTCGAAGAGCATCACAATACGATCCAAAATGCTGGTGGCGCGAAAGACCATGCGACCTTCGCTCTCCTCGCGCAGTGTATAGCCGGCAAGAGCCATATTCGCCAGCAACGAGTCACGCTCCTCCGCCATATCGCACTCCACGCGACGCGTCATAAAGCCAAAGCGGGGATAGAAAGCTGACAAAACAACCACGGCTGCCATAAGGAGCTGTCCCCTGGTGGTCTGAAGTGTTGCCACGACATAATCCATCACACTTACGTCCATTCCTCGCATAGTCTTCAGGCTGAGCCATACAACCGCCAAATAGATAACGCAGAAAGCGAGCAAATATTTCACCGCACGAATCAAATATCTCATAATCATAAAGTTTTTACGTTAAACAAATCTTTCTCTTATCGAATCAGCAACACGCGTCATCAGCCATGCAGGCGTAGAGGTAGCACCGCAGATACCTACGCTCTGACAACCCTCGAACCACTCAGGCTGCAACTCGCTCTCCTCCTCTATGTTGTAGCAACGCTCATTGTGTTTGCGACAGACATTGAAGAGTACACGCCCGTTGCTCGATTTCTTTCCACATACGAAGATAACCACATCGAAGCGCGTAACAAACTCGCTGAGCGCCTTCTCGCGGTTTGACACGCGACGGCAGATCGTATCATCCACAACAAGCATATCGTCACTTGCCACACGCTGTTTCATCTTTTCGGCCAGCGACCAGAAGAGAGCCAGACTCTGTGTAGTCTGCGAGAGGAAGAATATGGGACGTGAGAAATCTATCTGCTGAAGATCCTCCTCACGCTCCACAACAATCGTCGGATGCTCGACCTGACCCGTCAGACCGACAACCTCGGCATGGCCTCGCTTACCCAGAATCACAACCTGACCACCCGCACTCTGCATCTGCTCGTGTGCCGCCACAACCTTACGCTGCAGCTGCGCCACCCCGGGACACGTAGCATCAATGATGCGGATGCCGAGCTGCTCGGCACGCTGGTATGTTGTCGGGGGCTCGCCATGGGCACGGATAAAGAGGTCGCGATGGGCAAGATCCGACATATCGTCGTGCGTAACGGTACGCAGACCCAGGCTCTCAAGGCGCTGCACCTCCATACGGTTGTGGACAATATCGCCAAGCGAATAGACCTCGCCACCCAGCTCTTTCAGCGCAGCCTCGGCCTTCGAGATGGCTCGCACCACACCGAAGCAGAAACCCGAATTCTTATCTATCTCAACATACATAGGCTATGCATTTACAATTCCCTCATATCGTTCCATAAACCACGCCATCTGCTCCTCGACGCTCATGTGACTATTGTCCAGCACAACGGCATCCTCAGCCTGACGCAGGGGTGAGATCTCGCGCGTCATATCGGCCTTGTCGCGCGAGATGACATTTTCCAGGATCTCGTCCATCGTAACATCGTCGCCCTTAGCCTTGAGCTCGGCATAACGACGCTCGGCGCGCACCTTAGGATCAGCTGTCATAAATATCTTGAGCTCGGCTGCGGGGAATACCACCGTACCGATATCGCGGCCATCCATGACAACACCCTTCTGGCAACCCATCTGCTGCTGCATAGCAACCAACTTCTCACGCACGGCACCAATAGAGCTTATGCGGCTCACAGCGTTGCTGACCTCGATCGAGCGAATCTTATGCTCGACACACTCGCCGTTGACATAGACATCGCTGGCACCACGTTCAGCGTTGAAGCGAAACGATATGTTAATCTCGGGCAGAAGGCTCACCACCTTCTCCACATCTACAGCCTCAGCCGTGATGGCACCCTGCTCCAGAGCGCAGAGCGTCACGGCGCGATACATCGCACCGGTGTCGATAAAAATATAGCCCAGGCGTGCTGCGATAGCCTTGGCGAATGTACTCTTGCCACACGACGAAAAGCCGTCGATGGCGATAATTATCTTTTTAGTGGTCTGCTCCATTATACGGGAAGAATATCAAAAAAGGTTGAAATAATTGTATATACACCCAGCAAGCCAATGATTATGCCGGCTACGTGGTTGATCGTAAGCATATGACGCGGGCGAAAACGACGACGGAAGTAGTCGATGGTAAAGGTCAATCCTACCCACCACGCTACGGCACCGGCAAAGAATCCGAGGATGGTCATGCCGCTACGTACAAGCGAAGCCACATCGCCATCGGCCTGCAAGCCGACATTGAACATGGCGAAGAATGCCAGCAGATAGGGAATAACGACAACGAAATTTGCCAGTGTGAAGACAAACATCGACGAATAGTCTTGCCAAAGATTGCTCTTGCCGGCTCGATTCCTGCGAATCTGCGGCACAGGATTCTGGAAAAAGATATAGACACCCACAATCACCACAAATATACCACCTATGACCTGCAGGATGGCGCTATACTCCTCGATCTGCGCCTGCAGCATCGAGTAGAAGAAGAAGGCGATGATTGCCATTATCATATCAGCCGTAGCCACACCCAGACCCGAAGCCAGACCCGAACGGCGGTTCTTGCTCAGCGTGCGCTGAATGCAGAGAACGGCTACGGGGCCAACGGTGATGGATGAAGCCAGACCTACACCCATTCCACGAACGAAGATATCTAATGCTGTTACGATCATTGCGGATGAAAATTCAATTCCAGGGTGCAAAGTTAGGAATTTAATATGAAATATTAAAGCCCCGCGCCTACATTCGCTCCATATGGTGCGATTATTGTCACCCAGGCGCAGACTAATGCGAGCAATTGTTAATAAATTATCGAAAACTTTCACCTTCAATGGCGATACTCGCATCCGAGAAATATTAATTTTGTATCCGTAATAAATGTTGATTTATGGCAGATTTTCAAAAACAAGGCATTGAGATCAACCTGCCCGAGCAGGTAGCCGAGGGCCACTACTCCAACCTGGCCATCATCTCTCACTCGCCGTCGGAGTTTATTATTGACTTCGCCACTGCACTCCCCGGATTGCAGAAGGCCAATGTCAAGAGCCGCGTAATCCTCACGCCCGAGCATGCCAAGCGATTGCTGCTCTCGCTGCAGGAGAATATTACTCGCTACGAGAGTAATATCGCTAAAATCGAGATCCATCGCAATGCTCCGCTTGCAGATGACCCGATTATCAACATGGGTCCTATGGGAAAAGCTTGATCACGCCTGATGGCGACAAGAATAGGAATTCAGTTTTGATGTTGTGAATAACGAAAGAGGCTGTTGCGCAACAGCCTCTTTTTTTGTCCTTATAGAATCTCTGCCACGACATAGTTACTGCCGCCGACAAATATCGCATCATCCTCACGTGCCAGCGCCCGAGCCCTGGCCATAGCCTCGGCAACTGAGGGCTGCACCTCACCGCTAAGCCCCACTCGCGCAGCCTTGTCGGCCAGTTCACCTGAGGGCAAAGCACGCGGCGTAGCAGCCTGCGTGAAGATATAGTGAGCACCTTTAGGTAACATCTGCAGCACCTTGTCAATCTCCTTATCGCGGGCAAAGCCAATCACGCAATAGAGGGCCGGATGATGTTCCAATAGCCCAGCAAGCTGTGCTGCCACATACTTGAATCCATGGGCGTTGTGTCCCGTATCGCAGACAACAAGAGGCTTCTCGCCAAGTCGCTGCCAGCGACCCGCCAGAGAGGTTGTAGCGGCTGCCGTAGCCATGCCAGCGAGGAATGCACGGCGACTGATGGTGATGGGTGTATGACAATCCAGATAGTCGGCTGCCGAGGCAACGGTAAGCACATTATGTCGCTGATAATCACCCTTTAGATCAACATCCACAGAGAAGAGATGACCGTCGCGACAACGGCGAATCTCAAACCGCTGACCACGCTCTGCATCCTCCTGTCCGAGCAGCTGAATATCCCGCTGAGCATAGATCACTCGCGAAGAGAGTTCGGCTGCACGATTCTCAAAGACCGCATCATACTCCTCCGACGACTCGCCCAGCACAACGGGCACACCTCGCTTGATGATACCAGCCTTTTCGCGCGCTATGGCGGGCAACGTATCACCCAGCAGATCGGTGTGGTCCATGCCGATATTGGTTACGATGCTGAGTACGGGGTGGATGATATTGGTAGCATCAAGGCGACCTCCGAGGCCGGTTTCGATGACGGCCACCTCGACATCGCTATCCGAGAAGAAGTCGAAGGCCATGGCCGTAGTCATCTCAAAGAACGAGAGGTCGAGCGAGCGCATACGCTCGCGATGGTGAGCCACAAACTCCACTACGCGCTGCTCCGAGATCATCTGGCCATCGACACGCATACGCTCGCGAAAATCCTTCAGGTGCGGCGAAGTGAACAATCCCACACGATAGCCTGCATGCTGAAGAATCGAGGCCAGCATATGTGATGTTGAGCCCTTGCCGTTGGTGCCGGCGACATGGATGGAGAGAAAATTATTCTGCGGATTGCCCAGCGCACGACAAAACTCAGCCACGCGCTCCAGGCCCGGCTTATATGCATCCGCTCCGACCACCTGAAACGAAGGTGTCGTAGCGAAGAGATATTCAACTGTTTCCCTGTAATTCATATCAATCAACCAAGTGGTTTCTTTTTCTTACCCGATAGGCGATAAAGTACATCACCGCAAGGAAGGTCAGCAGCAATGCCAGGCGTCCTACCCAGTCGCCATAAGTGACATATATTGTCTGTCGGGTTGAGCGCTCGACATCCTGCGTGAGCACTCCTCGCTCATCCCACTCCAGGCGCTGCTCCACATCGCCGCGCGAAGTGATAAATCCCGAGATACCCGTATTGGCACTGCGCGCCACGGCTCGGCGTGTCTCGATAGCTCGCAGACGGCAGAAGTCGAACAGACGACGATGCCCGTGCGTATCGCCCCACCAGCCATCGTTTGACATCAGGAGCATAATCTCCGCACCCTCGCGCACAAAGCGTGCAAACCACTCACCATAAAGGCCTTCGTAGCAGATGGCCGGGCCGACCTTCAGGCCGTCGCGCTCAAACACAGTAGCACGGTCGTTGCGTCCCAGTTGTCCTGTCATACCGCCCAGATCGATGAACGAATTGACAAACAGAGGCATAGCCTCAACGCCGATCACAAGGCGCATCTTATGGTGCAGATCGCCACGGTCGCTACCGATGGCAATAGAGGAGTTATAGACATCGTAATATGCTCCCATGCCCTGACGTGCTGTGGGCGTGGGAGGCACCGTAGAGTCGTAATACTTTACCGTCGTGGCGCCAATCGTAGCCATAGCATCGGCATGGCGGCGCTGCAACTCATTGCGAAGCATACCAACACCAGCATTCATTGCGATGGGGTCGCCCTCATCAATGGTTACAGGCAGAGCCGTCTCGGGCATAACAAGCAGTTTTGAGTCGGCCGGTGACTGTGAGATCAGATCAAGGAGATTATCTATCTGCTTGCGGGGTGTATTATTAAACTTCTCCTCATAGCAATCGACATTGGGCTGAAGCACCGATACCTTCACGCGCTCGGTCTGCGGCTCATAGGTAAGGTATATCACCAGCGAGAGCGCAAGAGGCAGAGCAGCAGCCACGGCAGCCTTTATATATGAAGCGCGCGAGCGCAGTTTCCAGGCCTCGTAAAAAAGTATATTACAGATCAATACCCACGCAGTACCGCCCATCACGCCGGTGTATTCGTACCACTGCACAGCCCACACATCACCCGAGAACCCATTACCCAGCGTGAGCCACGGGAACGAGATGACCTCGGTGTAGGTATAGAGGTACTCGGTGGCTACCCATGCGGCCACCAGCACCGTAAAGGCGATGCTTCGCGGGGCACGTTTGCTAACGTAGTGGAAGAGCATAAAGGCTACCATGTTCCACCACGTTGAGAAGAATGTTGCAGCCAGGGGACCTGCGGGCGTCGCTATCCATATCCACCACACCGTCGCGGCATTCCACATAACGAATGTAAGGGATGCCCACCCTGCCATGCGCCACCAATCGCGCGCAGAAGAGCCTAACGAGTCACTTATATATAATAGTGGAACAAGCGCCACAAGCAGCGTGAGGCCGCTTCCGCCTACCCAGCCAAAGGAGAGCAGAGCCACCGAAAGGAGTACGCACAAGAGTTTTTGTCGCATAAATCTTATATTTATTGCAAATATAGCACAAAAAAATTTTATATTGCGATGCAAGATTTTGCAATTAGCGCGTTTAATGAATGGACGCACCAGGATGGAGCGTAAAAAACAGACAAAACAAAAATAAAAATAGATTTATGAAGAGTATCAAATTTTCACTTCTGGCCGCTTTGGCCATCGTGGCTACCGCCACACTGCCCTCGTGCAATGTAAATGACAACGACGACATCGGCGCCCTCAACCCCGATGCACTCGTAACGATCAAGCCCGTCGATGCCAACTCATTCTATATGCAACTCGACGAGCGCACTACCCTCAAGCCTGTAAATATGAAGGGGTCACCCTATGGCGAGGAGGAGGTGCGTGCACTGGTATCGTTTGCCGAGGTGAGCGAGAATCCCGCGCCCTACGACAAGGCCGTACGCGTAACATGGATGGACGATATCCTGACAAAGCCCACCATCGTGCGTACAGCCGAAAATACGGAGGATTATGGTAACGACCCCGTGGAGATTGTCGATGACTGGGTGACAATTGTAGAGGATGGCTACCTGACTCTTCGCTTCCGCACCATATCGAGCAATACGGGACGCAAGCACCGTGTGAACCTCGTTGCCGAGAACCCCGAGAACCCCTACGAGGTGACATTCTACCACGATGCCGAGGGCGACAACTATGGCGACAGAATGTTCGACGGCCTGGTGGCATTCCGTCTCAACTCACTGCCCGACACCGAGGGTCAGATAGTAAAACTCAAGCTCCGCTGGGAGTCATTCTCTGGTGTGAAGGAGCACGAGTTCGACTACTGCTCACGCAAGGATAGTCCCCAGTCAGGCACACAGGCTGCCGTTCGCCCCACGCTCAAACTTCAATAAACTCATAGCGCCAATCCCGACAGGATTGGCGCACACACTATGATCCAGCACGTTGCAGAGACCGATCTGGTGCGCCTCGTAAAAGAGGGCAACCGCACCGCTATGCGAGAACTCTACGACCGTCACATTCGTTACCTGACGGGCGTAGCGGCTCGTTATGTGGATGATGGCAAGTTGCGCGACGTGTTGCAGGAGAGTTTTGTTAAGATATACACCTCTATCGGGCGCTTTGAACATCGTGGAGTGGGTTCGCTCCGAGCCTGGCTCACACGAATTGTAGTGAATGTAGCTCTGGACCACCTGCGGCAAGGGGCAAAAACTTCGCCCTTCACACAATATGAGGATCTTGCCGAGGATACAGAGCCCGAGGTGGAGGATGTGGCAATAGAGGTAATTCACCGTTTTATCCGCGAACTGCCGCCAGGTTATAGAACCATCTTCAACCTCTACGTATTTGAGGAGCAGAGTCATCGCGAGATAGCACAACGGTTAGGCATCAGCGAGAGCACATCGGCCTCGCAACTGCACCGAGCAAAGGCCATACTGGCACAAAAAATCAAAGAGTATAAAAAACAAAACCAAATATAAGATGAGTAATAAATGGAACGATGATCTTCGCCGCCGTATGGAGCAGTATGAGGCTTCGGCGCCTGATGATCTCTATGACGATATAATGAGTGCCTTGCCTGCAGAGGCACCTGCCGCACCCGTCGTAAGGTTGTGGCCACGTCGTATTGCCATAGTGGCTGCACTTGCTATAGCCATTGCCGCAGGTTACCTCACGCTCATCACTCCTGTGCCTATTGCAGACCATACTGTAGCCGATGCAGAGCACGCGGCGGAGAACTCATACCTCCCGCAGTCGGCACCCACTCTGGAGCAAGAGAGCCTGCTTGCCGATGCAGCCGCAGAGAAGATTCCTCAGCCACAACTTCGCACCAAGCAACACATTGCACAAAAGCAACTTACGCCATCTATAGATCTTACGCCCGAGCCAAACTCCCAGACGATGGCAATAGAGTCAAAAGCAGAGGAGCAATCATCGCTTGAGGATCCGACCATAGAGCGTAAAAACGATTCACAACGCTCTGCACAACCTCGCACCACGCAACAACGAGCCACGCAGCCTGCGCAGGAGAGAGTCATTGCAGCCGTAACACGAGGCAAGGCTGGTCGTCTGGCAATGGGTCTGCACGCCGCAGGCATCACCTTAGGACAAAACAATCACTCCACGCAGCAAGTCTTTACGGTCAATTCGGCACTCCATGGTGTGCGACACGATGATATAGCGGAAGAGGAGGCTACCGACGTGCTTCTCCACGATCAGGAGCGCACCATCTCCTCCGAGCGTCACCACCGTCTGCCCGTGCGAGCGGGAGTAACACTGCGCTACAACCTCTCGGATCGCTGGGCTATAGAGAGCGGTGTGACTTACACAAAGCTTTCGTCAGAGAGTTCGCTGGGCAATAGCGCCAACTACTACGACGAGCGTACCACGCTGCACTATATCGGCATACCCGTAAATGCAGTGTATAACATCTATCTATCGCGTCGCCTCTCGGTATATGCATCGGCAGGAGTTATGGCTGAAAAGGCCGTTTCGGGAGCCATACGAACGAACTATTTTCTTAATGGGGAGAATATAAATACCCTGCACTCGGATGTGAGCATAAGGCCCCTGCAATGGAGTGTAAATGCCGCTGCGGGTGTGCAGTATAACCTGTCACGATGGGTGGCATTATATGCCGAGCCGAGCATTGGCTACCACTTCGACAACGGCACAGCGATAGAGACGCTCTACAACGAGCGTCCGCTGGATTTTAATCTTGGGGTAGGATTACGATTTACTCTGCGATAGGCTCCTCAAAGCCCTCGACCGAGAGATAATCTATGAAAAGACGTCCCGAGAGGTGATCCACCTCGTGCTGGAAAATGACGGCCGTGAAGCCCTCGATTCGTTCGGTGTGCTCCACCCACTGCTCGTCACGATAGCGCAGCACGATCTCTTGCCAACGGCTTACATTGCCATACAGTTCGGGCACTGACAAACACCCTTCACCGCCATCGGCCTTCTCGCCTATGCGCTCAACTATTTCGGGATTAAGATAAAATTCGAAAGGCTCGACCTCCTTATCAAAACGCTGCACTGCAATGATATTGCGACGCACGCCCACCTGCGGTGCGGCAATACCCACACCCTCGGCCTCGGGGTTCTGCACCGTCTGAAGCATACGCTCACGCAGAAGAGCATACTCCTCCGAGCGGAGCATCTGCTCGCTGACCGGGAGCGACTCCTTGCGTAGTAGCAAAGAGTCGGTCGGATCAGCAATACTCAACACGCGCATAATACCATCACCTGAGGCATGGATCACATCCCGCTCAGATGCGGTGAATCCCTCGCCGCAGGCAACAAGTCCCACAGTGGCTGCAATCATCAGCAAAAGGCGTTTCATTACTATACTCGCTCCTTGATATCCTCGGGCAACTCGGGTGTTGCACCAGCCTGCGTGCAGACAAACGCTGCAGCCTCAACGGCCAGCATATGCGCCCAGCGCACCTCCAGACCGCCCAGCATACCCGACACGAATACACCTGTAAAGGCATCACCCGCACCAACGGTATCGACAACCTCGACCTTGGGTGTAGGCACGCACGATGCGTTCTCATCCATGCAATATACGAAGCTACCCTCCGTACCGCACGTAACAACCAGCATATCGAGACCGTAATTATCAATCAGGACATGTGCTACCGAGTGCTGATCGGTGAACTCGATGCCAACCAGACGGCACACCTCCTCCAGCTCCTCATAATTGACCTTGATCATGTCGCTCATCTTGAGTGACGACTCAATAATCTCCTTAGAGTAGTAGTTGCCACGAAGGTTGATGTCGCACACCTTCACGGCCTCCTCGGGCATAGCTGCAACATATGCCTCGATGGTCTTGCGTGAGGTCTCGCTGCGCTGCGCCAGAGTACCGAAGCATACAACGGCGGTATGCTTTGCCAGCTCCTCCATCTCCGCAGTAAAGGGGATGTTGTCCCATGCTGCGCCCTCGCGGATGTCGTACTGGGGTACACCCTCATCGTCAAGAGTCACATCCACAGTACCCGTGGGATAGGGAACAGTGTGCAGCGTTGCATCCAGACCCTTCTCCTTGATTGCCGAGCGAATCTCCTCGCCCAGAGCATCGTCACCCACTGCACTTATCAGATATGCCGGCATGCCGCACTGTGCCACATGGTGTGCAAAGTTGGCAGGGGCACCGCCCAACTGCTTACCCTCGGGGAGCATATCCCACAGTACCTCGCCAAGACCGACGACGAACATTTTATTTGTAAGATCCATCTTTTTTCTATTTTTATTGTTAATTACTTTTCGCCACAAAAAACCGGAATTTCGGAAAACTCCGCATTTTACCGTTACAAATATAGAAAAGTGTTTTGTTAATCGCAAAAATAAATTTTGTTATAGGCGTGGGTTGTAGTATATTTGCAGAAAGAATATTGCCATGAAGCAGTCAACGACGATAAACTACGAGCACTACGACTCGCTGCAGGATTTACCCGCCCAGGACTATGCCCTCGTCCAGGCGGCAAGAGTGGCGACCAAGTCATCTCATGCGCCCTACTCCCACTTTAAGGTTGGTGCCGCGGCACGGCTTCGTAGCGGAGAGATAATCTCGGCGGCCAACTGCGAGAGTGAGGTATTCCCATCGGGCATGTGCGCCGAGCGTTCGCTCATCTACTTCCACGCAAGCAACCATCCTGGCGATGCGATTGAGGCGCTGGCCATTGCATCCTCACCCTCGGAGCGCGAGTGCTACCCCTGCGGTGCATGCCGACAGGCATTGCTCGATGCCGAAACAAGACAGAAGTCCCCGATTCGCATCCTGATGGCAAGCGACAGTACGGCAACCGTGGTGGAGAGCGCCGAAGTGCTACTACCCTTTACATTCAAACTGTAGAATATGATACACCCAAAAGATATACTTTACGAGGATAACCACATAATCGTGGTGAACAAACGCTGTGGCGAGCTGGTACAGCCCGACCGTGAGACCGAAGAGGCGCTGGAGAACGACATCAAGACGATGATTAAGGTACGCGACCACAAGCCCGGAGATGTTTTTCTGGGCGTGGTGCATCGCATCGACCGCCCCGTGAGTGGCGCGGTGCTCTTTGCCAAGACATCGAAGGCTCTCACGCGTCTGAATGAGATGATCCGCACGGGCGAGATTCACAAGACCTACTGGGCCATCACCGAGGCTCGTCCCCAGACGGAGGAGGGTTCGCTCACGCACTACATCGTGCGCGATGGTCGCACCAACCGTTCGCGTGCCTACGACAAGCCCAAGGCCGATGGCAAGAAGGCTATGCTCAACTACCGCGTGCTGGGTTGCTCGACACGCTACACACTAGTGGAGGTGGAGCTGCTCACAGGCCGTCACCATCAGATACGCGCCCAGCTCTCGAAGATCGGCTGCCCGATCAAGGGCGACCTGAAGTACGGTGCCAAGCGCTCGAACCCCGACGGAGGCATATCGCTCCACTCGCGTCGTGTGGAGTTTCTGCACCCCGTACGCAAGGAGCCGGTCTCAATTACGGCACCTGCACCGAAGGATAATCTGTGGGAGTTTTTTGAATCAATGTAACGATGAGACTACTTATTCAGCGTGTAGCCGAGGCTTCGGTTACAATCGAGGGCCGTGTACACTCGCAGATAGGGAGAGGCTTGCTGGTATTGGCAGGCATCGAGGAGGCCGACAACGACGAGGATATAGCGTGGCTTGTGGGCAAGCTTCTGCGACTACGCATCTTCGACGATGAGGCGGGCATAATGAACCTGGACGTGCAGCAGACTGACGGAGATATTATGGTGGTGAGCCAATTCACCCTGCACGCCTCAACCAAGAAGGGCAACCGCCCATCATACTTCCGCGCCGCGCCGGAGGCTATATCACGTCCGATGTACGAAAAGTTCGTGCAGGCCGTAGCTAAGGCTTCGGGCAAGGAGGTTGCCACAGGCGAATTTGGAGCCGACATGAAGGTGGCTCTTATCAACGACGGGCCTGTAACGATATGGATTGATTCGCGCAACAGAGAGTAAAGATGAGAAGAAGAACCAAACGTATGGGCGGCCGCCGCACCACGATATACATAATTGTTGTGGGCTTGCTGCTTGCAGCGCACTACATCTACGATAATTTTGCACCCGAGGCAGCCATAGCCGCCGACTACGCCGGGCAAGTGGAGTTTGCAAGCGAGGAGCCCTCTGCGGAGGTCGCACCCCGCAAAGATACGGGAGCAGAGTGGGCCGAGCTCCCCTCTATGAAGCGCCAGAGCGATGATATTTACATCACATCGCACCATAGCGGTGCAATGCGCAACTATACGGTATGCTACAGTAGCGAACATCGTTCTCCGCTGTGGGTTGCAGCTCCCAGACATCGTGCATATACGGGAGATGTGAAGCGTGTGGACAACTACGATTTCGATCCCACACTGCCAGTGAACATACAGACACGACTCAACCGCTCGTATGGCGACTACACTCGTGGCCACATGCTGGGCTCGGCCGAGCGCACTGCCTCAACACATATGAACAACCAGACATTCTACGTCACGAACATTGCTCCGCAGCTGCGTGATGGCTTCAACGAGAGAGGTGGAGCATGGAACAATCTGGAGTATTTTGTTGACAAGCAGGTGTGTGCCGACACATTATATGTTGTAACGGGCGCCATCTATGAGCGATTCACCGACAGCGACGGCACAACAATTGAGCCCCGCACCACAAAGAACAAGAACGACGGCAAGCAGATAGGTGTGCCGACAGCATACTACAAGGCTCTATTGCGCACTCGATCGGGTCGCACGGGCAAGAGCGTAGCGCAGTGCAAGGCTTCGGAGCTGAAGTGCGCCGCCTTTATCGTAGGTCACCGCTCGGCATCGGGTCGCAAGCCCTCGGCCGAGGATATGATATCGATCAAGGAGCTGGAACAGATGACCGGCATCGACTTCTTTGCCAATGTACCCCACGCCCCCGAGCGTGAGGCCAAAGCCTCGGACTGGGGATTGTAATGTAAGACAATAAAAGTGATATTATGGATATAGCACAAGCAAAACGTAAGGAGAACATAGCCGAATATATTCTCTACCTGTGGCAGATTGAGGATCTGCTGCGAGCACTGCAGTTCAGCCCCGAGGCCATCTACTCGCAGTTGGTGGCGCCGCGCGAGGTGGAGGAGGAGCAGAAACATATCTTCCTGCTATGGTATATGGACATCGTGAACCTGCTGCGCAAGGAGGGTAAGGACGAGAGCGGCCATCTGGAGCATACGCTGCACCTGATTGCCGACATGCACAACCTCCATCTGCAGCTGATGCACCACCCCATAGGTGAGCACTACCGCAAGACCTTTGCACGTCTGGCTCCGCAGCTGCCCAGTCTGCGTGCCATGGTTAAGAAGGAGGAGATCTCGGACACCGAGCTCGCCTTCCGTGCGCTCTATGCTACGATGCTCTACCGCATCAAGGGCGACAAGAAGAGGGAAGAGGCTATTCGCGACACGATGGAGCTGGTATCGCCCGTTGTGGCCGAACTCGCTGATATGTACCGTAAAGTGGAGCGTGGCGAGGTCGATCTGTTCAAGGATATGTAAAAAACGGAGCTAAAAGCCACTGTAAGACCTCAATAAAAGGGCAAAAACCGCGGCAAGAGAGTTTTTTATTTGAAAATAGTTTGCGTTTTCGAAAAAAACGTTTTACCTTTGCCCCTCGCAAAGATTATGCTACGGCACAATCTGCGTAAAACTTAAGTGAAACAAACACAAAAACGATATCGTTATGGCAATGAAGAGAACTTACCAGCCTTCTCGTCGCAAGAGAATCAACAAGCATGGATTCCGTCAGAGAATGGCTACTGCTAACGGCCGCAAGGTATTGGCAGCGCGTCGCGCAAAGGGACGCAAGAAGTTGACCGTATCTGATGAGTCAACATTCAAGTATGCTTAATTTTCCGATTCTG